>Ga0207891_1000050_pt1 | contig 149186 bp, 130 predicted proteins | sample LinPmetageLP50_FD_184061 | JGI IMG/M metagenome (GOLD analysis project Ga0207891, IMG submission 184061) | Marine viral communities from the Pacific Ocean - LP-50 (SPAdes) | ecosystem: Environmental > Aquatic > Marine > Oceanic | place: Pacific Ocean | collected 2011-08-27 | reverse complement strand
CTCTAGAATGTCCTGGCTATCTTTTCGCCCAGTGATCTCTTCGCATAGTGGTGCGCACAATTTGGGTAGTAGCGAGCAAGTTAGTAAGAATTCCTGCACATCGGATGCTTGCTGCTGTAGTACATTGCTCGCTAGGTATTCTGTGATCTGGAACGGTGTGTAGGACTCTAGATTATTTAGAGACTCTTTCACGCTTCGTTTTGCCAGTGTAAGTCTGAATAGTTGCAGGGCTGCCGCCCAGCCTTCTGATCGACTGTATATGATTGCGAGGTCTTCATCACTTAGGGATAACTGTTGTTCTTTTTGAAAGAATTCCTTTGCCTCCTGGAGAGAAAACTTAATTTCTGCGAAACGAAGCAGCTCTAATCGCTGCTGGACCTGAAGTTCGGTTAGTCCAATTTTTGGCAGCGAACGTGAACCAATAAATACTTTGACAGAGTTGGGTAAATTACTAAGTATATTTCTGAAGAGGTGTTCAATTTCAGGTTCGTCGATGAACTGAAAATCATCGAAGAATAAATGTATATCAGTGCCTATTTCGGCAAGCCGATTATTGAAGCGCTCTGCTCGGCCTTTCGGTAGAGAGTTTTCCTTACGGGTTTTACTGTGTTTTGCCTCTTGGCTTTCTTCAAGGTCGCTTATTATTTTGTCGAGGTGGAGTAACAGCCGATGTAAATCATTGTCGGCCTCATCTAGTTTAAGCCACGCAGTCAGTTTTCCTGCGTCTTTGCTGAGATCAAGGATTTGCTTCAGAAGGGTGGTTTTGCCATGTCCTGCTGGCGCTTGAATAACTACGCATTGGATTGCGCCAAGCTCGCTAATTCGGGTCAACAGCTCTTGGCGGAGAACCTGCTTTTGCTCTCCTAGTGGCGCTTGGAACTTGTGATGCGATAGCCCAAGGTCTGAAATATTACTGCTAGTGAGCATAATTATTATCGTTGCTTGCCAAAATTGGCTGAGGACCGATGAGTGTGCTTATCGTATAAGCTACTCACCTAGTCTACTTGTTTTATTTTGGCCGTGCACGGTGGCTGTCACTGGTATTTTTGCTAAGTGAGTTTACAGCTTAACGAGAACTTTGCCGTTGTTTTCGCCGGTGTATAGACTCTGCAGCGCAGTCGAGGCGTGCTCTATTCCTTGGTGGCTGTGCAGTTTAAATTTTATTGACCCATCTTTTATCCACTGGGCTAAATAGCGCTGCATGGCCGGAAACTCTGCCGCGTGGTCGAGTATGACGAACCCTTCTATTTTTAGTCGCTTCATAATGCTGTTGTGAAACATATATGGTCCAGGAACATTTTCCGCAGAGTTATACATGGAGATAAGACCGCAAATTACCACACGACCATTGTTGTTCATTAGCTTTAGGCAGCTGTCCAAAATACTGCCGCCAACATTTTCAAATTGAATGTCTATGCCATTTGGGCAGGCCTGCCGAAGGGCATCATCAACGTTGGCGTCGCGGTAGTTTATTGCGGCGTCAAAACCTAATTCTTCGACTAAATACCGGCACTTGGCATCGCTGCCTGCGGTCCCGACGACATGGCATCCGCTAAGCTTGGCGATCTGTCCTGCCAGACAGCCGACAGCGCCAGAGGCGGCGGTGACCACCACTGTTTCACCCGGTCTGGGATGCGCAATATTAAGCAGGCCGTGGTAGGCCGTGGGGCCCGCGATGCTCATTACGCCAAATGCTAGGTCTAGCTGCATGTCTTTTGGTGCGACAAACGCTTGCACCGCGTTGGCGTCCAGTATTGAGTACTCTGCCCATTCTGTCAGTGAGCTTACTAGTTGTCCTTCTTGATACAAGCGGCTGTTGGATTTAACAATCTGGCAAAGCCCAAAGCCTCTCATGCTGTCGCCCAGGCTTATTGGTTCCATATATAGCTCTTCACGCTCGCCCAGCCAAAGGCGGTTGGTTGCATCCATCGACAGTATTAGATTTTTGACAAGCAACTGTCCCTCTTCCAGGGGGGGTAATTCTCGTTGCTGAAGGCTGAAAGTGCTGTCGTTGATGTTCGCTTCTGGACGATTGTCGAAGCGCCAGAACTGGCTGTGCGAAGGGCTGGTCATCATTATTTCCTAATTTCTATTTATATGTTTTTTGTTCAAGTGCCGCCCACGCTTATGTGATCCGTATTGTAGCTAGGCCGCGCAAGCGCTTGATACATCCCTAATTTGTACCTTAAACCGTGGCTTGATTCATCTACCCATGTGGGTAGTGCTAGCTGGGCGCGTTCTTTGCCAATAATAGCCTGATTCTCTTAGTGATCACGCCCACCGCTGAATAAAAATAACTGCTCGTTTGGGTAGTTGGCGCAGGGCTACTCGACGGAGAGAATGCAACACATAAATAGATAAGAAGAGATCTGGCATGGGAAAACTTATCAACATTGATAACGGCGGCACGCTTACTGATATTTGGGTATTGGACGGCGATAACTCGTATCACACCAAGACAATCACTACTCCCTTTGATTTGAGTAAGTGCTTTTTCGAAGGCCTTAAGAAGATTTCAGAGGATATCTATGGTCATGAAGATTTGCGCGCGCTGCTGCAATCTACTGATCACATAAGATACAGCACCACGCAGGGAACCAATGCTCTGGTTGAGCGCAAAGGGCCTTCGCTGGGCTTGCTGCTGAATACTAGCGACAATGACTGGTGCCGTGAAGACGATCATCAAGCGTCTTTATACGCCGATCTTTTGGGCGCTCGAGTGGCAGTGCTCGATACGACGCTCGCTCCTGAGGATTACCATAAAGCGCTGACTGAGGCGGTAGGGCAGCTAGCGGCTGATGGCGCGAGTCGAATTGTTGTTGCCTATACGGGCGATGCGTATGTCGAGCAAGAGCGGGCATTGCACAGGATGATGTTGCGCTTGTTTCCTCGTCATCTGCTGGGTTCCGTGCCGGTATTGTATTCCAATGCCTTGTGTCGGCACGCAAATCCAAATGTTCGTTTGTGGACCGCCTTGTTTAATGCATTTCTACATCCAGCGATGGAGCGTTTCCTCTACAACACCGAAAGTGAATTGAGTCACTTTCGTACCCGAAATCCCTTGCTTGTATATCGAAATGACGGCTATTCCGGTCGAGTTGCGAAAACAATTGCATTAAAAACATACAGCTCAGGTCCCCGTGGCGGTGCTGAGGGTGCCTTAGCATATAGCAATTATTACGACTACCGGCGTGTGATTACGGTGGATGTCGGTGGTACTACCACTGATATCGGTTTGATCGAAGATGGCAAGATTGTCGATAGTCGCCTCGGTTTAATCGAGGGTGTGCGCTGCAGCGATCCGCTGGCGGAAATTGTCAGTGTCGGCGTTGGCGGTGGCTCAATAATTCGAGCTGAAGGCGGCGAAATTAGAGTTGGCCCCGAGTCGGTGGGTGGAGCGCCTGGACCTGCCTGCTTTGGTATGGGGGGCGATAAAGCAACAATTACCGATGCCTTGCTGGTACTTGGCTTGCTCGACCCCAAAACGTATTTCGGCGGCAAATTGGCGCTTAAGTATGACAAGGCGGAAGCCGCCATTCTTCGTCATGTTGCCGAGCCGTTGTCTCTCAGCTTAGAGCAGGCGTGTACGCAAATGCTAGACGCGTGGGCGGGAAAAATCGCCGATGGCATTCGTGAGTACACCACGATTACCGACGATACCGTATTAATGGCATTTGGTGGTGGTGGGCCGATGGGTGTCGCCGCAGTCGCCAAAAGCGCCGGGATTGCTACGGTGCTAATTCCACGCTTATCGGCGGTATTTAGCGCCCACGGTATCGGCTTTAGCGATATTGCTCATCAGGCAACTGAGGCAGTAAGCGATGTGAATAGTGGCACGATTGCCGAGGCCTATGAACGACTTAAAGATCGTGTTTTGCGTGATATGAGCACGGAAGGCTACAGCGCAGAGCAGTGCGAGTTAGAGGTGTGGTATGAACTTGCAGGTGAGTGCCATGAGTTAGCGGTGGGTAGCGATGGTGAGCTTGTTTGTGCGGAGGTGCAGGGCGACAACGTGCTCCTCAGCGTGCGCGCAGTCCGACGCATAAGCCACGCGAGACTAGCCCCGAAAGTCCATTTGGAATCCAGTGAGCCGAAGGTGTTTTCTGATCGAGCATTGATTGGTCCGGGCGGTGAGTCTGAGCGCGTACCGGTATTTCGTGTCGAGGATCAAATTGCGGGTGCGGCGGGTATCGGGCCGGTGGTTTTGGAAGAAGCGTTTTGGACCTGCAGCGTACCGCGCGGTTGGGGATTTGAGTTTACCGCAAATCGCGACATTGTATTAAGTGCCACAAGTCACCAAGCGATTTCAGAATAAGGAGAAATAATAATGAAGGTGTTAGCGACGGAATATTTGCGTGTCGATCTTCAAAAAGAGATGTGGGAATGCGATAGGTGCGATCACGTTTTAGGATCGGCAAGAGAGAATTATAAGCGGTTTTTACTCATTTATGATCGTAACCCCCGAGAGGTGCATCACCCATTGCTCGACCCTGAGCGGTATCGGTTTTGTTTTTCTCCGGATCCCGAAGTGTGCGTGATATATGAGTTTTACTGTCCCAATTGCGGCTTGATGATGGACGTTGAATACACCGTCCCCGGCCACGCACCGCTTCACGACTTGGAACTTGATATCGACTCCTTGAAAGAGAAGTGGAGCGGATCTGACTTGCAAGCCAATTCAGCGACTACCGCTGCGTTTCGATCTTAGTTGGAGGCACAATAATGAAACGTATAGCAGTAGACATCGGCGGCACATTTACAGATTGCTTTGTCAGTTGGGGTGAGCAGTTTATACAAACCAAGGCGTTGACTAGCCATCATAATTTGGCGCTGGGTTTTAATGATGCCCTTGATCAGGCTTGTGAAATTTTAACCATAGATCGCCGCCAGTTGTTGCAGTCGGTAGATTCCGTGCGCTATGCGACAACCTTAGGTACCAATGCACTTATCGAACGCAAGGGCCCTAAAGTTGGCGTTTTGATTACCACGGGTTTCGAAAGCACGATTCCTATTTCCCGCGGTCGCGGCTATTGCGATGGCCTTTCAGACGAGCAAGCCAGGGATATGTCCAGGGCCAAGCGTCCAGATCCCCTGGTGCCAATTTCGCGCATACGTTCTGTAAAACAGCGTATGGACTATCGCGGCAAAATATTAATGGATTTGGACGAAGCCGACGTTAGAGAAAAACTCAAACAGTTGGTGGATGCTGGTGTTCAGGCCCTTGTTGTTACCCTCATCAACTCGGTTGAAAACCCTGAGCACGAATTGCGTATTCAGGAAATATTCGAAGAAGAATTTCCGTCGTCGATGCTCGGTGCAATACCCATGGTGTTGTCTCATCAGGTGGTGGGGCGCAAGGGTGAATATGTTCGGAGTTCGTCAGCTATAGTTGACGCGTTTTTGCATTCTACAATGTACTTTGCAATGAGTGCGCTTGAACAAAATCTTCGCGAAAACGGCTACACGCGCCCCATGCTGTTGGTACACAACTCGGGGGGCATGGCCCAGTTAAACTCCACCGATGCGCTAAAAACCCTGCACTCCGGTCCTGTGGCGGGAATACACGCAGCAGGCCAATTATCACTACAGGGGGATATTCAAAATATCGTTTGCGGTGATATGGGGGGAACCTCATTTGATATCGGCTTAATTACTGACGGCGGCACTAAACACTACGATTTTAACCCCGTGGTCGACCGGTGGCGGGTGTCGCTACCCATGGTGCATCTAGTGACATTGGGTGCCGGTGGCGGTTCTATTGCAAGTTACGACACGATTTTTAATACCGTGCGTGTCGGTCCTCAAAGTGCCGGCAGCGATCCCGGTCCAGCTTGCTATGACCGAGGTGGAATGAACCCTACCGTTACCGATGCCGATTTACTTTTGGGTTACTTGGATGCGGAGAATTACGCCAAGGGCGCGATCCCATTGAACACTCGTCGCTCCTATCAGGCGCTCGAGGATATATGTGATGAAATGGATATTTCAGAACTTGATGCAGCCCTCCTTATTAAATCAATGGCCGATAGTGAAATGGCTGCCGGTCTCGTTCGAGAGCTAAATGGCGGCGGCTACAAAGCCAGCGAGTTTGTGTTTCTAGCCTACGGTGGCAACGGCCCTTTGCACGCTTGTGGTATTGCCGACAAGGCGGGTATTAAGAAAATTCTCGCGCCGCCATACAGCAGTGTGTTTTCCGCATGCGGCGGCGCGGGTTTAGATCAAATGCATATCCATGAAAAAAATGTGTCGCTGGGTTTTTACAATAAACATACCCGTGCACTTTATTCGGAATACAGTGCCTTCAATCGTTTGGTTGAATCTTTGGAAGAGAAGGGGCGCGCCGATTTACTGCGTCAAGGCTTCCGTGAAGAGGATATTCAGTACTCCCTAGAATTAGACATGCGTTACGGTATTCAAAAGATGGAAGTGAGTATCGAACTTGAAAATCGTCGCTTGAAGAAGCCGCAGGAAGTGTTGGCGGCGATTGAATATATGAACGCAGATTTTGCCAAGCGATATGGCAGCGAAATTGTATCCCCTGAATCGGGAGTATGGGTTTCTACCGTTCGAGTCGTGTCCCGCGTGGATTTAGGTACAGTGAAATTTTCAGACTTGCGGCCACCGACCGAACGGCTATCTCCGCCGGAACCGGTGACCTATCGGGAGTGCTATTTCAATGGTAACTCCGGCCCGATACGCACGCCGATATACGGTCCTGACGCACTGAGTAAAGGTGTTGAAATCTCTGGCCCGGCAATCGTTAACCCAGGAGAAACCACCTACTTGGTAGAACCCGGTTGGCGCTATGTTGCAGCCGCCCAAGGCGCGGTGTGGTTTATTTGCGAAAACGACACGCTCGAGCAGTAATTCAATAATTGACGGCTCCCCAGCATTGGAGTGAGGAAAATAACAATGAGCACAAATTTGGTAAATCCTGATACCGCTGATGATCAAGAATTGGTTGATCGTTTTCTGAGTAAAAATAGGGCCTTCTTGGGTCCCGATCCAGAGATCCAGCGTAATCACCATGTTGCTGCGCGCTCGCTGCATGAAGAGCAAGTGTTAAGTGCGGGGGTGGACAGCCATCTATACGCTGAAATCCGCTCCGGCCTGCGTGCAGCGCTTGACGAAACATTTAAAATTGCGGAAATGACTGTGGCTTCACCCGCTGCGCAATGCGCAGATATGTCTACTGGCTACTTTACCGCGGCAGGTGATCTTTCACTCGCGTCTACTCGTGGTGTGGCCGGGTTTACGGTAAGCCTGCATTACCCCATTCGCTTTATTCGGAAATATTTTGAGACCGATGACACCGTCGGTATCAATGAGGGCGACGGCTTCTTGCTAAATGATGCTCACTACGGCGGTATTCACAGCCCTGATCAACACCTTTTTATGCCCATTTTCCATGACGGAAAAATCGTTAGCTGGTGTGTTTGCGCCATGCATGAAGGTGAAATTGGCGCACGGGTGCCAGGCGGTATGGGGCCGATGATCGAGTCGCCTTGGGATGAAGGTCTGCGTGGCTCGCCGATTAAAATGGTAGAGAACTACGCCCTAAAAACGGATTTAGTGACGTTCTTTCAGAATAGTTGTCGTGAACCGCAAACCATGTTGGCGGATTTGAAAGCGCGCCTGGCGGCCTGCTGCCGAATGGAGCGACGAGGTAAAGAGCATATCGCTCGCTACGGCATAGATTCAATTGTCGGATTTTTGCGAAGCAATGTGGAATTTATGCGCGACGAAGGTCGTCGTCGCATTGCGGAATTGCCCGACGGCACTGTGCGCACACAATTCTATATTGACGATACCATGCGCGAGCCCGCGCTATTAAAAGTTATGTATTGCTTCACCGTGAAGGGTGACAAAGTCATCGTCGATTTGCGTGGCAGCTCTCCGGAATTGTTTAATCGCCCCATCAATAGTTTGTTGAGTACCCAGGTGCTGGGTGTAGCCATAACGCTTGCTCACCATATTTGGCCTGATATGCCGTGTGCACAAGCGATTATTGATTGCTTTGAATTTATTACTGACCCGGGCTCTATTGCTGATTGCTCAGATCAGGTTCCGGTGGCGCTCTGCATTCAGCCGATGTTCAAAATCATGACGGCTGCAGAATTGGCCTTTGCCAAATTGTATTTCGGTGCACCTAAGAAGTATGGCAAAACCAAAGCGGGGTGGTTTAACCAGCCCGCCGCCATTATTTACGGTGGGGTAACGCAGCATCAGGATTCCTGCGGGAATATGTGTGGTGATCTCAATGGCATGGCCGGTGGTGCGAAGTGCGACGAGGATGGTGAACACAGTATCGCACCGTGTTTCGGTGCCAATGTCGATATCGGCGAAAGTGAAGATGCTGAAGAGAAGTTGCCATTCATATACGCGATATCTAAACGAATTTGGCCGGGTAACTGCGGCTTCGGCAAGTTTCGAGGCGGGGCGGCTTATGAATACGGCCTTATGCGTTACGGTGAGCAACCGTTTGGCTTTCAGACGTTTACCGGCGGTTCTTACTTCCCGTCAACTTTCGGTCTTTACGGCGGCTATGCCTGCCCAACCTACGGTACGGTGAGAGTGCGTGGTAAAAATTTATTTAATGTATTGAAAGAAACACCGGAACTGTTCGAAGCGTCGATGGCAAGCATTATGAATGACCGCCTGATCGAGGGAGCGGAATACAGCAGTCATTCGATGGCAGTTGCATTCGAGTTGTACCCTGAGGGCGAGCTGTTCATGACCAGCCAAGGTGGCGGCGGTGGCTACGGCGACGTGTTAGATCGCGATCCTGAGATGGTTATTAAGGATTTGGAAGAGGGGCTTATCCGCGCAGAGACGGCGAGCGATTTATACGGTGTTGTTTACGACACCGAAACCTACGCCATCGATGAGGCAGAGACCGCGAAGCGCCGCACAGAAATACTCAAGGGTCGACTTGCCCAAGGTATCAGCTGGGATGAATTTATGGCGACACGTGTCAATCCTGAGCCACCACCGGCGGTGCCGTTCTTTGGTCGTTGGAATAACTCCGAAGAGTTGTATTGCGGGCCATTCGGTAAGGCGCTGCCGTCCGAGTTGCCTCCTATCATCATGCCGGACCCAAAGGATGTAGAGATCCAGCAGCTAAAATCGCAGCTTGCGGCGTTGCAAACGCTATCTTAAGGGCTTTCGAAATTGTTGATAGGTGAATAGAAAATGATAGTAGAAAAAAACAAGACAGGTCCGGCAATTTGGCTTAATGCCCATGCTTTCGCAGAGCATGTACTGTGCGGCGGTAGGGCGCTACCGTGGGCTAATAATACAGAGTTCGCCGAAGTATATAAAAAGCTTCAGGGTATCCTCGAAGCTGATCGAATCAGTGTGCCCTTGATGGGGTTTTTAGACAGCTGGATCGATAGGCATCCCCATGTTTTGCAAACAATGGCCGGCAAAAGTCGTGTTCGTTTTGCGATAAAACGATTTCTGACAAACCAGGATTTACGCGCAGATATGCTGGAGTGGATGACAGTGTGTTGCGCGATGGTGGACACGGAGGTGGTGCTAGAGATTCCGTCGAATGCGGCCCTTATTTCGTGGGCGCATGCTCGTGCCAACCCCGCCGCGAAAATTGAGCCCTTGTCTGACCTCGATATTGACTCGACCTCAGTGTATCTGGCGGACACCGTGAGACAGCTAAAGCCGTCGGGAATAGCGGGTATCGTTAGCACCTTGTCTGAGTCGGATTTAAATGCCGGTGCCAGCGTTGAGCTTTATAAACCCCTGGCGAATGTCGCTGAAAATTATCACTGGCAATTTGCCTTTCGCAAACCGTTGGTCGGCACACAATTTGATAGCCAGCAATATTATTGCCTGGGTGATGATGCCGGTAGTGACAATACAGATTTGGTATCGCTCTCAGCCGAATTTTGGCAGGAGAGTGAAAGTAAGACGGCAGCGCTAGATAGCAAATGGGCTTACGCAGAGCTACCAGGTTTTGTAGAGCCCGAAGTTGTTCGAACAAAGATCGCCGCACTGCGTCAGCAATAAGAAGGAGAGTCTGATGTCTGTAAAGGAAGGTCAGTGCTTGTGGTCACCCACAGAGGAATTTGTTGCTAGCAGCAATATGACGAGCTTGATGTCCTGGTTGAAACAACAAGGAATTGCGAGCTGTGATGACTATAGCGCGCTTTGGCAGTGGTCGGTGGCGGAGCCAGAAGACTTTTGGGCTGCGCTGTGGCGATATTTTGAGGTGATATCGGATACCCCTTATCAGCAGGTTATGAGCAGCCGTGAAATGCGGCCTGGGGTGACATGGTTTACTGGGAGTAAGGTTAATTTCGCGGAACATATTCTCCGGCATAAAGGGGATCATCCCGCCATATCGGCGATGTCAGAAAGTGATTCGCTCAGCGTGCTTAGCTGGAATGAGTTACATGAGCAGGTCAGGCGGGTCGCTACTGCGCTGCGCTCATTGGGAATTAAACCAGGCGATAAAGTCAGCGCGGTACTACCGAATCGCACAGAAACAGTTGTCGCGATGCTTGCAACGATAAGCGTTGGCGCGGTATGGAGCAATGCGGCGCCTGAGTTCGGAACTCAGGCGATTCTTGACCGGCTTGGGCAAGTTAGCCCAAAGCTGGTCCTTTTTTGCGATGGTTACACCTTTAACGGCAGTCGGTTTGATCGCACACAGGTGCTGTCGGATTTGCTTGCTAAATTACCCTCAGTTGAACAGCTGGTGCGGTTAGATGTGCTCGGCGATTGCCCGGCCTTTAATACCAAACTTCCGGTTCAAACGTGGCCGACGCTGCTGAGTACAGAGGACCCTGGTGTTGAGGGATTTAAATTTGAACGGGTAGGTGCGCAGCATCCCCTTTGGTTTGTTTTTTCCTCAGGTACGACAGGCTTACCGAAAGCCATTGCACACTCCCATACTGGCGTCTTAATCGAAATGTTGAAGTTCATGAGTCTTCATATGAACTTGAAGCCGGGCGACAATAGTTTCTTTTACACAACGACGGGCTGGGTCATGTTTAATCTGCTAGTCGGCATGATGTTGTCGGGAGCAGGAATTATTTTATATGACGGTAGCCCAGTTTACCCCAGTACCGATACCTTGTGGCGTTTGGCCGAAGAAAGTGACGCTACGCACTTTGGGGCTAGTCCCACTTATGTTCAGCTAATGGAGGCCAACCATATTGTTCCCAAGGATCATTTTGCGCTGACAAGATTATCAACAGTATTGGTTGGTGGTTCGCCATCAATGCCATCCACTTTTGATTGGTTTTATCAGAATGTGAAGTCAGATATGTGGGTAACCTCCCAAAGTGGTGGCACTGAGATTGCAAGTGCATTTGTGGCAGCCACACCGACGCAGCCAGTTTATGCCGCAGAAATACAGGCTCGGGCTTTAGGTATGTCGGTAAAGTCTGTCGATGATCATCAGCGTGAATGTATCGATCAAGTGGGTGAGCTAATTTGCGATCTACCATTTCCATCGATGCCTTTATATTTTTTAAATGATGAAGATGGCGAGCGCTATCAAAAGTCCTATTTCGAAGATATAGCCGGTGTTTGGCGGCACGGCGATTTTATAAAAATCAATGAGCGGGGAGGTTGTTATATATATGGCCGTTCTGACGCTACTTTAAATCGCTTTGGCGTTCGTATTGGCACCGCAGAGATTTACCGCACTGTCGAAGCCGTAGCGGGTGTCGCTGACAGTCTTATCGTGTGCGTCGAGACTGAAAATGGTGGTTTTTATATGCCACTGTTTGTGGCTTTGGAACCCGGTGTTGAGCTAGATGATAGCTTGCGCAATACGATTAAGTCAGAGTTGAAAATGCAGTGTTCTCCGCGGCACGTACCCGACGAGATTGTCGTTGTTGCAGAAGTGCCTTACACCCTAACTGGCAAAAAATTAGAGGTGCCGGTCAGGAAGTTACTAAAGGGGGCGAAAGCGGCTGAGGTGGCTAGTGCGGGCTCTATGAAAAATCCAGATAGTTTGAATTTCTATATTGATTTTGCCATAGAAAGGCTAGCTAAGACTGTCTGACTTTGTATTCCGTAAATTTAGATTTCGATACGTAAATTCTAAAACTGCACAAATGGGTAGTGTGAGACATAGCCGCATTTTACATAAACTGAACTTGCTACTCAGAATGTTCAATGCAGGCTAGATTTATTTCATTGAGCGCATGAAAATATAAAAATAAGGATGAGATAAAATATGTCCCCAAAGTATAGAAGGAAATGTCCCCCTTTTGTTATTAGCCTCGTTTCTCTTTCCATTATGATGGCGGCAGCCACGTTTGCACAGGCACAGGACGGCATAGATAAAAAGAGCTCGCGAACCCGCAATGCCTTACTAGAAGAGGTGGTGGTTACGGCGCAGCGGCGAGAGGAGAATCTAAATGATGTCCCTATTGCGGTTACTGCGCTGAACGGTGAGCAGCTGGATATCCTAGGCGTAACTGACACCCGTGATCTCAATATCATTGTTCCAGGTTTTTCAGCGTCTGAAGGTGGGTACGGTGCGCCGGTCTATACATTGCGTGGTGTTGGCTTTCCAGATTCAACCTATTTTGCTAGCCCGACAACTGGGGTCTACATCGACGAAGTCAGTATGCCGTACTCCATTATGTCCAAAGGTCCTAATATTGATGTCGAGCGGGTCGAAATTCTGAAAGGCCCCCAGGGCACATTATTTGGCAGAAGCACAACGGGCGGGGCCATAAACTATATTGCTAAAAAGCCGACTGACAATTTAGAGGCGGGTGTGACTGCGTCCTACGGTCGATTTGATCGCAAAGATCTAGAAGCCTATGTAAGTGGCCCAGTGTCAGACAATTTGCGATATCGTTTTGCTGGGCGCTATATTTTGCAGGGCGACCCTTGGCAATACAGTAATACAGATCGCAGCCGCGAGCTGGGTGAGCAGGATAAGTTTTCTCTTCGATCCATCTTTGATTGGGATGCGAGCGACGATGTGAATGTGCGGTTGATGTTGGCTGGGTGGCGAGATCGCAGTGATAGCCGTGCCGGACAGCCGGTATATTTTAATGCGCAGAACCCCCAAAGTGATTTGCTTGCGTCGCTCAATGTGCAGAATTATCCGTTTATTCCAGATTCTGATGACCCGCGTGCCGCCGAGTTTTGTAAGGGGCATTCTTCCTGTGTAGACGTAAATGGTAAGCCCTACGATTTCACCCAGGATGAAACCTTCTATCAGGCGGCATTGCGTCTTTCCTGGATGTTTACGGAGACCGTCGAAGGTATTTTATTGGTTTCATATAATAATTTTGAAGCAGATGGCAGCGAAATTCCCGCCTCGTCTTATTCTGAGCGTCATATAGAAACCACGCTCTTCTCTGAAATTGAAAATGTCGACGTTGAGTTCCGATTAACGGGAAGCGCCGAGCTATTCAATGGGCCAGTTACTTGGACTGCCGGTCTGCATGCTACCCCACATGAAACCGGAACGGATTATCGCCTGTTTGGTGCTAGTGATAACAACAGCGTTTTTTATGTTGTTCCCCTTGTCGGCGCCTTACCGGGGCTTGACGATATAAGTCTATTGGGCAGCTATTACATTGGTGATGGGGAAATGGAATACCGTTCTCAATCTGCCTTCGGTAACGTCGAATGGCAATTCACCGAAACATTAAAAGTGACCGCTGGAGCCCGTTACACTGATGAGGAACGGGATTTCAACGGCTGCCTAGCAGATGACGCCAAGGATAATAATACTAATGTAAACCTCGTGTTCACGGCATTGTCACTGCAGCGCGCGCTACTTGCATTAACCACTCCAGATGTCACCACACCCGGTGAATGTATTACCCTTACCGAAGATGGCCAGTTTGATCGCTACACAGATAATCTAGAGGAGCACAGCTTGTCTTGGCGTCTCGTTGGGGATTGGACGCCGAATGACAATGTACTGATGTATTTGTCTAGGTCACGGGGCTTTAAATCAGGTTCATTCCCGGTCACAAATACCACCGATCAAGGGCAGTATGTACCCGCCCGCCAAGAGCAGGTTGACGCCTATGAAATTGGAGCTAAATTAAACTTCTTTGATCGTCGTTTGCAGCTTAATACTGCCGCTTTCTATTATGACTATGTCGACAAGCAGCTCTTTTCGCGTATTCAAGATCCGCTATTCGGCTCGCTACCACAGCTACAAAATGCGCCATCGTCCGAAGTTACCGGCTTTGAAATAGATATATCAGGATCACCGTTTGAAGGCCTATACCTTTCTGCCGCAGGTGCGTATATCGAGACCGAGGTTAAGGAGTTTCCGAATGCCTTTAACACCCGAGGCCAACCGGCAGATTTAACGGGCCGAGAATTTAACTATTCACCGAAGCTGAGTTATACGATTTTAGCGGATTACAGCTTACCAATTGGCAACGAATATGAGGCCGGTGTTGGGGTAGATTACAGCTTTAAAGATGAAACCAATTCTACCTTAGATGGTGACCCGTTCTTTGCACATGACGATTTCGCTATCACAAATGCGCGTTTGCGTTTTGGACGATCAGATGCGAAATGGATGGTGACTCTATACGGCCGAAACGTATTTAACGAGTACGCGACCACGGGGCATGTGCAGGTGGTAAGCGACATCGTAACGCGATACGTCAGCGATCCTCGCACCTACGGCATCACGTTTGATTATAAATACGATTAATTTTCTTTGCCGTGCGAAAAGCGCGGCTTTTTTAATTTCTAGATCATAGTCGATACTTACTAGCGCTTTATTAGGGGGTTTAATGAATCAGGTTCTTGTCGCTGGTGTAGGCATGGTGAAATTTGCCAAGCCCGGAAAGCAAGCGCCCTACAGAAAGATGGCTAGCGAGGCAGTGAGTGATGCATTAAAAGATGCGGGTCTAAATTACTCGGATGTTCAGCAGGCATTTGCCGGCTATATATATGGCGATAGCTGTAGTGGTCAGCGAGCGATCTATGATGTTGGCATGACCGGTATTCCGGTGGTTAATGTCAATAATAATTGCTCCTCGGGCTCTAGCGCGATTTATCTTGCTAGGCAAGCAATTCTAAGTGGTGAAGTGGATTGTGTTCTCGCCCTGGGATTTGAAGAAATGCCCAGCGGTGCAATTGCATCTCAGTGGGATGATAGAGAATCGCCATTTACTATTTTTGACGAAGCCTTAGACAGGCTAGATTACCCGGCCGCCCCGTTGGCGCTCCGTTGTTTTGGCGCTGCTGGCCATAGCTATATGGAACGCTATGGCGCAAAACCTGAGTTGTTCGCGCAGGTAGCGGTGAAAACCCGTAATCATGCGGTGAATAACCCCTATGCCTTATTCAATACGCCGCTTTCGCTTGCCGAGGTGATGAACTCACCGATGCTATATATGAACTATCTCACCCGACTAATGTGCTGTCCGCCAACCTGCGGCGCGGCGGCAGCGATTATATGCAGCGAAGACTTTGCAAAGCATCACGGTATTACCCGAGGTGTCGTCATTGCGGGACAAAGCATGGCTACGGATAAGCTCGACAGCTTTAGCGATCCGATGAACTTGGTGGGTTCGAGTATGACTCGACAGGCAGCAACTAAAGCCTATTCCCAGGCGGGGATTGATGCGGCGGATGTGGATGTCGTTGAGCTTCATGATTGTTTCACCACAAACGAAGTGCTTAGTTACGAAGCCTTGGGGCTGTGTTCTGAGGGAGGGGCGAGTCGTTTCGTAGCCGATGGCGATAATACGTATGGCGGGAAAATTGTTGTAAATCCGTCTGGTGGATTGATGTCTAAGGGACACCCCATTGGAGCAACCGGTTTAGCGCAGTGTTTTGAATTAACAACCCAATTGCGCGGAGAGGCTGGGGCGAGGCAAGTTGCCGGGGCGAAGGTGGCTTTGCAGCATAATCTTGGTTTAGGTGGGGCGGCGGTGGTTACTGTTTACGCAAAAAGCGTTTGATAGCGTAAAAACATCGATTTGGGTTTCAATAGAAGTCGATGCACGTTTTCTTGCTGTGTATTCAGTATTTCAAGCTACACTGGCGCCGAATAACTAACCCACTAATGCCATCGGGACTTCGTGGCCCCATTTGGTGTGTTCAATTTCGTGGTAGCTACTCGCTTCTAGCAGCGTCTCTTTTACCATGGCTAACATGCTGACCCAAGCGGCTTTACCGTCACCGCTAAAGTCGTCGCCAAGCGCCATCTCTAATGTTTCTAGCATGGCTTGTATAAAAAAATCGTAGTGACGATCACTGACGCCTTGCTCGCTGTAGCGCTGCCCCATGTTGTGGGCGACCACTTTGAGTCCATCCATATTGCCCAATGAATGCACTGTGGTGCAAAGCATATTGATGAGTTTGCGATCTTTGCTATTGTCGGTGCAGTTAAATAGGTTTCGCAAATCGGGTGCCAACTGAAACAGGCGTGCATAGAAGACTTTGGCAAAAGGCTTGCCGATGGACTTCACTGCCTGTAATTGCGATTGAACGATAGCTATTTGCTTGGGTGTCATGGTGCGCCTCATTTTGGTTGTCGGCGGCTGGCGATAGTGGATCGTCGCGTCGAGAAAAATTTAACTCCTTACTTGTTGGACAATGTACTCCGGTGGTGATGTCGTGATTATTCGAAATTACCGAGGTCTGCATACATAGATTGCGTAGTGAATTGCGGTAATTCACTACATCTTTAAGGGGGGATGCCGCAATAAGGCTGAGACGCGCTATTTGTGAGGCAAATAGCGCTTAACGGCGAGCTTGATAGGGCGCTTATTCTGCGTTTGCGGCACCTAAAAATGCGGGGTTTTCGCCACCACCATGCACGGTTAGGGTTGATCCGCTGATGTATGAGGCAAGATTACTTGCTAGAAATAGGCAGGCGTCACCGATATCTTGGGGTACAGCCATCCTGCCCAGTGGAATCGTGTTACCTACCGCAGCGATCCCCGCCTCGTCGCCGTAGTGCAGGTGAGCTTGCTCAGTGCGAATGAGTCCGGCGATGATGGTGTTGGTGCGCACCTTGGGTGCCCATTCAACGGCGAGAGAGGTAGATAAGCTGACTAAGCCCGCCTTTGCAGCACCGTAGGCCGCAGTACCTGGCGATGGTCGGACTGCGCTTACCGACGCAATATTGATAATAGCGCCACCGCTGTCTTGGGTTTGCATGACTTTGTTACAGGACTGTGCGAAGTTCAGCGGTGCCAGTAGGTTTAGTCGAATAATGGATTCTGAGAATCTTGGCGACACGGTGGCGGCGTCAGCAGCTGGCGCTCCGCCGGCATTGTTGACGAGCACGTCGATGCGACCGTAGTCGCGGACAATGGTATCGACGAAACTCTGTATAGCATCGGCGTCCCGCACATCCAGTGGCAGAAATACAGCTGTATTGCCATCTGCGGTGGGTAGCTCATCAGGCTCACTGCGGCCGCAGATAATGACGGTAGCACCGTTTTCGAGGAAGCGTTCGCTTATTCCACGGCCAACACCTTTGCCACCGCCAGTCACGATAGCAACTTGGCCCTTAAAGTTTAGTCTGTTCTGCATTCCCACTCCGTCGCACATGTGATTTGATAAGCTTTTTTATAGGCTGTGCCATTCCGCTGGTTGCTTCGGTATAAAACAATTCCAGCTGTTTAAGCTTAGTTAGGCCAATCTGCGTTAAGTTTACCGTATTTTGATCGCACGGAAATGGAATATACAGGGACGTCAGTTTTCTATGCCTGTATGAAATCGCCGTAATACGTGGCTTTTAGCGTGGTTTTCGACAAGGGTAGTCTGAAGGGACTAATCTGTAATGCTTAATTGTTTGAGCGCTGGCAACTGATTAAATGCAGCTTGAGTGGGCACTCCTATTAAATGAGAACGATTTGGGCTGGAACACCCGCGTATTGTTATTTTGAATGCCTAAAACGATCGGATTTGTTTGATGAGAGACCGTTTTTGACAGTATTCTCGCTGGGTCAACATGTATACACTAAACCTTATATACACGGTATTTTGCTTACTTCGGCGCTTAAATAATGAGCATTAGACGTCGCAGTCTGCATCACAAACTGAATAACAATGCGAGATTTCTACATGAGTGAAAGAAAAGCAGTAGTGGCAATTCTAGGTGGAACCGGCGGCTTAGGAACTGGTTTGGCGAGGCGTTGGGCCGAGGCCGGCTACCCAATCATCATCGGTTCACGCACCCAAGAAAAAGCCGAGACTGCGGCGCAGGAATTGCGTGAGTTAATGCAAGAGCGCGGAGTAGGGGACGTATCGGTTACGGCAATGGATAATGTCGCTGCGGCCAATGCGGCAGATATTTCCGCATTAACTGTGCCCTTTGCTCACCATGCTGACACGCTGCTTAGTGTTAAGGCCGCTTTGCAGGGCAAAATCTTAATTGATGTGACCGTGCCCTTGGTACCGCCAAAGGTTGCCCGAGTGCAGCTGCCGGCTGAAGGCTCAGCGGGACAGATTGCCCAGAATATTTTGGGTGAGGACGTTAGTGTCGTGTCGGCCTTTCAGAATGTGGCGGCAGTGCATTTGCAGGATGGTAAAGGGATGGACTGCGATGTCTTAGTGTGCGGCGACAATAAAGAAGCGCGTGCAAAAGTGATTGAGCTGGTCGAGGCGGCGGGGCTGCGTGGTTTTCACGCCGGTAGCATCGCCAATGCCGCTGCAGTTGAGGCAATGACCTCGCTACTGATCTTTATCAACAAGCAATATAAGTGTCACGCTGGGATTAAATTAACGGGCTTGGACCATTAATCCAACATGGCGTCGTCATTGCTTATTCACGCGCTAGCTGGGATCCCAATGGTGGAGCCCGGCGATAATCTGGCGGATCTTATTCTCAAGGCCTTGGATGACTCCGAATGGGTGTTAGAGGATGGTGATGTTTTGGTGCTGGCGCAAAAAATTGTGTCTAAAGCGGAAGGCCGTTACGCCTATTTAAACGAAGTAGAGCCCGGGCCCGAGGCGATTGCCTTGGCGGCGCAGTGCGATAAAGATCCGCGTCATATGCAGGTCCTGTTAAATGAGTCCCGCGAGGTTATTCGTCGCCGACCGGGGGTGGTGATTGTTGAGCATGTACTCGGCTATGTGCACGCCAATGCGGGCATTGATCGCTCGAATATAAGCAGCGATGATGAGAATCCTCGTTTGTTACTGTTGCCCGAAAATCCCGATGGCAGCGCGGCTGCATTGCGTTCGTCGCTATCGGCGAGCACCGGCAAAAACGTCCATATTTTGATCAATGACAGCGCCGGCCGCGCCTGGCGCAATGGCACCATGGGCTTCGCGATTGGCACCGCCGGATTTGAGGCATTGGAAAACCGCGTTGGCGAGCAAGATTTATATGGCCGACCACTGGAAATTACCGAAGTTGCTGTGGCCGATGAGTTAGCCGCAGCGGCGTCTTTTATGATGGGGCAAGGTGACGAGGCGCTGCCGGTGGTATTGATTCGCGGTGCAAAACTGCGCCCATCAGCGCTTGGCTCCGTGTCTTTAATCCGCGACCGAGAGAAGGATATGTTTCGCTAATGGCTGAGGTAAGTCTCCCCGCGGGAACAGTATTTAGCGGTGGCGTATTGGCCTTAAGTGGTGGTGTTGGTGGTGCCAAGTTATGCCGAGGTTTAGCGGCAGTGTTAGCCGCTGAGCAACTGACAATCGTGGCAAATACCGGCGATGATTTTGATTATTGGGATTTGCGCATCTGCCCCGATCTTGACTCGGTGATGTATGCCCTTGCGGATTTAAACGACGAGGAGCGCGGCTGGGGCTTGCGGGACGAGACCTGGCGAACGCTCATTGCCATGCGCAGATTGGGTGGTGATGAATGGTTTCAAATTGGTGACCAGGATTTGGCAACCCATATGCTGAGAACGCAGCTTATGGCTGCCGGCGAAACCTTGTCTACCGCAACGCAGCGCATAGCGACGGGCTTGGGTATTTGTCACACGCTGTTGCCTATGACTGAGCAGCCGGTAGCGACCAAGGTGAATACCGCTCAGGGTTGGCTGGATTTTCAGCATTATTTTGTGCGCGATAAATGTGAGCCCGAAGTACTTGACCTGCGTTTTGAGGGTGTGGATTCAGCTGAACTAAATCCATTGGTAAGCCAGATGTTGACGGATGCGAGCTTGGCGGCCATTGTAGTTTGCCCGTCGAATCCCTTTGTCAGTATTGATCCGATATTGAGTTTGCCCGATTGCCGGCGTTTGCTAAAGGCGTCGTCGGCGCCCGTTATTGCAGTGTCACCGATTATTGCAGGCCGTGCAGTAAAGGGGCCTGCGGCGAAGATGATGCGGGAATTAGATATGCCAGCCACGGCGCTGGCGGTGGCGGAGTATTACGGTGATTTGCTGGATGGCTTTGTATTGGATGAGGCCGATGCGGAGTACATGGATGACATTGCGGCCATGGGCTTAGCGGTTTGCGTGGCACCGAGTTTAATGACGGATATGGAGAGCAAGATTTCCTTAGCGAAAGACGTGTTGGCATTTGCGGCAAGCTTGCGGGCTTGAGGGTTTTCGCATAACAGGTTGGCAAAACACATTCATAGAGATCTTTGCAGGAAGCGGTGTTTTGTTCTCTGGCAGAGGATGAAATAGCAATCGTGCAAAGCTCTTTCATAATAAAAGTGAACGGACAGAAGCGTATAACACTATGTGGGCACTATTGCCGTTAAAAGATTTTGTGCAGGCCAAGCAGCGTCTTGCGGGATGTTTGACCGTGTCGGAACGCCGAGGTTTATTTCATGCGATGGTGGAAGACGTTCTGACGGTCTTAGCTGCGCACCCGGGATTTGAGCGTATTGTAGTGGTGTCGGATGATCCCGCTGCGCAATTATTGGCAGAACATTTTGGAATAGATTGCTGGTCTGAGCGGGGTCTTGGTCGCAGTGGCTTAAATGGCGTCGTCGCGGCGGCGCTGCAGGAAATGGCGACACTCACACAGAGCGAATCTAAGGTGAGTGTGGCAATGGTTATACACGGCGATTTACCGCTGCTGGGTGAGAAAGAGTTGGATTTACTTATTTCTCAGCACGCTGCCCTAACACTGGCTCATCCTTCCGCAGTGAGTATCGCCACGGATAGACATGGTCGCGGCAGTAATATTTTGATGTGCGACCCTGCGCGGGTTCCGGCCCTGTCTTATGGCCGCGACAGCTGCGCAGCGCATCAAGCGTCAGCCATGGCAATGGCGTTGCCCGCACAAGTTATTTCCCTGCCGGGGATTGCCCAGGACATTGACACCCAAGACGATCTGCAGCGCTTGCTGGCGATGAATGCCTTGCCCGCCGCAGAGCGAACCTTGGCCTATTTACATCAAAATGGCATCGCGCAGAGATTAAAACAATTGGCTAGTGGCGCAGCAAATACACCTGTACCCACGTGGAGTGTCGTATGAGCAAAGGGCTAGCCGTGGAACACGCACTTGCGGCAATACTGTCTCACGTAGGCGATGATGGCCTGAGCACCGAACAGGCATTAGCGCTTGCCGACATGACCGAAACTCAGGCGCTGATGACGGCGGCGGCAGGCTTGCGTGATCGCGGTTTTTACAATGGCATCAGCTATTCCCGCAAGGTTTTTATTCCGCTCACCTATCTGTGCCGTGATGTTTGTCATTACTGTACCTTTGCGAAAACCCCTAAAAAAATAGAGCAGGCCTATTTGCCCGTCGATGACGTCTTGGCCCAGGTAAAAGTGGCGGAGAGCATGGGCTGCAAGGAAGCGTTATTTACCTTGGGTGAAAAGCCTGAACTTCGCTATAAGGCGGCGCGGGATGCCTTGGCGGCGATGGGCTTTGCCAGCACACTGGAGTATCTCGCTCATGTTGCTGCTCGAGTGTTGGCAGAAACCAATGTGCTACCTCACATAAATGCGGGTTGCATGGACGATGCGGAAATCGCGATGCTCCGGCCGGTCTCGGCCTCAATGGGGATCATGCTTGAATCTGCTTCAAGCCGGCTTTGCGAAAAGGGCATGCCGCATTACGGCTCTCCAGATAAAGACCCCGCACTGCGGTTAGAAACGATTGCGCGAGCGGGCAGAGCATCGGTGCCATTCACCTCTGGTATATTGATCGGTATTGGTGAAACCCGTCGCGAGAGGGTAGCATCTCTCTTGGCACTGCGCGATCTGCATCAGCGCTACGGCCATATTCAAGAAATTATCGTTCAGAATTTTCGCGCTAAACCCAATACCAAAATGGCGACGGCCCCTGAGCCAGATTTAAATGAGTTGCTGTGGACTATCGCGGTAGCGCGTTTGATTTTTGGCGCACACATGAGCATTCAAGCGCCGCCGAACTTGAGCCCAGGTGTATTGCCGCAATTGGTTGCTGCGGGCTTAAATGACTGGGGTGGCGTGTCGCCGCTTACGCCCGATTTTGTCAATCCCGAAGCGCCGTGGCCGCACTTAGAGAACCTGGCGCAAGAAACCGCCAGCGCAGGGAAGTTTTTGCACGAGCGTTTGACCATTTACCCTCCATATGTGCGGCAATATACGCGCTGGCTAGACGCTGCGCTGCATACCAAGGTTTTACAATTAAGCGATGGCCAAGGTCTTCCCAAAGAAGATGATTGGGTTGCGGGGCAGGATGTGGCTGCGCCAACTGCCGACTTGGCACTGCTGCGATCAGAGTCTGATTCATTAAAGAACTACGGGCCGGCATCTGCAGATATTGGTCACTTAATTGATCGGGCACTACAGGCGGAAGCGTTAAGCGAAGCTGATATTGTGCGCCTGTTTAGCGCCCGTGGCAGTGATTTTGCTGCGGTGTGTCGCGCGGCGGATCAGCTGCGGCAGCAACGCTGCGGCGAACGAGTGAGTTATGTCGTTACCCGCAATATTAATTACACCAATGTGTGTTATTTCAAATGTCAGTTCTGTGCGTTTTCTAAGGGTAAGCTAAGCGAGAATTTGCGCGGTCGGCCCTATGATTTGTCAGGCGAGGAAATATCGCGACGCGCAATTGAGGCATGGCAGCGCGGTGCCAGTGAAGTGTGTATGCAGGGCGGAATTCATCCCGAGTACACAGGCCAAACCTATCTCGATATTGTGGCCACGCTGCGCTCGGCTACACCCGATATGCACATTCATGCTTTCTCGCCATTAGAAGTGTGGCAGGGAGCTGAAACCCTGGGCCTGGATCTGGAAAGTTATTTGCAGAAATTAAAAACAGCTGGCCTACACACTCTGCCGGGAACTGCAGCAGAAGTGTTAGATGACGAAGTGCGAGCCGTATTATGTCCAGACAAAATAAACTCTGAGCAATGGCTGACGGTGATGCGGACAGCTCACAAAGTGGGTCTGCGCTCAACGGCAACCATCATGTATGGCCATGTTGATAGCTATCAATCGTGGGCGCGGCATTTATTGCGGGTTCGACAAGTGCAGGTGGAAACCGGCGGCTTTACCGAGTTTGTGCCGCTGCCCTTTGTGGCGTCAGAAGCACCGATTTACCTGAAAGGAAAATCACGGCGCGGGCCTAGTTTCCGTGAGGCGGTGCTGATGCACGCCGTCGCGCGACTGGTGTTCAATGGCTTGATCGACAATATTCAAGCCTCGTGGGTGAAGATGGGCGAACAAGGTGTAGAGGCGTTGCTAAATGCCGGGGTCAACGATCTTGGTGGCACCTTGATGAATGAGACCATCACTCGCGCTGCAGGCGCTGTGCACGGCCAGGAAACGGCGCCAGAGCAGATGGAGGCGCGTATTCGTCGCGCTAGTCGTCAACCGTTTCAGCGCAATACCCTTTACGGGCCCGCAGATGAGCAGCAGAGTCAGCGCTCTCGCGTTGCCGCTCCGCTCGATGAGATCGTCAATACACCCGCAAATAAATATGAGCGCAGTAAGTTGGCCGCTGACGAGGCTTTGATTGCGGTCGGATAAGTCTTGTTGCCAAACATAAAGGAATAAGGAATGGGCATTTATGCATTAACAGGCGGCGCGACTGGCATTGGCGCGGCGATTAAATCGCAACTTCGCGACGCGGGTCACAAGGTGATCGTGGTTGACCTCGTTGAGGGTGATGTTTGTGCAGACTTGTCGGAGTTGGCGGGTCGACAAAAGGCCATAGATGGCATTCGGGCGCTGGCACCAAACGGCCTCGACGGTTTTATTCCCTGTGCCGGTTTGGGGCCATCAGTACGACCTTTTTCACTAATCACAAAAGTAAATTACTTTGCCGCCGTTGCAGTCACTGAAGGTCTTCTCGATTTACTCGTGAAACGCAAAGGCAGTGTAGTGATGATTTCCTCTAATTCCGCGGCCATGGTTGGGCACGATGATTACGTCGAATTATTGTTAGCTGATAAAGAAGCGCAGGCCTGCGAATTCGTCGACGGCAAAGATGGCCACACTGCTTACGCGGGTTCAAAGCATGCGCTAAGTTGTTGGCTGCGTCGCAATGCCCCTGACTATGCGCGGCAAGGTGTGCGTATAAACGCTGTGGCGCCGGGCATTATCAATACGCCGCTGAGTCATAAAGTTCTCGCCGACAAAGATCTTGGCCAAGTGATGAAAGATTTTGGTGACAGTGTACCGATAGGTTCAATTGGTAAGCCTGAACAAATCGCCGATGTGGTGTGCTTTATCTTGAGCAGCAAAGCCAGCTTTATGGCTGGATCGATTGTATTTGTCGACGGCGGCCACGACGCCATGTTGCGCCCAGATCAGTTCTAGCAAATGTGCTAGCACCAGCCCGCTTGCCAGCGGGCGGTGTTTTTTAAATCCCGCCAGTCAATTTCAAATTCTCGCTTGGTCATGATGGCTTCCATCAGGCAGTGAATCACCTGGCCATCCTCATCAAATTCGACTTCTCGAATCAAAAAGTGCTTTTCTTTGCGCTCGGGCTTAAGCGCAGTCCATTTACTGTTGAGGAGCTTTTTGGGATTTAAAGGAGTCATGAGTAGTCGTTGTGTGTAGCTTGTTATATAGATTTGCGATTGCTCAGTGTACGTTGAACTCAGCGTTCTAGATGAACGTAGACATAGCTGCGTAATTTTCCGTGCAATAAATGCTTCACTTGGAAATGCCTTGGGATACGCTGATAATACTGCCTCGCGAGCTGTGTTGGTAATCGCGATGTCGGAGTTGTCATGTCGCTAGTTTATCCACTTATACCCATTATTTTGCCGATTATATTGTGCGCCGCTATCGGCGTATTTTGGGTGCGTTTACGTCAGCCTTTTGATCATGACTTTGTGCGGGTGCTGGTACTGAGTGTGGGAACGCCTGCGCTGATCGTGGGTACGCTGGGAAAAACAGAGATTAGCGCTGCGCAACTCCAGCACGTCTTGTATGCCAGTATGTGCATGCTAGGTTTTAGCGCTTTGTTTGCTGCGCTGTCCTGCTTGATCTTGCGCGTTGATTTGCGCAGTTTTCTGGTGCCCTTGGTGTTTGGCAATTTTGGCAATATGGGCTTGCCGCTGTGTCTTTTTGCCTTTGGTGAAGAGGGGCTGGCAATTGGTTTGGGGATATTTCTGATCACCACCATCATCCACTTCTCATTGGGGGCGGCGATATTAAGTGGCAAGGCGATGGTCAAAGGCGTACTTAGTTCGCCGATCATATACGCGGGTGCAATTGCCTGCGTGCTAATTTTAAATCACTGGAGCTTGCCGCTCGCGCTGCAAAATACCCTGAGCCTCTTGGGTGGGCTTGCCATTCCATTGATGCTAATTACATTGGGTGTGTCCCTAGGTTCGCTGAAATTGCACGCGGCGGGAAAATCCATTGGCCTGGGCGTGCTCCGCTTAGTTGTTGGGCTTGCCGGTGGGTTCGCCGCCGTGTATTTTTTGAATCTCGAAGGTATGGAGCGCAAGGTACTGTTACTGCAGTCCGCTACGCCGGTTGCGGTGTTCAATTATTTGCTGGCAATGCAGTATAAGCGTGAAGCTGATGTGGTGGCGGGAATGGTAGTGAGCTCAACCTTGATCAGCTTTATCAGTATTCCGGTGTTGTTGTATTTTCTTGGTGTTTAGGTGGGCTAGCAAGGCAGCGATGGGCTTCGCTGCCTGTGGGTTCTAGCATTAGCGCACAATGATTTTCTTTTTAGCTCGCGCAATCTCAGATTCTAGTCTTTGGTATATCGCCTTGACGTCTATGTCGCCGCCAACCGCTGCGCGACTGGATATTTGGGTGACAGGGAATATCGCCTCGTCTTTGAAGGGCACCTCAAGGGCGCGACTGCGACCTAATCTGTCGATATAAATGACCCATTTGAGACTGTTTTCCTTGCGAAGGTAATCGCCCATGACAATACCCATTGCCTGCAGCAGGCGGGTTTGATCGCCGGTGACGATTTTGCGGTCCAGCAGGGTTTGTATCAGGCGAAGGTCATTGTCGCGGCTTTCGCCGAAACTGCGCCCGAGTTCAATGCGGCTGAGGTCATTTAGCTGTGTGCGGCTATCCTCCATATATTTTTCATCTAAGGGAGTCATGGGGTCAGTGCGCCAAGGATCGGCTATACTCAGCGGCGCCAAAATAAGCAGAAGCACTAGGGCTGGGAAACGCATTGGATTTTCTCCTGTCTCAAGTCGGCAAAACGTAGGTTTTCTAAGGCGTTTGATTGCAATTAACGCAATTTGTTTCGCAAAAGTGGCTAAGCCTAACCGGTTTACAGTGATTTGTCCCTTGAGCTGTGTGGCACTGGCCAGTACCATTAGCGGCTTGCACCAAATTTGGAGATAGCGGCATGATTTCGGGTAGTGTAGTTGCCCTGGTAACCCCGATGCACAGCGATGGCAGTATTGACTGGCAAGCGTTGTCGCGTCTTATCGAATGGCATATAGAGCAGGGTACAGACGGTATTGTCGCAGTGGGTACCACTGGCGAGTCTGCGACCCTTGCAATGGATGAGCATAAAATGGTCATCAAGGCCTGTGTTGATCAAGTTGCTGGCCGCATTAAGGTTGTGGCGGGTACCGGTGCCAATTCGACTGCCGAAGCGATAGAGCTGACTAAAGTCGCCCGTGAAGTAGGCGCAGACGCGTGCCTACTGGTGACGCCATACTATAACAAGCCTACCCAAGAGGGTTTGTATCGCCACTATATGGCGATTGCCGATGCGGTGGATATTCCCCAAATTTTATACAATGTGCCGGGTCGTACAGCCTGTGACATGTTGAATTCAACGACGATTCGCTTGTCAGAGCACCGCAATATTATCGCGATCAAAGACGCCACCGGTGACGTGGCGCGCGGTAAAGAATTGATTGATGCGGTCGGCGATAAGCTGGACGTGCTGTCTGGCGATGACGCCACAGCCGCAGAACTGATGTTGTTAGGCGGCAAAGGTAATATTTCGGTGACCGCCAATATTGCCCCTGCAGCGGTAAAAGCGGTATGTGTGGCGGCGATGTCTGGTGATAAGGCAGCGACTATTGAGGCGGATGCACCATTGAGAATATTGCACGAGCGTCTTTTTGTTGAAGCTAACCCCATCCCTGTGAAATGGGCTTTGTTAGCCATGGGGATGATGGAAGATGGCATTCGTTTGCCCTTGACGGTATTAAGTGAAGCGGCACAACCACGCGTTAGTGAAGCGCTAACGCAAGCGGGATTATTAGACTAGATGAGCACTTTTATGCGCAGCACCAGTTTTCGATTAACGGTAATGGGTCTGGGGCTGGCAATGTTGTCGGGCTGCTTTGGCGGCGATGGGATGTTTCGTGATCGCGGACATGATTATCGTCGTGCAAAATTAAGCGCGCCAATTGAGTTGCCGCCGGGAGTGCGTTCCGACACCCTTGATGACCAATATGTGGTGCCGGGAATACAAAACCACAAGCCCCTCGAAGGCGAGTTTGAGGTTTTGCGGCCGGAGCCACTCGCAAAGAATGTAGGGACTGCCGAGGTTAAAATTCAGACCTTGGAGGACCGCAGCTGGATATTACTAGATGGCGACCCGAACCAAGTATGGCCGCGTATGCGGGTTTTCCTTGGCCGTGCAGGTTTAGAAATTGCAAAAGCGGACGGTGAGGCTGCCATTATTGAAACCCAGTGGCGCGATCCCAATGGTGATGGCGCCAGCCGCGAGCGTTTTCGCTTCCGCCTGGAAGAGGGTGTACAGCAGGGAACCAGCGAAATACACGTGTTGGTCCAAATAAACGGCAATGAGCAGTGGCCGGCAAAGTCGGATAGCTCTGAGCGTCAATCACAGATGGTACGAGTGGTAGCCCAGTATTTAGCTGACCAAGAGACAGCTGGGTCGGTGTCAATTTTGGCGCAGCGCAAAGATGGTCAGGGTAAAATATTTATAGAAGGTGGCGAGGGTGGTCCAGATAGTCGCCACTTGCGTTTAGAGCTTCCTGTTGACCGTGCATGGGCTGCGTTAGGGCTTGCGCTGGTGAAAGCCGGATTTGAAATTGAAGACGAGCGTCGCGAAGTTAATAAATATTGGCTTACTTACGTTGATCCAGAGGCTGAGCAGCCGGGTTGGTTTGCGCGTACTTTTGGTGCTCGCCGCAATGGTTTGAGCCGCTATGTGGTTGAAATGCAGGAAGTCGGCCCAGAAAAAGCTCGTATTTACTTAAATTACCAAAAGGGGCGTCGTCTCCGAGAAGCAGAGCGTGAAAGATTGCTTACTCGCATTATGGGGTATTTGTATTAGTGCGCTTTGCATCGCTGGGTAGCGGCAGTAAAGGTAACGCTACCCTGCTCGAAACCGATCAAAGCTGTGTGCTGATTGACTGCGGATTTACCATAAAGGAAACCGAGCGGCGCATGGCGCGTCTGGGGCGGTCGCCGACGGACCTGGCGGCAATCTTGGTTACCCATGAACACAGCGATCACATCAAAGGTGTGCTGCCACTCGCTCGAAAGTATAAGTTGCCGGTGTATTGTAGTCATGGCACCGGTGAATACGGCCAGCTTCGGCTTTCACATCACTGGCAACATTTAGCGCTGGGAACGGAAGTGGATATTGGCGGTATTGCTGTGACGCCAGTCGCTGTTCCCCATGATGCCCGTGAGCCCTGTCAATTTGTGTTCAGATACCGAAAAAAAACATTTGGGCTGCTCACGGATTTAGGTAGTATTACGCCCTTCGTTCGGGAGCACTACCGGCGCTGCGATGCCCTGCTTTTAGAATGCAATCACGATGTCACCATGTTGGCCAATGGTCCTTATCCGTATTCACTAAAACAGCGGGTGGGCGGCGATTGGGGGCATTTGAATAATCAGCAGGCGGCTAGCTTGTTGGCTGAAGCAGACGTGGAGCATCTCCAGCACGTGGTGATGGCCCATTTAAGTGAACAGAACAATACCCCCGCCTTGGCGAGGGCAGCGATAGAACCGATGTTGGCAAACAGTGACGCGCTGCTGTCTGCTGATCAAGAGGCTGGTTTTGACTGGCTTGAAATAGCGTGAATTTATTGTGCTAATGAGGCAAACCATGGAAAAACGCGAAGAGTTGTATTCCGGCAAGGCAAAATCAGTCTACAAAACTGATGATCCTGACCGTTATATCCTCAATTTCAGAAACGATACCTCGGCCTTTGACGGTTTGCGGGTAGAGCAGCTGGATCGCAAAGGTATGGTGAACAACAAGTTCAATGCCTTCATTATGCAGGCACTGCAAGCGGCGGGTATTCCCACCCATTTTGAAAAGCTGCTGTCAGACAACGATGCCTTAGTGAAAAAGCTCGATATGTTACCCATCGAGTGTGTGGTGCGTAATATCGCTGCCGGTTCGATCGTTAAGCGGTTGGGCGTGGAAGAGGGCAAGGAGTTAAATCCGCCTACCTTTGAAATGTTCCTTAAAAACGACGCCCTGCATGACCCGATGATCAACGAGTATCACATTCGGTCTTTCGGTTGGGCAAACGATGCGCAGCTAGACCGGATGAAGGAACTGACCTTTAAAGTGAACGACGTGCTGAAGAGCATGTTCGCTAATGCCGGAATGCTTCTGGTGGATTACAAGCTGGAGTTTGGCGTATTCAGCGACGGACAAATTCATCTCGGTGATGAGTTCTCACCAGATGGCTGCCGTTTGTGGGATGCCGATACCCGCGAGAAGCTGGATAAAGACCGCTTCCGTCAAGGTTTGGGCAACGTTGTTGAGTCATACGAAATTGTTGGTCGCCGTTTAGGAATTGATTTCGACGCCTAATTTAAACATAGCGAGTTGTAGGATGATTGTCATAAATGGGCTTTATCCTACTCTCCGCTAAACACCCTCTTCTCAAGATCTAAGTTTACATGACGAGATTAGTCCACAAACATCGCTTATCGCTGCTGGCAGTATTATTACTGTGCCTTAGCTGGTCGGTGTGGTTGCAGGGGAATCACGTCCATGTTGCGGAACACTCAGCGATTGATGCCTGTGTGGTCTGCCACTACAACGCGGCAAGCTTGCCGTCCACGGCGAGCAGTCCCGATATTATCCACACGGCAGCCGTGTTTTCGGATACGGTGTCGCTTGTCGTATTTGTACTCCTTGTCACATTGCGCCCACCTGCGCGCGCCCCACCGGCAAAACTCATCGTTTAAATCTCTGGAAGTGTCGAATTTATTGAATGCGTACAGCGAGGCTTAGCTCCTTGTTTACTGTGCGCGCGATTATTTTATGGGCGCGTGCTAGTTGCTAGCAGCGCGTGAGTTCGATGTTTCCTGAATAGCATGTTGATTCGGTAGTCGCGTGACTGCCGATTGCGATGACTTGATACGCAGGATGTTTTCTGATGAAAAAATATATTCTATCTTCGCTGGTAGCAGTAAGTGCTGCGCCGGTGATGGCCGCAAATGAAAATCGTATGGAGCATGTGTTGGTGACTATGCCAATACATAAAAAGGAGGCGCAAACCGCCTTACCAGTAACCGTTTTAGATGGCGCCGAGTTGCGACGTCGAGCAGCGGCAACGATTGGTGAGACCTTAAATAATTCGCCGGGCTTGAGTAGCGCAAGTTTTGGTCCTGCGGTAGGGCAACCAGTTATTCGCGGTCAGCAAGGGCCGCGAGTACAGGTTCTACAAAACGGCATGCAAGCCTTAGACGTTTCTACCAATAGTGCAGATCACGCTGTGTCAGTAGAGCCTATTTTGGCAGACAGTATTGAGATACTGCGCGGGCCGGCGACAATGCTTTACGGCGGCGGTGCAATTGGCGGCGTGATTAATGTGGTAGACGGGCGTATTCCTACTAAGCCGGTGGACGGTGTTGAGGGAGTCGCAGAGCTGCGTAGTAGCAGTGTGAATGACGGCCGCAGTGGCGTTTTTAGAGTGGATGCGGGCGACGGTCAGTGGGTTGTGCACCTCGGCGCGTTGTACCGAGATTGGTCTGACCCAGACATTCCGGGCTTGGCGATAAATCCCCGTAATGTTGACGACGTCGACGAGAGCACTGACGGTAGTATAGGCAATGCCAGCGGGCGAACCCGCCGCCTAACCCTGGGTAGCAGCTATCACTTCGACAGTGGCTACTGGGGTTTAAGTTATTCCGAACTGAGTAATCAATACGGTATTCCCTCCGGCGTTCATAATCATGATGAGCACGAGGAAGATCATGATGACGAAGACCATGATCATGAAGAGCATGATGAAGAGCACGGCGAAGCGGGTGTTAGCCTCGTTATTGAGCAAACGCGCTGGGACATGGCGGGTGATTTGCATTTCGACGGTCCCATAGACCTCATGCGTTGGCGTCTAAGCTACAGCGATTACCAGCATCAGGAGGTTGAACCCAGTGGTGAGGTGGGCACCACATTTAGCAAAGAGGCCTGGGCTGGTCGCGTCGAGGTGTCCCATGCGCCGTGGGGACAATGGCATGGTGTATGGGGCTTGCAGTGGCAAGATGCCGATTTTTCGGCCTTGGGCGAAGAGTCATTTGTGCCTGAAAACACCACGCGATCTGTCGGTCTTTTCTGGCTGGAGGATTACCACGCCAAGAATTGGTCGCTGGAAGCTGGACTGCGTGCAGATGTTGATCGTTTAGAGATATCGCAAGCGATTGCTGATGATCAGCAGGACACGAGTTTTAGTGCGTCACTAGCGGGTATATACGATATTAATGAAGTGTGGACGCTGTCGCTTTCGCTGTCAGAGTCGCAACGCGCGCCGAATGCGGAGGAACGCTTCTCTAATATCGGTAATACCGTTGAACAATATGTTGTTCACGGTGCAACGGGTGCTATTGAAGTTGGTGACGTAAACCTATCAACTGAAAAATCACGTAATGCCGATTTTAGTGTGCGAGCAGATATTGGTGGTTTAAGCGGGAAGTTGACTGCGTTTCACAATGAGTTTGCAGACTATATCTACCTTGATAATACCGGTACCGAGAGTGATGACGTGGAAATTCTGCAATATCGCCAGCAGGATGCAAGGTTTACGGGGCTCGAATATGAGTTTAGTTATACTCTGTCGGCAGCCAGCACAGCGCAGCAATATGTAGTGACATTATTTGGCGATCGCGTGAGTTCTAAACTAGATAGCGGCCAAAATGTGCCACGTTTGCCACCGGGGCACGATGGTTTGAGCCTAGCGTGGTTATGGCAGCAGTGGCGGGCTGATGTGAGCTATGTACACGCCCATGCGCAGAATAAAGCAGGTGTAAATGAGGCGGCCACCGCTGCTTATAATCGCTTGGACGCCAGTATATCGAGGGAGTTTAACGTGGCGGGAAATGACTACACGATTATGCTTTCTGGGCACAATTTGGGCGATGAAGAAATTCGTAGCAGCGCTTCTTTTATTCGCGATTATGCGCCTGAGGCGGGAAGAAATATCGAACTTGCGCTGCGAGTTAAATTCTAGTTTTTAAAAAATCACGTCAATTCCAAGTAAAAAAAGCCGCTAAGATAGAATTCTCAGGGGCTTTTTTTTCGCTTGTTTCAGTGATAATTGTAAATCTCCAGATAAGTTCACTAATTGTAATTAAGTCGTAATTCTCCCCTGCCGGGGAACAATCAGCAGACAGCTCGTGTCAGATCACCTGAATACGCAAGTAAGCGGTATGGATTAACGTTTGTTACTGTTCTAATGGGTTTAACGGAGTAAAGCACTATGAATAGAGATCAGGCTGAAGGCCGGTGGCGTGAATTTACCGCGAAAGTGAAGCAGGAATGGGGCGATCTGACGGATGATGAAGTATTGCAAGCCGAAGGCAATATTGACGCGATCGCAGCTAAAATTCAGCAGAAATACGGTGACTCAAAACAATCCGTAGCAGAAAAGCTGAATCAATTAATGGAGAATTTTGAAAAATGAAAAAATTATTGGAAAACTTAAAATCTACCCAAACCAGCAAATTGTTAGTCGCATTTTTCTTGCTGTCGACTACCGTTTTTGCCATGAGTGCATGCGAACAAAAAGGCCCTGCTGAGAAGGCCGGTGAGCAGATTGACCAAAGTATGGATAGCGCTAAAGATTCATACAACGAGGGTGTTGAAGAAGTGAAGGACGAAATAGACGATCATAGCTAACCCTAGCACGATGTAAATAGATCCGTATTTGGGTCGTATTTTTAAGTACCTAGAAAGCCAGTTGGAATGACACTAGCCTTAGTGTTTATTTCAGCTGGCTTTTTTTATGGGCTAATTTATTGCTAGGCAATACAATGTCGCCACTGTCGTTAATTCCTTGAGGCACGGTGTGCTATCTAATTCCGCCCGTTTAGATCGATTTCTCAGCGTCCGTTTAGGGATTAAGCGAGGGGATGTTCGTCTACTTCTCGCGCAAAAGAGAATTGAAGTGGACGGTGTTTTTGCCACTGATATCAGTCAGCTTGTTGGAAAATTTTCTCGTATTTGTTTGGACGGCGAAGTGCTGACTAGCAGACAAGCGCGCTATTTGATGATGAACAAGCCGGCAGGTGTGGTGAGTGCGACCAAAGACGATAAGCATAAAACCGTTGTCGATTTGCTTTCGTCAGGTGAGGGCGCGGGCTTACATATTCCAGGTCGTTTAGATTTTAATACCACTGGTTTATTGCTATTAACTGATGATGGGCGGTGGTCGCGGCAATTGAGTTTGCCCGAACGTAATATCGCCAAAGTATATACGGCGCTATTGGCGCAGCCATTAGACGATTCCTATATAGCAGCATTTGCCGCAGGTATGTACTTCTCCTATGAAGATGTAACTACTCGACCGGTGAGTTTAGAAATAATATCGGATTATGTAGCAAGACTTCGGCTCGTCGAAGGGCGCTACCATCAAATAAAGCGAATGTTTGGGCGCTTCCAGAATGAGGTCTTAGCATTGCATCGCGACGCGATTGGGTCTGTCGTTTTAGATCCCGGTTTAGCGCTTGGCCAGTATCGCAATTTGACGCAGGACGAGATCTTAGCCTTGGCATGTTAGTGGAATGTTTAATTGCGATAGCCGCAAGGCGCTATTGTTGCGCTTCTTAATTTATACTTTGCCGCTGAAACAATGATAACTCGCCAATTTGGAGCGATAGCCGTATATGGCTGATTTACCCATTCAATCTGTGATTGCCGATATTCGCTCAGTATTGGCGACTGGCAATGAACTCGTTTTAGAGGCGCCACCCGGTGCGGGTAAAACAACCTGCGTACCATTGGCCTTGCTGGCGGAAGCGTGGCTTGAAGGGCAGCGTATTGTGATGTTGGAACCCCGCCGGATAGCGGCGAAATCCGCTGCGGAGCGTATGGCTGAGCTGCTGGGTGAGCGCACGGGGCAGACCGTAGGCTATCGGATGCGAATGGAAACGGTAGTCGGTCCGACGACTCGCATCGAAGTCGTGACCGAGGGCGTTCTCACTCGTATGTTGCAGGACGACCCGTCGCTAGACGGTATTGGCTTATTAATTTTTGATGAGTTTCACGAGCGAAGTTTAGATGCCGACCTCGGCTTGGCACTTACACTGGAAAGCCGAAAATTATTTGCTGATCTCCGCACAACACCGTTAAAGCTATTGATCATGTCGGCGACCTTGGACGGTGATCGAGTATCTGAATTATTGAACGGCGCGGCCATCGTGCGCAGCCTCGGTCGTCAGTTCCCCGTCGCATTGCGTTACGGTGACGCTTATAGCCCGCAACAAGATCTAATAAGCCGTGTGTGCTCTACCGTGCGTCAAGCGCTGGACGAAAATACGGGGAGTATTTTAGTATTTTTGCCAGGGCAAGCAGAGATCCGTCGCTGTCTTAGCCGTCTTTCTGAGGATCACTTTGGGGTGTCTGTGGTGTTAGCTCCGCTGTACGGCGATTTAAGTCTTGCTGATCAGCGTCGCGCAATAGCGCCGGCAGAAGAGGGTTGTCGTAAAGTCGTGCTGGCGACGAGTATTGCTGAAAGCAGTTTAACAATCGATGGTATTGCGGTTGTGATTGACTGTGGTTTGTCGCGGGTGCCGGCGTTTGATCCACGCACGGGAATGAATCGTTTGGATACTCGCCGTGTTTCGCGTGCCTCGGCTGAGCAACGCGCTGGTCGTGCGGGGCGTTTAAGCGAAGGGGTGTGTTATCGACTGTGGAGCGAATCGCAAAACAATGATTTATTGTCTTATAGCGAACCAGAGATAGCACAAGCGGACTTGGCCAGTTTGTGTTTGCAATTGCATCGCTGGGGAATGAGTGATCCAAGCGAATTGCAATGGATGGACACGCCGCCGAGCGCGGCATTTCAGCAGGCGACAGATTTACTGCAAACACTAGGTGCTTTGACGACAGAGTCCGGGGCGCGCTCAATTAGTTCGCATGGCGAGTTAATGGCCGGTTTACCGCTTCATCCGCGGTTAGCACATATGCTTTTAAAAGGACGGGAGCTCGGTCACACAGCGCTCGCATGTCAGCTGGCAGCCTTGCTGAGTGATCGCGATTTCGGCCCTAGAGGCGATGCCGATATTCAACTGCGACTGGATACATTGAACGGTGATGTGGCGATTGATCGGCAATCTAAATCGCTAGTTAGTCGGTTGCAAAGACAGCAGCAACAGTATTTAAAAATATTGTCGCGAATTCAGGCGAGGGTCAGCCCTGTTCCGGAGATCGCGGTAGCCCCGGGTTTGTTATTAGCCTTCGCGTATCCAGATCGTATCGCTAAGCAACGGCGAGAGCGGGGCTGTGATTATGTATTAAGTAACGGTCGTGCGGCAGTGTTGCAGGAGTCTGACGGCTTGCGCGCTGCCTCTTATATTGTTGTCGCATCGTTGGGTGGGAAAGCCGGAAGTCGCGACGATACCATTTACCTGGCGGCGTCTCTGCCGGTATCTCATTTTGATGGAGCGCTAGCGGAATTAGTCGACGTCAATTGCACCGCCGAGTGGAGTGAGGCTAAGGCGCGCTTTGTCGCAGAGCGTCGACGCTCAGTGGGAGCGATAACTCTGCATACCGAATCACTTGCTAAGGTACCTGAGGAAGAAAAGCGTAGGGCCTTACTGGCCTTTGTGCGCAGGCGTGGTCTGGCGGTATTTGAATGGCCGGAGCCATTATTGCAGTGGCGTGCACGGCTTAGTTTGCTAAGACAGCTAGCCTGCCAGCCGGGCAAGTGGCCTGATGTGAGTGATGAGGGGCTGCTCGAAAGTTTAGAGGATTGGTTGTCGCCTTATTTGATTAGTGTGAATACACTGCAAGATTTTAAGCGTTTAGATCTGGCGAAAATAATGACGGGCTTGATAGATTGGCCACAGCAGCAGGCCCTAAAAACATTAGCACCTGAATCTTTCACGGTACCGTCCGGTTCCGTAAAGAAAATTGATTACTGCCAGTCGCCGCCAGTATTGGCAGTGAAATTACAGGAAATGTTTGGTTGCCAAGACACGCCGCGTGTTGCCGAGGGGCGGCAGGCTCTGGTAGTTCATTTACTCTCTCCCGCGCGTCGACCTCTACAGGTCACCCAGGATCTTGCTGGATTTTGGCGGGGAAGCTATCACGATGTAAAAAAGGAAATGAAGGGGCGTTACCCTGACCACCCCTGGCCGGATGATCCAACGACCGCCGTCGCCACGGCGCGTTTAAAACCCAAGCCTTCGCCTAAATAGCAAATTTACGACATAAAAAAGGCCCCGTATGGGGCCTTTCGTTTGCATAGTGATTAAGACTTAGAAGCGCACTGCCCCGCCGATGATGATGCCATCGGAGTCTGCATCGCCGCCAACATCAAATATACGGGCAAATAGCTCAACTTGTTCATTAGGGAAGAAGTTAGCTTCAATGCCAATCTCATCTGAACTGAAGTTGCCCACGTCTATCAGTTCTGCGTCTACGCCCAAGCCAAACATATTGCTGAAGTAATATGTGCCGCCAACACCAATACGGTAGCCATCGTCACTATCAGCATCGATATAGCCAACGCTAACATCATAGGCGACGGAGGCACCTTGATTCAGTGAATTTACGCCATGGAAATCGACATTCAGATAATCAACGTCGTTATTGTTGTCATCGTCCTGGCTTGTGTAGCTGACAACAACGTCGCTAGTTTCGCTAAGATAAGTACCCACGCCGATTCGAACTGCGTCGGTGTCGTTGTTGCCATCATCTTGTGTAGTCCAGTCGGCCTCGATGATAAGGTTTGTAGCTGTGACGAAGCGACCGCCAATATTGGTGGTGTCTTCGTCATCGGCATTTGGGAAATCTGGCTCGACAGTTAGGAAAGCAAAGTTAACAAAAGAGGATTTGTCGAGAAAGGCGGCCTCTGCGAGAGGTCCTTTACTGGTGTCGACTTTATCGAAATGGAATTCGCCACCAACACCGAAGCCATCAAAATCAACCGTATTGCGCTCAAAATCAGTGTAAACTGCGCCCACTTCAAATTGGTAGTCTGCATAGGCTTGACCAGTCGCTGCTATGGCGATGGCGCTTGCTAATAGTAGTTTTTTCATTTTGTTCACTCCCCGTAAGAACTGAGCACCACGATAAAGATCGTCTGTGACACAGCTGTTTCCATTGTGTGATATTTTTATATTTCCATAGTGATGCACCGAGATAATGCGATTGCTTTATTTTGGTGCGATCGCGACTGAGATTAACACAGTATTTTCAGCGGAGGGAGTAGCGGGGGGCTGGTATTATTGCCACAAAGTGGTGCCGAAACGTGGCTTATCGCTGTTGTCCGTAGTCTGCGTATTGTGCCAATACCTCAGCCATTTCCTGTTCGCTTAACAAGGTGGGGCCGCCGTGTTGTAGGCTGAAATAGTAGTTTGCTGCTAACTCTTCAACTTCTTTTGCTAAGGCTAGCGCTTTGATCGGATCGCTGCCAAAAGCAATTTGACCGTGGTTTGCTAATAGACAGGCTTTGCGCTGTTGAAGGGCATGACTCACCAGTCCCGATAGCTCCTTACTGCCGTATAGCGCGTAAGGCGCACACGGTATGGATGACCCTCCCGCGACCGCAATCATGTAGTGGAAGGCCGGTATCTCTTTGCGTTGGCAGGCTAATACTGTGGCGTAGCGAGAGTGGCAGTGAACAATGCCACCTGCCTCGGGGTGATCTTGATATATTTGCCAGTGCATCCGCCATTCGCTGGAAGGTTTTAATTGGCCGCCAGTGATTTGCCCGTCCGGTTTGATATAAACCAGATCGCTTGGCCTCGTATTCGCGGCGATTTGGCCAGTGGCGGATATCAGCATGCCGTCATCAGGAGTCTTTACAGACGCATTACCACTGGCGCCGGGACTGAGCTCGGCTCTGCTTAGCCCGTGAAGCGCGCTAACAAGCAGCGCGCGCTGTTGCTCCCATTCCACTATGCCGCATCCCTCAGTGCCTGAATCCGCTTTTCTAGCGGTGGGTGAGAGCTAAACAGGGCAGCTAGATTGGTTTTCTTTTGACTGCTAATGGCGAGAGCGGTCATTTCACCCGGCATGTCGGTGGGCAGACCCTGTTGCGCTTGTAAACTTTGCAGAGCCGCAATCATATCGTTGCGACTGGCTAGGCTGGCGCCTGCGGCATCCGCGCGAAATTCTCGCCAGCGCGAAAACCACATTACGATGGTCGATGCCAGAATGCCCAATATCATCTCGGCAATAAAGGTGGTGATATAAAAGCCGATGCCGTGTCCGCGCTCGGTTTTAAATATCGCGCGGTCTACGGTGTGGCCGATAATGCGTGCGAAAAACATTACAAAAGTGTTTACCACGCCTTGTATTAAAGTGAGGGTAATCATATCGCCATTGGCAACGTGACCAATTTCGTGCGCGAGTACGGCGCGTACTTCGTTGGGTTTCATTTGTCGTAGTAAGCCTTCCGACACCGCGACCAAGGCCGAATTTTTGTTCCATCCTGTAGCGAATGCGTTGGCTTGGGGGGAGGGGAATATCCCGACTTCGGGCATGCCGATACCCGCCTTTTGAGCGAGCTCCGCAACAGTCTCGAGCAGCCAGCGCTCGTTGCTGTTTGCTGGTTGGGTAATAATTTGAGTGCGGGTCGAGCGTTTCGCGATCCATTTGGAGATCAGCAAAGATATCAGCGAGCCGGCCATACCGAAAACGGCGCAAAAGATCAGGAGAGAGCCCAAATTCAGGTCGACACCGTTTTGCGCCAAGATACTTTCAACCCCGAGTAAACTCAGGGTAATACTGGCAACCAGCACAACGGCCAAGTTTGTGGCCAAAAATAGAAAAATACGCATCATGGGAAATAATTCCGGTAAGTGGATACTGCCTATTAGATGGAGGTTCGTGCGGCTAGTTTCAAGTTACTGACTACGATTTTCGTCGCTATCCTCAGCCAATATAATGTCGTCAGCTGCTTCCCCTATATGGTCTGGAGTGCTTTCGTCAATTTGCTCATCGTCGGCCAGTAAATCGTCGACTTGGCTCATGATAGCCGGCCCGGCCTCCACTTTAGGATTTGCAGTTTCATCCGTTTCACATTCGAGGGGGTGGGCGCGCAGTTCAATATTTTTGCTGCTTTGTTCAAATACCACGTTGATGGCCTCATCGCGGTGAACCGTTCTGTACAGTACGCGTTTGTCGCGGCCATCAACCCATTCCAATTGTTTGTTTAGGTAGTGTCCGTGCTGATTCTGAATAACAAATACAGTAGCCATTATTGCCTTACATCATGTTGAAATTGTGAAACAAGTGGGTAATTTTAAACTGTTTGACGCGGGGCTTGAATACGTTCCTCGTCTTCAAACTTTAGGGTCATCGAGTAGTATATCTTTGGCGTCATTGATCTGGCTGGCTAGGAAGTCGTTGCCTCCGCGATCGGGATGGAATTTTTGCATGAGTTTGCGATGCGCGCTAATGATTTCTTCTTTACTCGCGCCCGGCTCCAAGCCAAGTGTTGATAATGCCTGCGCTTTATTCATTGTGCTTGCCGATGCGCTTGATTGGCCCTTATCGGTTTGATCTTGCTGTTTGTTAGCGCCTATACGGCCATAGGCGTATTTCAGCGCTAACTGCCGCACAAAGGGCAGTGCGCCACCTATAATCCCTGCGATCCAAGGAACACGGCCGGTTACTGACAATAACACTAGGGCGGCAGCGCCAAGGCCAATTAACAGCGTCATGTAATAGCCCCGCCGCTCTTTCGCAGGCTTGCTTTGAACAAGCTTCACAAAGCGATAGAGTGCGTACAAAGCAGCTGCTGCGAAAAGTAAACGAATGATCATGTTGGTCCCTAGGTTAGACGCGCTTGTTATTATGCCCGCCATCGGAGTTTTTAGCTGTGATAAAGTATAAAGCCTTGTGCGTCACATACCCACTGTTGTGATGATTACGCTCTGAAGCTTATAACGGATTATTACATGGTTCCCGGATTTTCTCCTGCGCAACGTTTCGTATTGTTTCAATCACTGTATCAGGCCAGTCAGTCCGGTGAGAATAATTGGGATCAGGTTGTTGCCCTGCTAAGCAAGGGCCAGCAAGCGGCGCAACGCGCTCAGCTCGATAGCGTGGCGGCGCAGTTTGCCGATGGGCAGCGGGTCATGCTAGACGAGCTGCGGGAGGGCGGCGTGTTTCTCGACTGGGAGTTGCAGTTTTTACAGTTAGGTCTGGCGGTGGGGAATCTCGCTAAAATGTATTTGCGCCTCGCGGAACACTATCGTTTGCAGGCGGAGTTTCAGCAGAATTTGCAGACTCAGGCGCGCTGGCCTTTGGCTATAATAGTGGCTTTCGCAGTGCTTTTACCCTTGTGGGGCTTCATCGCGGGAGTATTCTCACTGGGTGACATGGTGCTTATCGGCATGCTCGGTTTGCTGCCGCTACTACTAGGCTGCGGCTTCTTAAAATTAGTATCTGTAGTGCATTCATTGCGAGGGGCCGCTGCTCAGCTGGGCTATCGACTACCGGGGCTTGGTAGAGCGCTCGCCCAGTATCAGAGTTATCACTATATGAACCACCTCGCGGACTGCATCGGCGGCGGCTTCACTTTGCCACAGGCTCTTAAGCAGTCTGCCCGGCGTTTACCTCAGGCACCCATAAATGGCCGATATCATAAGTTGGCGGCAGAAGTAGATGCTGGGGAGTTGTTTTCCACTGCGCTATTGCGCAGCGGAATTCTAGCAGGAGTGGCGTTGCCGCCGGTTTCTCAGATGGGTGATGCTAAGCAGGTGCCAGCCCAGCTGGGCTTGGCGATACATCGGGTTTGTGAAGATCAACTTGCCTTTTGGGCTGGCTACTTACCGTGGTTACTATTAAGTTTGTTGCCGTATATTGCTGTGCTTAATGCCTCGTTTCTCGGCCGCTGAGTTGCTCTAGTTCTTTTACGTAATGGCGACGATCTGATAACTCGCTTTCAATCGCAAAACGTTCGGTGTTGCTCTGCCATTCAGCGTTTTTCAGTAGTTCCCACAATTTACGACTGCATAGATTTTTAACGTTAACGTTATTACTTTGTTTATTCATTTTTCTCTCCTTCGCGCTCTCTGCGCCTTCTTCCGTCATCATATCTGCCTTACTTCGGTATTCTCGTTACCGCTGACTACTATCTCTGTTGTCGGTGACAGTCTTATGACAAGACTATTTTTTTATTTAAAGTATGTTGATTTGTTGACCTTCGTTGGTGCGATTAAGCGATAGTTAGTCGCTGAGGTCACAGATATACGATTTTTCCGCACTACCAGTTTTGGTGAGAAGAAGAAATCCATACTATCTTGAGCAATTGATTTAAAGCGCGGGTGTTACCACTCAAGGCGGTTACAACCTATGTGCGTGGGGTTTTGCGAGGAAATACCTAGCCCAAAACTGTTGCTGTCAATTGCTTAAATCTGCCTGCTAAATACCTGAAAGCACGTTTTGCGCGATTCAGATTAAATATTCAGACAGCTCAAGGCTAGCAAAGTTCAGGCCAGTTAGTAAAGATGGGGGAAATACCTGTAAGCCCATTAGGACTAAATGCTCGGCGCTAAGGGGGACTTAGGCCGAGCATCTCAGAACGGTTTTTAGAAGGTAAAGCGAATGCGCCAGAAGAAGTCAGCTTCCAAAGCATCTAGCTCATCACTGTTTGCAACGTCATCATAGACGGGCAGCGCAGCAACTAATTCAGTGAATAGGTAGTCGGAGAACTCAATGCGCAAGCGCACACCCGCGTTGGCAATGCTTTGTACATCGCCAAATTCACTATTGGTTTTGTTAAACCAACTGGCGCCATATTCGGTGAATACCGCCGGTGAAATTTTAACCTCGTTCAAGGTGAAGGTTTTTTCTAGATTCGCGCTCAAGAAATAGCCTTCATCACCGATTAATACGCCCGGTAAGTAGGCGCTCAGGGTATTCATGCCACCTAAAATAAACTGCTGCTGCTGGGGGACTTGTTCTTCGGTAAATTGTCCGTTCGCAGAGAGTGTCAGCAGGGTATCGTCGCTAATACGCATCATGTAGCGCGCACTGGGCTGCAGCGCAATAAATTCAGCGGTGCGGGCTGCCGGTACAACATCCGGTGCACTAATGCCGGGATTTTGTGCCGCGAAGGCCGCTTGATACTCTGCGTAGTTATCGAGGGTGCCGCCATCGCCGAAACCGGCGAGGAAGTTAATACCCACATTTAACTGTGCGGCAGATAATTCATCGGTCTTAAAGCGTACTTTTTGATATTTTAGACCGATGTCGACAACCTGATAGGTTTCTTCCAGCAGCTTATCACTGCTACCCGCTTGCTCAATTGTCGAGTCAATATGCGAGAGTCTTTGGGTCAGAGACACGCGTGACTCCACGTCGCTGAAAAGTATCTGTTCACCACGAAAGGCCACTTGCAGAATTTCGGCATCCAAATTAACAGTGGTGACTGAGGTGGTGGTGCGGCAGCCAAGGATGCCCAATAAGCATAAGCCGCTTTGAGCGCGCGTCGTTACTGTAGGGTCTCTGCTGTAATCAACATAAGACAAGTCAACGCCGTACAGACCGCTGACAAAAGGATGGTCGAGGCTGACGCTGAATTGATCTAGGTTTTCGCCGTCACGGGATTCACCGAGATCGGTAAATGCCGTCTGATAGGCAAGCGATAACTCGGTGCCGCTTTCGAAGCGGTGTTTTACCCCGGCTAAGCCGAAGTAACGGCCCAAAAAGCGACTGCCCTTGTTATTGGCTTCAAGAATATAGTCGGTGCTGTTGTAGTCTTCTGTGTCAGCCTTGGTCATGACTAAGGCGACCGCGTCGGCACCCGTTTCCTGATAAGACATGCTGTACTCGTAGCCGCCGCGTTCGGCTTTAAGATTTGCGAGTATGCGTGCGCGATCAAATTCAGCAATGCTCAGATCGCTATCGCCAACTAGGCCGTCGAAATAGGGCTGCATGTCAGCGTCAACCCGAACTTCTGACAAGGTGAGTTGCTCTACAAATACCACAACATCATCGCCTTCTCGGGCGTAGCGTATTCTGACCAGTAAATGACCGCTTTGGTAATAGCGTTTGGTGAGATTAATAATGCCTTCTGCAGGCGTTCTAGCGCCACTAAGAATGCTTTTAACGTCGGCATCGGCAAGGTAGCGGTTACCCAATACACGCACGTTGGTACCATTAATTGTGGCAGATATCTCAGCCGCAGAGACCGCGCTGTAAGCGCTGACTTGTTCGCTTGTGGCTAATTGTGGTGGCATTACGGGGGGCAAATCGATTGCCATGGTGCTCTCCCTAAATAGTAAGGTTCCGTTAGCCCGCCAAAAGGCGGGCCGTTAAGGTGATTATTGTTCGGTGTCAATAATAGCTAGTTCGACTCGGCGGTTTTCCGCGCGGCCGGCGTCAGTATCGTTGCTCGCGATAGGCGTGCTCTCACCGTAACCTTGTGCACTTAGACGAAGGCTATCTACGCCTTGGTCTGCTAGGTAACGCTTCACTGATTGCGCGCGGTTTTGCGATAAATTCAGGTTGTAGTTGTCACTGCCTATACCATCAGTATGACCGGCGACTTCGATTTTCTCCGCATCAGATTGCTGAATAACAGGAACCGCTGCATCTAAAATCGTCTTTGCATTTGTAGTCAATGTTGCGCTATTAAATTCAAAGAAGACACCGTTTAAGCGCAGTGGAGCAGATTCGCTCAGGTGGCAGCCGCTGGCTAGCACCGCTTTACCTATCGGGGTTTCCGGACATTCGTCTTGCTCGTCACACACACCGTCGGCGTCTTGGTCTGCGCAGCCACCTGGGCCATAGGGGCTATTGCTCATTAGGTCGCGATCTAGCAGCGCGATAAGTGCGGGTTGATCAAGTGGGCCGTTGCCTTGCCCGCCATCGCCATTACCGTTGTTATTTCCGCCACCCAATAAATCATTAACAAGACCGTTACCGTCTGCAGTATTGTCGTCGTTATTGGTCAATGCATCTTCTAAGCTACCACCGGTTAGGTCGGCTACAGCGCCGTCAAGCGGGTCAGTGACAGGCTCTACTAGTCCTAAAACGGGCTCGGTGAGCGGTGCCAGTGCGCCCAATAAGACTTCGCCAATCTGACTGTCAACGACGTCAGTGAGCGGATCTAAGCCTTGATCCAAGGAATCGATTAGTGGACCTACGCCGTCACCGACTAGGGCAGTGACTAGCGCTAACGGAGATGTTTCGCCGGTGTTGCCAGCGCGGCCATCCAGCAGATCATTCACAATGCCATTGCCGTCTTCGGTGTTGTCATCGTTATTTGTTAATGCATCTTCGATGCTGCCGCCAGTGACGTCTGCAAGAATGCCATCAACAGGATCGGTGATTGGGCCTGCGCCATCCAGTGCGGGGTCTAAAACAGGTGCCAGGGCATCTAAAAGTGCTTCACCGATTTGATCGTCTACAACATCGGTAATAGGGTCAAGGGCAGTATCAAGCGCAGTGACTAGGTTGTTTATAGAGTCTCCCAGTGGCCCGGTAATGGGTTGCAGTGCGGAGCTCTCGCCCGCTTCTGTGCCGCTGACAGTGCTCTCTTCGCCACCACCAAGCAAGTCATTTACCACACCATTGCCGTCGGCGGTGTTGTCATCGTTATTTGTCAATGCGTCTTCTAAGCTGCCACCGGTAAGATCGGCGATAAGACCGTCAACAGGGCTAGTAATAGGCTCAAGCTGCTCAAGAAGTGGCTCAGTTAGTGGCGCAAGCTGTTCTAATACAGGCTGGAGAATCTCATCATCGATAACATCTGTTAGTGGATCAAGACCAGTATCAACGGCGTCGATAATCGGCGCCAAGCCTTCGCCTAGGCTGGCAGAAATTTGACCCAGCGGGGAGGCTTCGCTGCCATCGTTGCTAGAGGGTGCACTGGTGCCACCCAGTAGGTCATTAACGATGCCGTCGCCATCGGCGGTATTGTCATCAGTATTGCTTAGGGCATCTTCGATACTGCCGCCAGTGAGGTCGTTAAGTAGTCCGTCAACCGGATCAGTAACAGGCTCTAAGGTTGCCAGCAGAGGGTCGGTGACAGGTGTTAAGGCATCGAGTAGCGCTTCACCAAGCTGGTCATCGACCGTATCAGTTATGGGGTCTAGGGCCGTATCTACCGCGGTGATAAGGTTGTCTAGCGAGTCACCAAGTGGGCCGCTAATTGGCGCGAGAATGGAGGCTTCGCCCGCTTCCGTGCCGCTGGCTGTGTTTTCTGATTCGCCACCAAGTAAGTCATTGACCACGCCATTGCCGTCGGCGGTGTTGTCATCGATATTGGTGAGGGCATCTTCAAGGCTGCCGCCGGTGAGGTCTGCAACAAGGCCATCTACTGGATCGGTAACAGGTTCTAGAGCCGCGAGAAGCGGATCAGTGACCGGTGCCAAAGCGTCAAGAATAGGCTCTAGAAGCTGGTCATCAATCACATCTGTCAGTGGGTCTAAGCCAACATCAATCGCGCTGATAAGAGGTTCTAAGCTTGCGCCTAAGCTAGCACTGATCGAGCCCAAGGGAGATTTTTCTCCAGCCTCGGTACCACTGCCGGGAACCTGTGGTCCACCGAGTAGGTCGTTGACGATGCCGTCACCGTCTGCGGTGTATTTGTCGGTATTGCTTAATGCGTCACTGACGCTGCCACCGGTTAGATCGGCAACAATGCCATCAATAGGATCGGTTACTGGTTGCAAGGCGCCGAGAAGCGGATCAGTGACAGGCGCTAGCGCACCAAGTAATGGCACACCTAATAGCTGGTCTATTGGGTCTGTAAGGGGGTCCAGTGCGATGTCAATGGCATCAACCAATGGCGCCAAGGAGTCCCCGAGAGGTTTGGATATCGGTGCAATAATTGACTTGCTGTTTGCAATATCTTGGCCATTTTGAGGGCTAAGTAAGGCACTGATATCAATAATTTTGGTGAGGCTGTTGGCATTTACCGCAGAGCTTAAAGGTAGGCTGGCTGCAGTGGTGAATATGATTACGGACGCAAGTCCTCTTGACGGTCGTAAAGTCATCATATTTTCGTCCTGAGTTGTCAAAAAATCCGATTTCTGTATCAGCGTTTTGGTAGGCTAATAGCGTTTTATTTCGATAAAAACGCGACTGAGATTATGAATGTTTATCTTTACACATGTAATTGTGAATAATGTGAATATTGTGTAACGAGAGGGCTTTTTTTTGTGACCGTGATCACAGGTTTTCTTAAAACCGTCGATTTGGTATGAGAAATTTCTAAATCTAACGCTGATTTCAGGCGCGGCTACACAAGGTCTTGTTTGGCGGGCGTAAAAAAGGCCGGAGCACATTGATTGTGTCCGGCCTTGAAAAGTAGCTAAGTATTACCCGCTCTGTAAAGTGCTCATAAAAGCTGTTTAGCCATCGTTGACGACATCGACAAAGTAATGATCTACACCATTGACGCGTTCTTTAACTAAGCCGTGGCAGTCAGTTTCGAAGCCGGGGAAGCGAGAGTTAAAGTCGCGCACAAACTGTAGGTATCTGACGATGGTGTTATTAAAACGCTCACCAGGAATTAATAGTGGAATGCCGGGGGGGTAGGGCGTCACTAGCATAGCGGTAATGCGACCTTCCAACTCATCAATGGCAACGCGTTCAACTTCGCGGTGCGACATTTTAGACCAAGCGTCGGCGGGAATCATTGCCGCTTCCATTTCTGATAGGTACATCTCAGTGGTGATACGGGCCAGATCGTATTCTTTGTAGACATTGTGAATATTACTACACAAGTCGCGCAGACCGACTTTGTCATACTGTGGATATTTGGCTGCGAATTGCGGCATTACCCGCCACAGGGGGAGGTTTTGATCGTAGTCGTCTTTAAATTGTTGTAGCTCGGTGACCATGGAATTCCAGCGGCCCTTGGTGATGCCGATGGTGAACATGATAAAGAAGGAGTACATGCCGGACTTTTCAATAATGATGCCGTGCTCAGCTAAATATTTGCTGACGATCGAGGCTGGAATACCAAAATCATCAAAGTTGCCGTCGACGTCCAAGCCGGGGGTAATGATGGTTGCCTTGATGGGGTCGAGCATATTAAAGCCGGATTCGATTTCGCCAAAGCCGTGCCAACTATCATCTGAGTGGATGACCCAATCGTCGCGGTCACCAATCCCTTCTTCGGCTAAGGCCTCGGGGCCCCAAACGCTGAACCACCAATCCTCGCCATAATCGGCATCCACTTTGCGCATAGCACGGCGGAAATCCAGTGCTTCAAGAATTGATTCCTCCACCAGTGCTTTTCCGCCAGGCGGTTCCATCATTGCTGCGGCAACATCACAGGATGCAATGATCGCGTACTGCGGGCTGGTTGACGAGTGCATCAGGTAGGATTCATTAAAGCGATGGGTGTCGAGTTTTCGCTGGGTGCCATCTTGGACCAGAATTTGTGAGGCTTGTGATAGGCCAGCCAATAATTTGTGGGTTGATTGGGTGGCAAATACCAGGGTGTCGTCTGAGCGCGGGCGGTCTGCGCCGATGGCGTGCATATTGTGGTAGAAGGTGTGGAAGGCGGCATGGGGCAGCCAAGCTTCGTCAAAATGCAGGGTGTCGATGGTCGAATCGAGGATATCTTTGATTTCTTCGACGTTGTACACGATACCGTCATAGGTACTTTGGGTAATCGTAAGTATCCGTGGCTTTTTGTCTTTAGCATGACGGGCAAAAGGGTGCTCATCGATCTTTCTGCGAATTGCAGCGGGGTCGAATTCGCTTTTGGGAATAGGACCGATAATACCGTAGTGATTGCGCGTTGGCATGAGAAATACCGGAATCGCGCCGGTCATAATAATACTGTGCAAAATCGATTTGTGGCAGTTGCGGTCTACCACCACAATATCGCCGGGGGCGACAGTGGAGTGCCACACCACTTTATTTGAGGTGGATGTGCCGTTAGTAACAAAGAATAAATGGTCACAGCCGAAGATGCGCGCAGCGTTGTTTTCACTGGCACTAACGGGCCCGGTGTGGTCTAGCAGTTGCCCAAGTTCTTCCACTGCATTGCAGACGTCAGCGCGCAGCAGGTTTTCACCAAAGAATTGGTGGAACATTTGGCCAACCGGGCTTTTGAGAAATGCCACGCCGCCAGAGTGGCCTGGGCAGTGCCAAGAGTATGAGCTGTCGCTGGCGTAGTTCATTAACGCTTTGAAGAATGGCGGCGCCAGCGATGAAAGATATTTATTCGCTTCGCGAATGATATGGCGGGCGACAAATTCTGGGGTGTCTTCAAACATATGAATGAAGCCGTGCAGCTCACGTAAAATCTCATTGGGAATGTGTCGAGAGGTGCGGGTTTCACCGTAGAGGAACACCGGGATGTCAGTGTTGCGTTGACGTACCGCCGTCATGAATTCGGCGATGGACTCCAATGCCTGGCCAACGGTCTCGTCGCTGCCGTCACCGAATTCTTCGTCATCTATAGAGAGTATAAAGCAGGACGCGCGACTTGCCTGTTGCGCGAACGCGGTAAGATCGCCGTAGCTTGTTAGCCCAACGATTTCCATACCTTCTTTACTAATGGCATCGGCGAGGTCGCGAATGCCCGAACCGGAGATGTTTTCGGAGCGAAAATCTTCATCAATAATGACAACGGGGAAACGGAATTTCATTTATATGGCCAGTGTTAGTTTTCGGCTATACCCAGATTCTGTCTGGACTCGTTTGCTTACATTGTTACTCAGATCGTGCATTTAAGTGCGCAGTCTGGTCTATATCACGCGCTGATTTTGAAACTTTTTTACGGTTTAGTCCCGTAATATTTTCACCCTAACAATATCTATGACAACTGTCAGCTATGCCGCTGCTTTTTGCTGCTGGAGTCGGACCATTTTAAGGGAGAATAATTACAGAAATATACGGCTGTGCAATCTCATCCGGCCTGCTACTTTTATGGCAGCAGGCCGGAATGTCTGCTAGCCCAAAATCTCCACGAGATATTGGGGCAGTGCAAAAGCGCCGATGTGCAGGGCAGGGTTGTAATAGCGAGTCTTGATGCCGCTGTCGACAAACCGGCTTGTCAGTGTGGCTAAATCTTGCTCGCGTGCCGTTTTGCTGTCACTAGCCCACGCAAAGGTCATCACGCCACCAATATAGGTCGGCACTGCTGCTGCGTAAAACGCGGTATCCGCAAACAGTGGTGATAGACGCTGATGGGTGGTGCTCACTTCGTCTGGTTGCATAAACGCTACCCCGTTCTGCGCAGCAAAGATGCCGCCAGGTTTTAAGCAGCGCTGAATGCCTTGGTAAAACGGAGAAGTGAATAAGACCTCGCCGGGACCAATGGGGTCAGTGCTGTCAGACAGGATGACGTCAAATTGACGGTCACACTGGGTGACGAAATCAATGCCGTCCCCAATCACTATTTCTGCCCGGGGGTTGTCGTAGGCACCTGCCGAATGATTCGGTAGATATTTCACGCACATATCGATAACGGCTTGGTCTATTTCAACCTGCACAACGTGCTCAACTTCAGAGTGTTTGAGTACTTCGCGGAGCAAGCCCCCGTCGCCGCCGCCAATAATGAGGACATTTTTGGCATTGCCGTGGGCAAATAATGGCGTGTGCGCTAACATTTCGTGATAGATGAATTCGTCGCGCTCGGTGGTTTGAATAATGCCGTCTAGCGCCATTACCCGGCCAAAGCTGCCAGATTCAAAAATAATAAGATGCTGATGCTCGGTCTTGCTTTCAAACAAGACCTCGCTGATTTGAAATCCCTGGTGGTACGCGTCATGGAGTGTTTCGTCAAACCACTCAGACATCGTCCATTCTCCCGCGCAGGTTTTCACCGACCTCAATGCGTGAGGGCGAGAAAGCCTTTTGGAGAATTTCCACGGCTAATTCAGGCTTGGCGTCACCACACATAAAGACATCAAACGCAGCGTAATCGCGTTCGGGCCAGGTGTGCACGCTAATATGGGACTCGGCTAAAACCGCGACACCAGAAATACCACCATTAGGGGTGAAATGGTGCATATGGATGTGCAGCAGTGTTGCACCGCATTCTTTGACGCAGTCAATAAATGCTTTTTCCATGCGGGGGAGTTCGTCGAGGTGCGAAGCGCCCCAAAGATCGATAATTAAGTGCGTACCAGCGTAAGCAACGCCGTCGCGGATGATGAAGTGGTCGAGATTTTCGTCCGACTGTGTAATCGGATTACACGTGGCTGCGCCGGCCTCCAGAGAAGGCATATGATCTAAGCTTTTCATTTAGCATAAATCCTCCGCGTTGGTTAAAGAGCGGGCGATTTAAACGTGTTTTACCCCAAATAGCAATAAAAAATCCCGTAAAATTCCCCCCGTTTGCCGATAGCAAAGTCCTTGAGCCGCCAGTGTTTTTCCGCAGCTGCTGGGGGTGGCGGAATGTGGGCGAATCAAGGCATAGTAGTACTATTCCGCGAGGCTATTATGAGGAGCATGACAAATGAGTATGTTTGACCGTTACCGCAAGCCGGCAGTGCTTCCAAGTGCTGAGCAAGCCCTTCCTGGTCGCGAAGAAAAAATGCAAGTGCCAGCGGAGCACACCGTGCTCAAAACGCCGTTGCAGGGCCCGTTTCCGGAGGGCATGGCACAGGTTGTGTTTGGTTTGGGGTGCTTTTGGGGCGCGGAGCGCAAATTTTGGCAGCAAGCCGGTGTGTATTCTACTGCCGTGGGGTACTGTGGTGGCCACACCCCCAACCCCACGTATGAAGAAGTTTGCTCAGGTATGACGGGACACAACGAAGTGGTGCTGGTGGTATTTGACCCCGGACAAGTCAGTTTTCAAACTCTGCTTAAGCTATTTTGGGAAAGCCACAACCCCACCCAGGGAATGCGGCAGGGCAACGATGTTGGCACCCAGTATCGCTCTGGCATTTACTGTTCTACGGCTGAGCAGCAAGAAGTGGCCAAAGCGTCTTTAGAGTTGTATCAGGAAGCTCTAGCTAAAGCGGGATTGCCCGAAGTGACAACCGAGATTGTGACGGCGGGTGAGTTCTACTATGCGGAGCCTTACCACCAGCAATATCTCGATAAAAATCCCGGTGGCTACTGCGGTTTGGGCGGCACAGGTGTGAGCTGCGTTTTGTAGTGAGGTGCGTCCGACGTCAGACGTCAGGCGATTAATTCCCTCTCCATTTCATTTGATACAAATCGTGGCGACGGTCGCGTAGATTCTGCACAGTGCCGCTATTGCGGGCTACCCGCAGTGATTCTGGGCGCAGATCGGCAATAGCGACGGTTTCCACATTGGGAGTTGTGTCGGCGGCGATACCGTCCCGCGCGAAGTGGAAATCGCAGGGCGTTAAAATACAGCTCTGGGCGTATTGAATATCCATATTTGCCACATTCGGCAGGTTGCCCACATTGCCAGACATAACGACATAAACCTGATTTTCAACCGCCCGTGCTTGGCAGCTGTAACGCACCCGCATATAACTTTGGCGTTCGTCGGTACAGAAGGGCACGAAAAGTATTTCCGCGCCTTGGTCTACTAAGTGACGGCCTAGTTCTGGGAACTCAGAGTCATAGCAAATCAATACACCAATTGGGCCGCAGTCGGTGTCGATGACTTGTAGCTCGTTGCCGCCTTCAATATTCCACCAATACACCTCGTTCGGGGTGGGGTGGATTTTAGCTTGTTCGTCAACGCGGCCGTCGCGGTGGAATACATAGGAAATATTTTCTACTCGGCCATTGGGTACACGGGTTGGATGTGAGCCGCCAATAATGTTGATGTTGTAGCGAACCGCTAAATCTTGCATGGCTTCAACATAGCGCGGTGTGTATTTGGTGAGCGCCTCTATCGATTGAATCGGCGTTAGCTCTTGGTCTTCAATAGAGAGCAGTTGCAGCGTGATTAGCTCTGGAAACACCACGAAGTCGCCTTTGTAGTCAGCAACCACGTCAACAAAGTATTCAATAAACGACATAAATTCGACAAACGAGGTGACGCGACGCTGCATATACTGCACGGTGCCGACGCGCACGGTGTCTGGCTGACGGCCGCCGTGGCGTTTGGTGTGGGCGACGTTAGCAGCGGTCTCCACTTTGGGGTTGTGCCACACAAGGTGGACGCCATAGCCCATTGAGTCTTTGTCATCGGCTAAGTAGTTCGGCATTAAATCGATGACTTCGAAGTTGTTGCGAAGCTGAAACGATAATACCGGGTCGCGGGTTTTTTGATTGACCACGGCGTCGAGATAATTTTCGGCTGTGCCGTATTTTTTAATGCGTCGCGACAAGCTTGGCAGCCGGCCGACAAAGACGATGCCCTTTAGGCCAAGTTCTTCGCAAAGTTTTTTTCTGGCGTTATACAGTCTTTGGCCAATGCGATAGCCTCGCACGCTGCTGTCTACACACACTTCCATCCCGTAAAGCCATTCGCCCTCAGGGTCGTGACGGGTGCCGTAACCATTGGCGGTGATGGCGGCCCAGCTATGGGGTCGCAAACAGACGTCGCCGCTAACGCGAAAGGTTGCGCAATAGCCGACGATTTCTTCGTCGAGGGTGACCGCAAATTTCCCCTCCGGAAAATTATTTAACTGGCCACGCAATTCGGCGCGAGAGTAGGGGTCGATGCCGGTGCCGGTATAGACGCGCTTTGAGAGCGCCGCGATAGCGGAAATATCCGCCAAGGTTGCGGTGCGAACTCGCAGGACTTTGCCAGAGGCAGCAATATTCTTGCTGCCCGCTATTGTGTTTGCCATGTTGATGCCACTCTGAATTAGGTGAGAAGTCGTGTGTTGTGCCAGCAGTGCTGCGCTTAGGTTTTGCTCTTGCTGGAGGCGCTGCGACGCAGTGGTGCAGCTTTATTGGGAGTTGATTTTGAGGTTTTATCGTCAGTTGCTTCCGGTGTTTTACTCGCTGTTTTGTCACTGCCTTTGCGATTGCTTGCCAGGCCGCTCAATGATTTTAAAACGCGGGCGGACAAGTCTATGGTTTTCATGCCTTCGGTAAATGCGGTTTTGGCCATTTGTTGGATCATTTCTGAGTCCCCCTCGCCAATGCGTTTATACACTGCATCCCAGAGTGGTTGAGCGTCGGGAAGGCCGACAAGGCGGCGCATTTCTTCCGGACTAATTTCAACCTCAACATGAATTTTCATAGATCTGACTCCGTCTTATGTTCGCATTCAGTATGTCACTGAGTGGCCTGTGTATGCCAGCGCCGAGCAAGTTTCAATGGTTTAATTATAGAGGTTTTCGCACGATTGTTATTTTGCCGTTCGCCGGCGTCGCTTAAAGGCGCCTACCATTGGCAAAATCGTACCCGAAGCACACGCTCAGCTCGCGTACCCGCAGGGCATAAAGGGCAGTCTCTACTCAATCGGTCATTTATAGCTATAAACCCGATGGGTCGGCCCCGCCCTCATTTACCGTCCCTCTGGTCATGTTCTCCGCTGCTCTCCGGTTCGTGTGTTTTTTCCTTGCCAGAGAGCAAAATTCCGGCTCGTGCAAAGGTCTCAAATAGTCGCGGCGATGCATAATAACCACTTGAAATCGCCGTTCATTTAGTCTCTTGAAATCAATTTCCTAGCTCGGCCAAAACGTACTGCAAGATGCCACCGTGGCGGAAATAGGCCATTTCCTCGGCGGTGTCAATTCGCAGTCGACCCAGCACTTCATGGCGACTGCCATCGCTGCGCGATAATACAATTCTGAGCTTTTGCTTCGGTGCGAGTTTGTCGTCGCAAGATACAATATCGACGTATTCATCGCCCTGAAGGTCCAGCATTTCCTGGGGTATTTCCTTGTCGAACTCTACGGGCATGACGCCCATACCGATCAAATTAGAACGGTGAATGCGCTCAAAACTTTCGGCAATTACCGCCTTTATACCCAGCAGCAAGGTGCCTTTTGCGGCCCAGTCGCGACTTGAGCCGGTGCCGTATTGCTTGCCGGCAATAACCACCAATGGCGTATTACTTTCTTGATATTTCATAGCCGCTTTATAAATGGGCACGACACTTTTGCCGTCCGGTGACAGGGTGTAACCCCCTTCGCGGTCTACCAACTTATTGCGCAGTCTGGTGTTGGCAAAGGTGCCCCGCAGCATAACCTCGTGGTTGCCTCGTCGTGAACCGTAGGAGTTAAAGTCATCTGGCTCAACGCCAATACTCTGCAAATAATGGCTGGCGGGGCTGTCGAGGGCGATTTTACCCGCCGGTGAAATATGGTCGGTGGTAATGCTGTCGCCAAATAAACCGAGAATCCGTGCGCCGCGCAGGCTTGGGAATTCCTCTCCTGCTAACGAGGGCGACTCGAAAAAGTTCGGCAGGCGAATATAGCTAGAGTCGGCTTGCCACTGGTATGTATCCGTTTTTTCAATATCGATAGCTTGCCATTCGTCCGTGCCTTGATAGACATCGTTGTAGGCTTCGCGAAACATGCTGCCGCTGACAATTTTGCGAATGTCATGAATTTCAGCGTTGCTCGGCCACAGGTCTTTGAGAAAAACCTCATTGTTCTTGCTATCAACGCCAATGGGGTCTTCTTGTAGATTGAGTAATGTGCTGCCCGCTAGCGCGTAGGCAACAACAAGTGGGGGCGATGCTAGCCAACTGGCCTTTACCTGCGGGTGAATTCGACCGTCGAAATTGCGGTTGCCCGACAACAGTGCCGATACCACCATGTCTTTACTGTCAATGGCTGCGGCGACTGGTGCCGGCAGTGGGCCAGAGTTACCGATACAGGTGGTGCAGCCATAGCCAACTAAGTCGAATCCCAGAGAATTGAGGTCTTCTTGTAAATCGCTGTCGTTTAAGTATCTGCTAACGACTTTTGAGCCTGGCGCGAAGGAGGTTTTTACCCACGGTTTCACACGCATGCCGCGCTCTCTCGCTTTGCGGGCGACAAGGCCGGCGGCAATCATCACGTCTGGGTTGGAGGTGTTGGTGCAGCTGGTTATAGCCGCAAGCACCACATCGCCATGATGAAGTTTTAATTTCATGTCGGGAATATCCACACTTTCCTTGAGGTCGCGGCCGTTTATTTCTAAGTGCTCGCGCATAGCGGCGCCTAAATCTCTCAGCGCAACACGATCCTGTGGTCGACTCGGCCCGGCGAGGCTGGGCTCGACAGTATCGAGATCTAGTTTTACGGTGTTGGTGAACGTCGGCTGGTCGCCGGCATTTCGCCACATGCCTTGCGCCTTGCAGTAGGCCTCTGTTAAAGCGATATTTTCACTGCTGCGCCCGGTTAGCTTCATGTAGGCGAGGGTGGCCTCATCAACCGGGAAGTAGCCGCAGGTTGCGCCGTATTCAGGTGCCATATTGGCAATGGTGGCGCGGTCGGCCACACTTAGCTCAGCGAGCCCGTCGCCGTAAAACTCGACGAATTTGCCGACGACGCCCGCGTTGCGCAGAATTTGTACCACCGTCAACACCAAATCGGTTGCGGTAAGCCCTTCATTTAACTTGCCGTTTAATTCGAAGCCGATGACTTCGGGTAGCATCATTGAATAGGGTTGGCCAAGTAGGGCGGCCTCGGCCTCGATGCCGCCAACCCCCCAGCCAAGGACACCTAAGCCATTGACCATTGGGGTGTGGCTATCCGTGCCTAATACGGTGTCGGGGTAGGCCATACCATCGCTGTTCCACACCACTTGCGCGAGGTATTCCAAGTTCACTTGATGACATATACCGGTGCCGGGCGGCACCACATTGAAGTTCTGGAAGGCGGATTGCCCCCATTTTAAAAACCGATAGCGCTCGTCATTTCGGGCCATCTCATTGGCCACATTTTCGCCAAAAGCTTGCGGGGAGCCAAACTGGTCTACGGTGACTGAGTGGTCGATAACGAGGTGGACTGGAATCTGTGGATTAATAGCCGAAACATCACCGCCACGCTTGGCGACGGCGTCCCGCATTGCAGCTAAGTCGACAATGGCAGGTACGCCGGTGAAGTCTTGCATTAATACCCGAGCAGGCGAGAAATTAAGATCTTCACCGCCGCTTGGCTTATCGAGCCAGCGCGAGAAGGCGACGATGATATCCGCGTTGACCGACTCACCGTCAAAATGACGAAGTTGGTTCTCGAGTAGTATTTTTAGCGATTTTGGTAATTGCGAAAGCCGGTCATCACCGAGTTTGTTTAAATCAAAATAGTCGTAACTGTGGCCGTCGACATTGAGAGTGGCGCGCAGATGTTCGGTTGTTTGCATGGTAAGCTCCCTCGCTAACTATGTATTGCCTACCCTAGCACAGACCGTCAAATTTGCGGGACTATCCGCGTGCTATTGCTGCTAAATTTAAGAATGCCTCGTTTACTGCCCTTATCAGTCACGCTCGGGGGGCGGTCAAGGCATCTGAAATCTTGTCAGGCATATGCCTGAATCCAATATGGATAAATTAATAACTATGGCGCCATTTTTCTAATGAATTTATGTTTCTGCTGTGTTGTAATCTCTGGGTTTTGAGGGGTGTCGGCCCCGGCAAGACCACCGACACCTGCTACCCAACTCGCTGTTAATAATAATTTGAGGGGGCGCATTGAAAGCCACTAACACCCATGACCCCGAGTATTTTCACAAGGTGGTCGATTGTCAGTATGCCTGCCCGGCACATACGCCGGTTCCAGAATATATTCGTTTAATTGCCGCTCAGCGTTATACCGACGCGTATATGATCAACTGGGAATCGAATGTGTTTCCCGGTGTGCTGGGGCGTACGTGTGACCGTCCCTGCGAGCCCGCCTGTCGGCGCGGTCGTATCGACGAAGAGCCAGTGGCGATATGTCGATTAAAACGTGTAGCCGCCGATAATAAAGGCGATATCACTGACCGCATGCCGATCATTCCCAAAAAGAAAAATGGCAAGCGGATTGCGCTAATTGGGGCGGGTCCCGCGTCGTTAACCGTCGCGCGAGACTTGATGCCACTGGGTTACAGCGTAGATCTATACGATGATCAACGCGCCGGTGGTGGCTTTATGCGCAGCCAAATCCCCGCTTTCCGCTTACCGGAATCGGTGCTAAACGAAGAGGTTGATCGGATTCTCGATATGGGTGTGTTGACTCATTTCAACCATTACGTCGATAGCCTCAAAGCCGTATTAGATAAACATTACGACGCGGTGTTTGTCGGCAGCGGCGCGCCTCGTGGTCGCGATTTGGATTTGCCTGGTCGCCAAGCCGCTGACGCCAATATTCATATCGGTATTGATTGGCTGTCCAGTGTGGCTTTTGAGCATGTTGAAGCCATTGGTAAAAATGTCATTGTACTCGGCGGTGGTAATACCGCGATGGACTGCTGCCGCACCGCCCGCCGCTTGGGCGGCGACGAAGTAAAGGTCATTGTGCGCAGCCCCTTCGCAGAGATGAAAGCGTCACCCTGGGAAAAAGAAGACGCCGCCCATGAAGGTATTCCGATTCTGGATAATCACGTGCCCCAGGAGTTTATCGTTGAAGATGGGCGTCTCGTGGCGATGCGCTTTGATCGTGTGAAAGCGGTATATGACGATAAAGGTAAACGGAGTTTGGTCTCCACCGGTGAAGAGCCGGTGATTGTGCCCTGCGACGATGTCTTGGTGGCCATTGGCCAAGAAAACTCCTTTCCGTGGATTGAGCGTGACGTCGGCATAGATTTTGGCAAATGGGATATGCCGGTGGTGGATGAGACGACCTTCCAGTCGAGTAATCCCACCGTATTTTTTGGCGGCGATGCGGCCTTTGGTCCGCAAAATGTTATTACTGCCGTGGCCCACGGTCATCAGGCCGCTATCTCAATCGATTTGCACTGCCAGGGCGACTCGGTTAGCAAGCGACCACCGCCAGGGGTGACCTTGGTTAGTCAAAAAATGGGTATCCACGAGTGGAGTTACGATAGCCAAGTTGAAAATGACGACCGCTATCATGTTCCGCAAGCTGAGCTTTCGCAGACCCTTAGCAATCGTAAATTAGAAGTGGAGCTTGGCTACGACGCCGCGACCGCTTTTCAAGAGGCTCAGCGCTGTTTGAATTGCGATGCGCAAACCGTATTTAGCGAAAAACTGTGTATTGAATGTGATGCCTGCGTCGATATTTGTCCGACTGATTGCTTAAGTATCGTTGTTAATAATGCCGACGAGGACAGCGTTCGCCAGACCTTAAAAATGCCGGCGAACAATATTGAGCAAGACATTTACGTGTCTGCTGATTTACGCACTGGCCGCGCCATGATTAAAGACGAGAATGTCTGCTTGCACTGTGGCTTATGCGCAGAGCGCTGCCCAACAGCAGCCTGGGATATGCAGAAATTTTATTACTCGGTGACTAAAGCGGGGCAGTGCGGCTGATATGAAACGCATCGAAGCAGTAAACGATTTTGTCATTAAATTCGCCAATGTGAACGGTACCGGCTCTGCCAGTGCAAATAATATGTTTGCCAAGTCGCTATTTCGAATGGGCTTGCCAATAAGCCCCAAGAATATATTTCCGTCGAATATTCAGGGCCTACCAACCTGGTATGAAGTGCGGGTGAACGAGAAAGGTTATCTCGGCCGGCGCGGTGGCATAGACATGATGGTGTGTATGAATCCGCAAAGTATGGCGAAAGACATACAAGAAGTGGAGGCGGGCGGTTATTTTTTTTATGACTCCAGCAAGCCCTTAGACCTGCGCATGATGCGCAGTGATATTCATTTTATTGGCGTGCCGTTAAAGGACTTGTGCCAGCGCGAATACAGCGATGCGCGTCAGCAGCAGTTATTCCGCAACATCATCTATGTTGGCGCCCTGTCGGCGCTGCTTGATATTGAGTTTGATGTGCTCACCGGCTTGGTGTCGGATCAGTTCCGCGGCAAGGAAAAGTTGATCACGTCGAATGTTCGCGCCTTGGAAATTGGCTATCACTATGCGGCTGAACATTATCAATGCCCTTTGGGGATTCGAGTTGAGCGCCGCGATGCGGTGGGAGATCAAATACTGATTGACGGTAATACCGCCGCGTCACTTGGCGCGATTTATGGCGGCGCGACGGTTGCGGCCTGGTACCCCATAACGCCGTCGACCTCGGTGGTCGATGGTTTCGATAAATACTGTAAGCGCCTGCGTATAGACCCAGGTAGCGGCAGTAAAAATTATGCGATTGTGCAGGCGGAAGATGAGCTGGCGGCTATTGGTATGGTGATTGGCGCTAGCTGGAATGGTGCGCGGGCATTTACCGCAACCAGTGGCCCCGGCATTTCTTTAATGAGCGAATTTTTGGGCTTGGCTTATTTTGCCGAAATCCCGACGGTACTCATTGATGTCCAGCGCGCCGGTCCCTCTACCGGTATGCCAACCCGTACCCAGCAGTCTGATGTCCTCGCCTGTGCTTATGCATCCCATGGTGACACCAAGCATGTCTTGCTGTTTCCGGCGACACCGCGGGAATGTTTCGAGATGACGGCGGAAGCCTTTGATTTAGCGGAAACCCTGCAAACCCCGGTCATTATGTTAACGGACCTCGATCTCGGTATGAACGACACCATGTCGCCGCCGCTAGTCTGGGATGACAAACGTCAATACCAGCGTGGCAAAGTCTTTAACGAAGAGCAGTTAGAGGCGATGAGTGAGCGCTTTGGTCGCTATTTAGATGTCGACGGCGATGGCATTCCCTATCGAACCTACCCCGGCACCCATCCGACTAAAGGCGCCTTTTTCACTCGCGGTACGTCGCGGGATGAATACGCGGTCTACACCGAAGACGGCGAAGCCTATGAAAAGAATATGCAGCGCCTGCTGAAGAAGTGGGACACCGCTAAGAACTTAGTGCCAATGCCTGAGATTATTGAGGCTAAGAAGGGCGGCTCTCACGTCGGCGTGATTCATTTTGGTACCAGTCGCGATGCGACTCTAGAAGCTGTCGATGCGCTAGCCGCTGAGGGTATTGTGGTTGATACCTTGCGGATAAGGGGTTTTCCCTTCCACAAATCTGTCGATGCCTTTATCGAACAGCACGATACCGTGTTTGTGATAGATCAAAACCGCGATGCGCAAATGCGAACATTGCTGGTGAATGAGTGTTTGGTATCGCCACGAGATTTAATTTCAATTTTAAATTACAACGGCACACCTATTTCCGCACGCAAAATTCACGATGAAATTATTGCAGTTCTGCGAGGTGACAACGTGAGGCCGCTGCACAAGAAAAAAATGGCTAAGGAGTCTGTGTAATGACGTATATCCGCCCCGCGTTTCGCCATCCAGATTTGCCGCGCAATGATCTTGGTTTTACCCGCAAAGATTATGAAGGAGCGATATCGACGCTGTGCGCCGGCTGTGGTCACGACTCCATTAGTGCTGCTATTGTGCAAGCCTGTTTTGAACTGTCTATTGCACCGCATAAGGTTGCCAAGCTTTCTGGTATTGGTTGTTCCTCAAAAACCCCAACTTATTTTCTGGGCAATTCCCACGGATTTAATTCGGTACACGGTCGCATGCCCTCGGTTGCCACCGGCGCGAATCTCGCCAATCGGGACTTAATTTATGTGGGTGTATCCGGCGATGGTGATACCGCGTCTATCGGTATGGGGCAGTTTACCCACGCGGTACGCCGCAACTTAAATATGATGTATGTGGTGGAGAATAATGGCTGCTACGGCTTAACTAAGGGCCAGGATTCAGCCACTGCCGATATTGGCTCGGCCAGTAAAAAAGGTGAGCCTAATCACTTTGAGCCAATCGATTTGGCAAGTGTTGCACTGCAGCTTGGCGCCACCTTTGTGGCACGCAGTTTTTCGGGGGATAGAGAGCAGCTAGTGCCACTGATAAAAGCGGCGATCAGTCACCGTGGTTTTGCTTTTATCGATGTGATTTCGCCCTGCGTGACCTTTAATAATAATCCTAAATCGACCAAGGGCTACGAGCACGTGCGCGATCATCTCGCGGCGACGGGTACGGTTGATTACGTGCCGTTTAAACAAGAAATTTCCACTCAATACGAGCAGGGTAAATCCAAAGAGGTCACATTGCATGACGGCTCTGTTGTGCATCTTCACAAAGCAGATCCGGAGCTCGATTTAAATAGCCGGCGCTCCGCCTTGCGCTTAATTAAGGACTATAAGGCAAAGGATCAAATACTTACGGGTCTGTTGTTCATGGACGAAAAATCCCAGGACTTGCACGAAATACTGGGCACCAGTAAAACCCCGTTGCGGGATCTTGGCGCGGCAGAGTTATGTCCTGGCCAGAAAGTCCTGGATAAGCTTAATGAAAGTCTGAGATAATTTTTATAGTTTCTTGGAAAAGGGTGGCCGGTGTATCAGGTGCTGGCTGCCCTATTTATATATTTTTATTTGCCTGTCTTATTGCGCACAAAAAGTTTTTCCCCGCTACGTCTAAATTCATCGAATTTTTATTTTCTTTTACCAATCTTTATCGCCGGAGCAGTGTTGACCGTTACCCAATACATGAATTGACAAAAATCTTGTGCCAGTGCGAGCGACGCGGCGTTTAGCCGGAACGCCAATAAAATTAATTTTCCCGCACGTTCTTCTTTATAAGCTCCAACACTATTTGGCTAATGACATTACAAGGCAATGATGTCAGTTCGTTTCTTTCTTCGTCATCGATCCAAGCACTCAGTATAAGTATTAATACCTATAATTCCCGTGCTTGCGCGCATCAAATATTGGTGATATCTTCATGAACACCACTGTTGATTAAAGTGATGGGAAGCTGGCGGGCGAAGTGTGATAATAAGAGTGCAGAGGAAGTCCACGGTAAACGGCTTTCATCTACTTAGTTCGATTTCAATATTTACTCTGAAAAAGATCCTCTTAGAATAAATTTAAAGCCAAAATATGACATTTGTGAACTAGTGTGAGTCATATTTTGTGGTGTGGCGCGCTAATTGTGCGTGCTTATTCTGTTGCGTATCTACTTGGCGAAGCTTAAGGCCGAGTAAGTAAATAATAAGTATTAGACAAACCTCAGGAGAGATACATGCAAGTGCCAAAACCAAAAATAAAGTCCATGCTGCAAGAGATGCGACATGCTCGAACGAATCCGAACAGCCGATTAGGAGGACTTTTACTGGTCCCCTTTATCGTCGCTACTTCCAATATTGGTCTTGCTGCGGAACCTGTCAGTGAAGGTAAGGAGTTCGCAATCGAAGAAGTTTTAGTTACTGCTAGGCGCCGTGACGAGTCACTTCAAGAGGTACCTGTCAGTGTCGCTGTGGTGACGTCTGAAAGTATTGATAAATTAAATATTCGAAAATTAGAAGACATGCAATCGGTCGTTGCGGGTTTAACCGTGGAAGAAGATTCAATTGCGCCAAATTCGTCATTGCGCGGCGTGCGCTTTGATACCTTCGCTAGTGGCTTTAATCCCACTGTCGAATTTTATATGAATGATGCCCCCATTGTTTCGTTGGCAGCTATACAGGCGTTATTTGATATTGGCCAAATTGAAGTGCTACGTGGCCCTCAGGGTACATTGCGCGGGCGCGCGTCGCCGTCTGGTGCAATTACGATTACAACTAAGAGACCTGATCTTCAAGATTTGGGTGGCTATGTTGATTTAACCTCGTCTAGCAATGGTGGCGGAAATGCGAAGGCAGCGATTAATATTCCGCTGGTCGAAGACAAAGTGGCAATGCGTTTTGCAGGATTTTACGAGGAAAATGATGGCAATGGCGTGCGCAGTATTAATAGCACCGACCGATCTGAATATACAGGTGAAGGCTATCGCGCATCGTTCCGTGTTGAACCCACCGATGTCTTATCTATCAATTTAATGCATCAGAAAATTTCGCCGGATCGCAAGACTTTGTTTCAAATGGAGTCCGCCAATATTGCTGAGCCGTCACTGGCGGCGAGTCCAAGAACTATCCGCAGTGGTGACCGTTTAGCGGTAACCAATTATGCTGAGAAAAGCAGCCAAGATATCGAGCGCAGCGGAGTTGAGATAGCACTTAATCTCGGCGAATTTACCTTAAATTATTCCGGATCGAAAACCGATATGATGGTTAAGCGGAAGACGCCGTATGAAAGTGGCGATCTCGGCGATTTCTTTGACGCGAGCTACAATAATCCTGCGCTTGATAATATTGGGCAACAGCTTTCGACTGAAACAAGTGGTAGAAGTCATGAGGTTCGCGTGGCCTCGAATGAGCCGCTGGCGGGTAAATTTAATGTCATAGCTGGTTTCTTAATTCAGGACAATAGCTCAGAAAACAATATTCTTAATCCCACCGCGTTATTTGCTCAGATTCTAAACCCTGCGACGTTTGCCGGTATAACGTTGACGCCCATTAAGTCGGAAACGACATCTAAAGAAAAGTCTGTGTTCGCTAACGTGACATGGGACCTTAGCGAAATGGACGAACTCTCGCTGGGGCTGCGACGTATTATGTATGAAACCACATCTACCGTAGACGTGACTTCGCAAGGCGTGACGAATAGAGTGTCTAACTTTGACGAGGACTGGGCAGAGACTATTTATCTACTGTCTTATCGCCACCAATTTACCGATGAGTTGATGGCGTACGCGACGGCGGGTAGTTCTTGGCGCCCTGGTATTTCCGCGGTGGGTGATTTTAGCGTGACGCCTAGTGCGAGGGAGCGCTCGTTTATTAGTTTAGAGCCGGAGACCTCTGATTCAATTGAGTTTGGCGTTAAGTCGACTTGGCTGGATCGTAGGTTGACGGTTAATGCCGCGGCGTTTTATCAGCAGTTTGATGACTACCCGTATCGCGCTCCGGGCAATGGCGTTGATTATATTTCAACCTCAACTCGGGATGGGGTTAACTTCACTGATACGGTTGCTCAGTTTAACTTTGTTAGTGCAGTGCCTATCAATGTTTACGGGATAGAAGTTGAGTCTGGATTCCAGGCCAGTGAAAATTTAAGCGTCGGTGCACTGTTTAGCTATTCGAAGGGTGAGATAGATAATGGCACGGTAGCTTGCAATGACTATTTGCCTGCGGACGGCCAACCCGATTCAGGTGGAAGTCCATCGGTATCTGATATTCGCAACGGTACTGGCGGAGATACTGTTGGCGCTTGCAACGTCAATTATCGCTCCAATAATGCACCATTGTGGACGGCGACTTTTAGTTCTGAATACAGCTTTCCCTTTGTGGGGCTTGAAGCCTATGTTCGCGGTTTAGTGACAATGTATGGAAACTCAGAGAATGATCCGAGTAATCCAATTGATGATGTTGATGCCTACAATACCGTAAATGCCTACGCTGGTATCCGCGATCCCGACGGCAAGTGGGAAGTTATGTTCTACGGTAAAAATGTGCTAGATACAGAGCGCGTAACCTATCGTGAAGCAAGCCCGGCGACTGCAGACTATCAGGTTCTACAGTTTGGTAATCCTGGGAATCCGACCCAGGTCACCGGTGCTCAGGGTGGGACTGGGGTAAGTAGCTATCGTCAGATTGGTATGAATGCTCAGCGCGAGCTAGGTATCAATTTCCGTTATAATTTCTAAGCAGTTGTTTGTAAAAAAAACCTCGGCATTTGCTGAGGTTTTTTGCATTTAGGGCAGCTTGTTTTGTGTTTGTAAATTAGTTCGTTAGTAAGCGCCGGATACGCCCAAAGTGTTGCTTCTCCTTATCTCGACGTTGTAGCAGTGTCTTAATCATTGTAGTGATTTCCCCTGCGACCTCTTCGCGAAGAGAGATCATTGTTTTTTGAGCAAGTCGCTTACCTTTGTATTTACTAAGGTCCAATGGCTCACCAAATTGGATGTAGCACTTTTGCGGTTTTGGAATCAGTGTCCGGAACAGTCCTAGGGGAATGGGCCCCATTAAATCACTTCGAGTATTTTCATTGATAAGGCCGAGTTTGGTGAGAGCGCGACCGACTATGGTGTTAGGAAGATCTTCTCCTTCAATAAGGTGGTCATAAAAATCTTCTGGCCCAACAATGGCGGTGGGCACAATGGTGTAGCCGTGTTTGGCCGCTAGCTTGATGAATCCGTAGCGTTCCTTCCATAAAAGTTGGTACTTTTTGTCGGCAGTCTTGGTTGCCTCATGGGCGCCGCCGGGAAATACAATTAAATCACTGCCATTTTCCATCAGCGCAGAACACACCTCGGGATGACCAATTACAATACCTTGGTTTAGCAATAAATTTTCGTTGATGGGGTTCCATAAAAACTTGTCGCTCAATGCACGTATAAATCGGCCATGTTCAGCGAGCATTGGCAGGCCAATAATGGGGCCGTCGACGGCGTACATAGCGTGATTTGCGACAAATAGACAGGGCTTGCCAGGGATGTTCTCAATATCAAGGATTTGAGGCTGAAACATTCGCTTGATGATTTGATAGCTGAAATTTCGCACCTTAGACTGGGGCGGCCTTACTTGTAGGACTTTGTCTATATAGCGAACTAAGTCTTGCCCGCTATAGGGTTCAGCGTTTTTGTCGGTAAATGCCATGTGGTGATCCTACTTGGGGCGTGAACGGCCACGTATCTTAGCAGAGCAGGATGTTTAAAAGTAATTTGCTGAATACATCATTCGGGGTTGGAATTCCGGTGTTTATGACGGGCTGTTTTAGCCGTCGCCTTGATTTGAGTTGTGATTCGAGCTGTGATTCAGGTGGTGGTCTTGACAGTATGGCGGTTGGCCCAAGGGAATTATGTCGTTTTAAAAGAGAGCTTAAATAGGTATTGTGTCGACGGTAAATTAATCGGCACAAGTGGTCTTTGAAATAGATGGGATTTGTAAATGGACATAAATGACGCGATACCAGTAGGTTTTCAATTACTTGATTCGGCCCCTGGCTTTGATACTCATATGGGTAATATTTATATAAAGTACGTGGGTGAGAAGAAAGTGCTGGGGTTTCGGGTTCGAGATCATCATCTTAATATAGCCGGTACGTGTCATGGTGGCGTAATTACTTATCTTGCGGATATGCAGCTACTGTCATTTGAGGAGCAAATAAACGGTGAGAATGATCATTTTCCCACCAAGAATTTGGATGTTGATTTTATTGCGCCGGTGCCTCCCAACGCGTGGATAGAAATTGAGGCAGATTTGGTAAGAGAAACTAAAGGATCACTTTATTCGCACGCCGTGATGAAGGTCGACGGTCGCATCGTTGTGCGAACCACCGCTTGCTACCACATTTCGAAATAACTAGCGGCTAACTAGCCATAGCGTTTTTAGTGAGCGCCAGAGTCGAAAAAATACGAAAGCCGATATGCGGAAAGTTATGGTGTCGTTAACGGCTTTTTACTGGGCAGGAATTCATCTAAATGACCCTGCCAGCTCTTTGCGACCTCAACTTTTATATCTTTTGCGGTAATGGCTTCACCACACCCTGAGCAATGTGTGGTGGCGTGCATTTCCTGCCCGCAGGATTTGTGGATATGAATGATGGGTGCGCCCCGTTCGTCGCTCATATGTTTATCGCCCCAGCCAACTAGTCCAAGTATCACGGGGTGGAGCTCCAGTCCTTTTTCGCTGAGCCGGTATTCTTCGCGTAAGGGCCGCTCTTGGTAGGGGGATTTGTAGAGCACGCCGTAACTCACTAGCTTTTTAAGCCTATCGGTGAGCACGTGGCGGGTAACGCCAAGGCGTTGTTCGAAGGCGTCGAAACGTCTTACCCCCAAAAAACAGTCCCGGAGTATGAGTAAAGTCCAGCGATCGCCGACCACCGCGAGGGTGCGAGCGAGTGAGCAGGGTTGTTGATCAAGGTCTTCCCAGCGCATAGAACAGAATCCTAAAGAACACAGCCACTAGAATAAATTGACAAGTTCTAAAAAGGAACCTATATTTTGTTGGTTCCAAAAAAGAACTTACGGTGATTTATGAGCAACAACAAACAAGAAAAGCAGGTAGCGGTGGTTATCGGCGCCGGAGATGCGACTGGCAGTGCTATTGCCCACCGCTTTGCTCGCGAGGGGTATAGCGTCGTGGCAACGCGTCGCAATGCGGACTCCATGCAAACACTGCGTGAGGAAATAGAGGCTGAAGGTGGCGTGGCGCATACGCTGGCGTGTGACGCTAGAAATGAAGAGGCCATGGTCGATCTGTTTGCTTCGATTGAACGGGATATTGGCCCAGTGGGCGTGGTGGTTTTCAATATCGGCGCGAATGTGATGTTTTCGATCACTGAGACGACTGCAAGGGTGTATCAAAAGGTTTGGGAAATGGCGGCGTTTGCTGGTTTTCTCACTGGTCGAGAGGCCGCTAAAGCGATGATCCCGCGCAACAGCGGTACGATTATTTTTACCGGCGCTACGGCATCATTGCGCGGAGGGAGTGGTTTTAGTGCTTTTGCCAGCGCTAAGTTTGCCCTGCGGGCATTGGCGCAAAGCATGGCTCGCGAACTCGGTCCCCAGGGCATTCATGTGGCGCACTCCATTATCGACGGCGCGATTGATACGGCCTTTATTAAAGACAACTTTCCTGAGAAATACGCTAGTAAAGCGCAAGCTGGCATTCTCGATCCCGACCATATTGCGGAGCAGTATTGGCAAGTACATTGTCAGCCCAAAGACTGTTGGACCCATGAATTTGATTTGCGTCCCTGGCAAGAAACTTTTTAAAGGCATTGAATAACATGAAAAAAACAGTGGAATTCTTTTTTGATGTAGGTAGTCCGGCGAGTTATGTGGCGTGGGCGCAACTGGCAGGATTGGCTGAGCGTACCGGGGCCGAAATCATTTTTAAGCCGATGTTATTAGGTGGCGTATTTAAAGCGACTGGCAATCAGTCGCCGGCGATGATACCCACTAAAGCGCGCTATATGATGATGGATTTACAGCGCGCGGCAGATCACTACCAAACTCCATTTAGTTTTAACCCGTATTTTCCAGTTAACACCCTAACCTTGATGCGCGGTGCGGTGGCGTTTATAGACACGCCGCGGTTTCACGACTATATAAGTGCCATTTTTACGGCACTGTGGGTAAATGAGAACAATATGACCACCGCGGAGGGCGTGAGTGAGGTTCTCAGTTCAGCCGGTTTTGATCCGGCGGAGGTTCTTGCTTTGTGCGAACAAGATGCCGTGAAAGCGCGCTTAAAAGAGATTACTAATGAAGCGATAGAGCGTCATGTGTTTGGTGCCCCGACTTTCTTTATTGGTAACGATATGTTTTTTGGCCAAGATCGCTTGGATTTCGTCGAGCGCGCTTTACAGTAAGTAAGGCGCAATTTTGACGGGGCACTCGCAATATTCCAAATAGTAATGCCAACGTCCCGCGCTAAAGTTTATCAAGGATACCAGGCAAGATATGCGACATGCTTTTGGCTATCTAAGTTTGTTGTTGTCTGCAGCTAGTCTAGCTGCCTGCAGTGCGGATGATTCTGCGACCAGCGAATATGGTTTAAAACCGGATCAGGGCCCTAGTGTATCCGTAAGATTTAAGTGCCAAGACCTTGGGTCGCTTGACGTCAGATTTCTGGGGCCAGATTCGCTGCAATTATTCAGGAGCGGGGAGGCGGAAGTATTAACAAGGGAGCGGAGTGCGTCTGGGGCTCGCTACGCCAATGCCGATACCCGTTTTTGGAATAAAGGAGACGAGGCGCTTTTGAATATAAAGGGGCGAGATTTTCACTGTGTTTCATCTGCTATGTAGTGCGACACTTATAAAAACAAGCGGCCAATCAAGGTAGAAACGGCAGTTTCGGTTTTTAAAATGCGGGAGCCAAGACTGAAGCTCTGCAAGCCAGCGTCGACCAGTTTTTCGCATTCGTAGGGGATAAACCCACCTTCCGGCCCAATGGCCAACACACAATCTTGCTGCACTTTTTGAGGTGGACTTTGTTCCGAATAGGGGTGGGCCAGCAGTCCTATTTTGTTTTCTAGTAGGCTAGGCAACTCGTCTTCCACAAAGGGTTTAAAGCGCTCAGCTCGCCGTAGCGTTGGCAACATCGTATCGCCGGCTTGTTCCAGGCCTTCTAGCATGGCCTTGTGCAGGGTTTCCTCGCTGACGAGGGGGCTTTGCCAGTAGCTTTTGTCAACGCGATAACTATTGAGCAGAATGATTTCTGCTGCGCCGAGTTCTGTTGCAGCGCGAATAATTCGCCTCGCCATTTTGGGTCTGGGCAGGGCGAGTATTAACGTCAGTGCCAGTTTCGCGGGCGGTGGGTTGAGCAGTTCAAATTCAAAGCTCACGCTGTCATTGCTAATTGCAGTGATGGTGGCGCTGCCGGTGAGGCCATTTAACATCCCCACTTTGAGGGTGTCGCTAAGCTTGGCGCGCAGCACATTGCGAACATGGGCCGCGCGGTGGTCTGTTAGCGTGATGTTGTGTGACGTGGGATTGCAGCCTACGTCTTCAGGCTGCAATAGCAGCAGGTTCATTAGGCGGGTTCAGCCCACAGATCGTAATCGTCAGAATCGATGATATTTACGATCAGGGCATCGCCGGGTTTCACGTCGGTAAAGCCGTCCAAATACACTTTGCCGTCGATTTCTGGCGCGTCGGCGACACTGCGGCCGATAGCGCCTTCTTCATCGACGGTATCGATAAGAACTTCCTGTTGGGTGCCGATTTTGGCGCGCAGGCGCTTGGCGGAGATATCCTGGGCGACCACCATAAAGCGCTGCCAGCGATCATTTTTCACTTCTTCTGGCACTTGCTCGTCTAGTTCATTGGCGGTGGCGCCCTCAACTGGTGAGTATTCAAAGCAGCCGACGCGGTCGAGCTGGGCTTCTTGTAGCCAATCCAGCAGCATTTGGAAGTCTTCTTCAGTTTCACCGGGAAAGCCGACGATAAACGTTGAGCGAATGACTAAGTCTGGGCAAATCTCCCGCCATTTTTTAATGCGCTCCAGGGTTTTTTCCTGGTGAGCGGGGCGCTTCATGGCTTTCAGCACTTTGGGACTGGCGTGCTGAAAGGGAATATCGAGATAGGGCAGAATTTTGCCCTCGGCCATAAGCGGAATGACATTGTCGACATGGGGGTAGGGGTAAACATAGTGCAAGCGCACCCAAACACCCATTTCTCCTAAGGCTTCGCACAGTTCCAGCATGCGGGTTTTTATTGGGCGACCATCCCAAAAGTCGAGCTTGTATTTGGTGTCTAGGCCGTAGGCGCTGGTGTCTTGTGACACCACCAAAATTTCGCGAACGCCGGCGTTGACCAAGCGCTTGGCTTCTTCTAGCACACTGCCGATGGGGCGGCTGACTAAGTCACCGCGCATAGACGGGATAATGCAGAAGCTGCAACGGTGGTTGCAGCCTTCGGATATTTTTAAGTAGGCGTAATGGCGGGGAGTTAATTTAACGCCCTGCGGTGGCACCAAATCGATAAAGGGGTCGTGCTGTTTATTGGCGGGAGCCCATTCGTGAACGGCGCCGACCACTTCTTCATAGGCGGCTGGGCCACTAACGGCCAGGACGTTGGGATGCACGGCGCGAATTTTGGCATCGTCACCCATGCAGCCGGTCACGATAACCTTGCCGTTTTCTTTTAGAGCTTCGCCGATGGCGTCCAGTGATTCTTGCTTCGCGCTATCGATAAAGCCACAGGTATTGACGACAACCACGTCGGCGTCATCGTAATTTGGCACAATGTCGTAGCCGTCGATACGCAATTGGGTGAGAATACGCTCGGAATCGACCAGGGCTTTCGGGCAACCCAAACTCACGAATCCAACCCGTTTTCTTGCGTCTGACATACTCATATTGTGCTCATACCTGGCGGCGTCTAGTGAATTTGGAAAAGCGCGCAATTTTAGCACGACCGCTCGGCTAGCCATATACGAAGTGGGGTGTTTGCCTGCGACGATAGCGTTAATAGTGCTGAAAGTGGCTCTAAGCCGAGTGTTGGCGAGGGAATGATATTGCGAAATCCACCAAAGCAGCCATTCATGGGTGGCTTACGTGGCAGTTGTAGCGACGGTAGTGGGGCGGTTCGATTCAATCTTAATATTGTGCCGAGAACGCCTCCTGTTGAGCTCAAAGGCGGCATTAAATTGGGAACTAGCGTGTGTGCTAGCGGTCAACTGCAGGCTTGGGGAGGCGGTTTGGAGCGGATATGACACCAGCAGTTAATTTGCTCAAAAAGCAGAAGGTTTGCCATACCGTCCACTCTTATGGTCATGACCCAGGCAGCGCGTCATATGGCTTGGAGGCCGCAGAGAAGCTTGCTATTGCGCCTGAGCAGGTATTTAAAACCTTGGTTATCACGTTGAACACCGGTGATCTTGCTGTGGCGATATTGCCCGTGTCTGCAAAACTAAATATGAAGCAGGCAGCCAAGGCATTGGGTGCCAAGAAGGCCGCAATGGCAGGGCCTGCCGAGGTGGAGAGAACGACGGGCTATGTGTTGGGTGGTGTTAGCCCTCTGGGGCAGAAGAAGTTATTGGCGACCGCGATTGATGAGTCAGCGCGGCAGTACGCTACTCTGTTTGTTAGCGCTGGCCGGCGCGGATTAGAGCTGGAATTGGCTCCTGAGGATTTACGGGCGCTAACTCGAGGTGTTTTTTTCGAGCTCATTTAATAAAGCTTGGTGTTTAAAAGCGAAAATTCGGATTGGAATGGGGAAATTGGAATGACTAATTCTAAAAGTTCGGCGGCCAGTGCGCTGATTTTGGGGGGGGCGCTGGTCTTGGGACTTGCGGTACTCGGTGTCCTGCTCGGTACCGCAGTGACGCAATACCGCCAGTTTGAGCGCAGTGTGACGGTAAAAGGCTTGTCTGAGCGGGAGTTTACCGCCGATATTGCGATCTGGCCGCTGCAGTTTACCGAAGCCAGCAACGATCTGCCGAAGCTCTATATCCTGTTAGATGAGCGAATCGCGACCATTAAATCCTTTTTGCGCGACAAGGGTTTTTCCAGCGATGAGATATCGGTGTCGGCGCCAGCAATTACCGATAAATCCGCCCAGCAATATGGCAATAACGGTGGCTCGCCATTTCGTTATACGTCGGAGCAGACGGTAACGGTATACACCGACAATATCGAAAAAGTGCGCGAAGTGAGTCGCGAGCTGTCTGAACTAGGTCAAAAAGGTATCGCCTTTAACGGCAATAATTATCAGGCCCAAACCGAGTATATTTTTACCAAGCTCAATCAGGTTAAACCGACGATGATTGAAGAGGCAACGCGTCAGGCGCGCGCCGTTGCAGAGAAATTTGCCGCTGATTCCGACAGTGTATTAGGCAAAATTAAGCGGGCCTCGCAGGGCCAGTTTTCAATAAGTGACCGAGACAAAAACAATCCGCACATTAAAAAAGTGCGCGTCGTGTCTACGGTGGAATATTATCTTTCAGACTGATTTAACATTTGGTTTGCCTGATTTACTCAGGGTTTAACGGTTGGTGAAATGCAGCAATTTTTAAAGGTAATAAAACTGGTGTTAGCACTTAGCTTATTCGGTGCTGCCACAATAAGCTGGGCTGACAGTAACGGCGAGGAGATTTCAGCGTCGGTAAAAGCATTGCAATGGCGCGGGGCTTATCAGTCTCAGAAATTGAGTCTTGATAAAAAGCTCGGTGGGCGTGTGCCTGAAGGCTTTAAAGCGGGGCTTACCTCCTGTGCGTCGCAACAGCAGTTTCACAGCGATCGCGCCATAATGGGCGTCTTGCTACCCGGGGCAAACCTTGATTCAACACAAGCTGTAAATCTTACTCATTTTAAGAGAGGCATGATCGAGGTCGAGTTGGCCTTTCGTTTAAAGCAGCCAATAAAGCATGCGGTGGCCGACGTTGCCAGCCTAAAGAAGCTCGTGGCCGATGTTGCTCCTGCGGCGGAATTACCTGACTTAGGCTTTAAAAGTATCGGTATGCCAAGCGTCTTTGAGATTGTTCGTGCCAATGCGGCGGCGCATAGCTTTGTTGTTGGCGAGCCGGTGGCTATTGGCAGTGTCGATATTGATGCGATAACAGTTGGCTTGCATCACAATGATCAAATTGTTTTTTCAGCACAGAGTAATTCGCTTGCTAGCGGTGGCCAGTGGCCAATGCTGCTTGAATTAATTAACGACCGTGTGGCGCAGGGCTGGGTTATTTATCCTGATCAATGGCTATTGACCGGTGCCCTAGGACAGATGTTGCCTTTGCAAGCAGGGCGCTATTACGCCTCCTTCGGAGAGCTTGGCGTCCTCTCCTTGTTGGTTGAAGCGAATGCGCCGATTGAGCCACTTTCAGATGTTGATTATTGAGTCTTCGCAATAGTGCCTAACTGGCAGATGTCGGCGCAGGGTGCTAAGTAGTTGCTGACTATCGTCTTTATTTAAAAAATCACCAATTGAAACCTGTTCGCCGCAGTGGCTTAGGCTGATGTGTAAGGGGTCCCAAGGGTGGGGCTTTACCGTAACGAGTATATAACTGGTGTTTCTGGGCCACCGCCAGCTGCGTTCGCGGCGCCGATGGCCAACGTCAATACTCAGGGTTTGTGGGCTAAGACTGACAATTTGCTGTATTTGCAGATGTCGAAAAGTTCGGCTCAGTAACAGCCATAAGATCAGCAGCTCTAAACCCATAAAGGGTAATACCAGCCAGGCGCCGATGACAATGAAGCCAGCACTAAAGAGGGTGTTCACCGCCATTACCGCAAATATGATGCGGCGGTTTTGATCCCAGCTAGCAGAACAGTTTGGGCGCAGAATGATTTCTGCGCTGTCCTCGTGGTCTTGAATTGCAATCATAATGCTCAGCCTCTTGCTTAATTAGAGTCTAGCAGTTGCGGCGTTTGCTGCAGGTTGGTTCGGCCTTTACTTTTTGCTACATCGTCAGTGCGTTGCGGGTCGCCGCGTCCCCTACAGCCCGAGTTGTTTAGCATTTTGCTAAAAACGCCTAGCTTTAAACTCCGCAATTCCTTGGCATTGTAGTCCCTGCTTCCATTTGTGCCCATATTAAACGAGTTGTGAGCGAGTCCAGTCACGGCCTGCCTATATCCATCGGGGACATCGGTTTTGCAATTTATGTTGATGTGTAAGGCGCTGGATTTAAATTAAACATAATTATAATTATTAACTGAGCGCAGAGCGCTTGCTTAGTTTTTTAAAGCTGCTAATCTCGGCTCCATGAATACCGCATTATTTTATGTAGTTAAAAGTTTCAATTTCGGTGCAGTTTGCGCTGGGATTTTTGTCGCCTTCCTCTCCTGAGGCGATTGAGTTTTACTCAGTCGCCCGCAACACACCAAGCTAATCGTAATTAATTAGTAGCGAATTTTTTTATTTTCGCTGGGTTTTTGCTATGGAGAAAATGATGCAAGACTTAACCCATATCCCTATTTTTGTTAAGCAATCTGATTATCAAGTTTTAAGCGAATTTCTGCGTCGCAATCGATCAGAGGCGGCGCAGGACTTACAGTCAGAGTTAGATCGTGCAGACATTGTTGAGGACGGTGATTACAAACACGATTTCGTTTGTATTAATTCCTTGGTCACCTTTATTGATTTAGATTCGCAATCGAAAACGAGCGTTACCTTGGTGATGCCTTGGCAGGCAAACGTCACGACATTAAAAATCTCCGTGCTGTCGCCAGTGGGATGCGCACTATTGGGGTTGCAAAAGGGCAGTGAAATTGAGTGGCCGCTATTGAATGGCAAGGTTCGGCGCTTGTCAGTGCAGAATATCGATATTCCGGCCTGCAAAAGCGAGCGCCGTCAGAGTGCAAGCGCTGGCTAAGCGCTAGTTACAATAAATCTTGGCGAGCGAGCCAGTCACCACACAGTTGAATGGCTTCCTTTAATTGCGCTTCCTGTCCGAAGTAATAATGGGTGGCACCCTTAATTTCGTGCATTTCTTTGTTGTCGTGAGCTATCGCATCAAAGATTCGCGTGGTGTGGCTCGGCGTGCAGGCGTCGTCTGCACTGTTGCCAATAACGAGGGCGGGCACGCTGATAGTCTGGGCGCAGCGCAGTCCGTCAGCATTGGAATCATCGTAACTCCATTGCGATAGCCAGCTGCGCAGCGTGCAAAAACGGGCGAGACCAACTGGGCCGTTATTGACCACCTCAGGGTCGCCCAAGTAGCACCAGTGCGGCTTGCGGTCATTGGCGTCAATAGTCGGGTCTAGCCAGCGAGGATCGGCCATGGTGCCATGCACCACAAAAGCGAATTCATCATTGGGGCGGCCGTTGTCCTTCAGACTTGCTAATTTATCCTTTACCCACGCCGTAATTTTGCGGTTACGGGCAATTTGCGCGGCGCGGTAACGCTCCAAAAACGCTGCAGAATAGGGTGGCTGGTTGGTATTCTCGGGATTGTAAATATCCAGTTCCGGGTCGCGGTGATTTGGGTCTTGTTCATCTAAAATCGATGCGTCCATCCACTCGGTTAATGTGTGGGTGCGGCTGATGTGGGCTGCCAGCATCATAATGCCATCAGCGGGAATTAGGCCTTGAATCGTGAGGTCTACCGGATCTCCGGCGGGTGTTTCAGTGATGGTGGGGTTTTCTGCCTGACTTTGGTAGAACATCGACAGCGAGCCGCCGCCGCTCCAGCCCGCGAGTATCACTTTATCGAAACCAAAGGTTTCTTTGGCGTGACGAATACAGTTCCCTAAATCAATAACGACTTTTTCCATGATCAGCGCGGTGTCATTGCCGGGATATCGACTTTGGCAATAAATCACCGGATAGCCAGCCTTGGCCAGCTCGGTAATCATCGGTAGATATTCGCCGCCACCCACGGGGTGCATAAACACAATGACATTGTTTGTTTTCGGTTCTGCCGGACGCAGCAGATGTGACTTCAAGGCGCCAAAATCCATTGGCCCGCCGTAGGTCTCTTTAAATGGGCTTTTGTCTTGATAGAAAATTAAATAAGGTACGCGCTCGTAGGCTTTTTTCTTATTGGTCATGACGATACTCGCTGCTTGCTCACAAGAAAAGTATGGGTGGCAGTAGAGCAATTCTCAGATAATATGTCAATTATCTTTACTAAAATAGCGATAGCTATGCTGGTTATTCTAGGTCGATACCGCATACAATGGCATGCTTATCGTACTCGTAAATGTATTTACCTTGCGCTTATATGTCACGAGTGGCGGTGCATTTAAGCACCGTATATGCCTGGATAATTGAATGAAAAAAATAGCAGAGCATCAGGATTTTTTGATTGGCACCTTGGCTTACGCCTTGTTCTGGATGGACGAGAGTCTGCAGGCCAGCCTAGAAGCGGCGGGCTGGGAGCGAATGAATCGAACCAAATCAATGATCATGATAAGCGTGACCGTGGGTATCAATCGCCCCGCGTTCCTGGCGCGCAATCTAGGTGTCAGCCGGCAGGCGATTCATCAATTGTTGCAGGGTATGAAGGATGACGGTTTGTTGGAGCTGGTGCCAGATCCCGCCGATCGTCGCGCTAAAATCGTTCAGTTTAGTAGCGCCGCCGATAAAATTCGCCAAGATGCGGAAAAGGCTATTATCGGCATAGAAGACGAGCTCGGTAATCGCATTGGCAAAGCCCAATTAAAACAATTAAAGCAGGCGCTGAGTAAGGGCTGGGGCCCGATCGTTGTCGTGCCGCCGGTCTAGTACACCTTCAATATCATGTTGAAGGAGTACCCGTGGAGTGATTGCTAATGCCCGCTTTGTTAGCGGGCGCGTTTATCAATTTTAGCTGCACCAAAGGTTTTTTCTTTCAGCGGGCGAGTTTTTTCGGTCCACGCCGCCAGGGAACTTCGCGCATCGTCGCTGTGTTTTTGCATTAGCGACGGGTCGGAAGCGCGGCAAGTAATTTCGACTTGTATACCGTTGGGGTCATACATATAAACCGAGTGCACAAAGCCGTGGTCAACCGGGCCGAGGCAGGTTTTGCCGGCGTCATTGATGTGTTTATGCCAGGCCAGTAAATCTTCCATTGTTTCTGCTTCTAAGGCTAGGTGCATGTCGAAGCTGTCTTTGCGGCCAAAATCGGCTTCTTTTGAAATGCCGGGTTCGTCAAAAAACGCGAGGTAGTTGCCGTCGCCCATCTCAAAGAAAATATGCAAAAAATTACGGTTGCGGCCGAGTCCTTCACCAAAGTCGATGTCTTCCTCAAAGGCAGCAGCTAATTTTAAGCCAAGCACGTCCTCGTAAAACCAGCGAGTTTGCTCTGCGTCACGGCAGCGGTAGGCGGCGTGATGAATATTGTGTAATGGCTTTAGTGATGCGTTCATACTGATCTCGCTACTCAGGTAATGGCTATTGTTGATATTGTTGGTGTATCACAGTGATATTGCCGTTATCATATATAAAGTCAATTTACTTGACAATAAAAAGGCGTCTTGTTTGTATTGTCGACATTCATAATCATAAGAATAAGGGTGTGTTGTGAGCGAATCTTGCGGGTGGTTTGACGTTCGTCAGCGGGCTAAGGCATTTCTGGAACAGCGTATATATCCTGCTGAAGCCGTGTTGCAGGGCGCCGATAAGGCGGCCTCTGAGGCCAAGCTTGTGGAGTTGGTGGTCGAAGCCAAGGCTGCAGGTTTATGGGCCTTGGGGCACCCTAAGGAAATCGGTGGGCAGGGCATGCCCTTTCTCGATTACGTGTATATCAATGAAGTGATTGGCCGCTCTGAATACGCCCAGCGCGTATTTGGCACTTATTCCTTACAAGACTCTTTGATGCTTAAGCAGTACGCATCGCCACAGCAGCAGGAGCAGTATTTGCGGCCCTTGGTTGCCGGTGAAATTTGCCCGAGTTTTGCCATGACCGAGCCAGCGCTGGCCAGCTCCGATCCGACGCAATTACAGACCAGTGCCGTACTTGAAGATGGTGTTTGGCGTATCAATGGCCACAAGTGGTTTACCACCGGTGCGGATATCGCCGCCTATACAACTATTATGTGTCGCACGGAGCCTAAGGCGCCTGACCACAAAGCTTTCAGCATGATTTTGGTTCCCACCGACGCGGTGGGCTATGAGATTGTGAGAGATACGCCGCTACTCGGATTAAATAGCGGCCATTTCGAAGTGAAATACAAGGATATCCGTGTGCCTGAACATCACTTGCTTGGTGGTCGCGGCGAGGGCTTTGTGATCGCGCAGCGACGCTTGGGGCCAGGACGAATTTTCCATTGTATGCGCTGGCTGGGTCAGGCTCAGCGCGCCTTCGATTTAATGTGCGAGCGCCTACATAGCCGCAGTGCGTTTGGTTCTAGCCTCGCAGATAAGCAGCTCATGCAGCAACACGTATTTGATAGTCTCGCCGAGATTCAGGCTTGCCGACAGCTCACCCTGCACGCTGCGCGTTGCATAGACAGCGGCGACGCTGCGCGGGTGGAGATTGGGGCGATCAAAGTGGTGGGCGCACGCATGCTCCACAATGTGGTAGATCGCGCTATTCAAGTGTATGGCGCGGCGGGCCTTACCGACGACACGCCATTGAGTCGAATGTATCGCCATGCCCGCGAGGCCCGTATCTATGACGGTCCAGATGAAGTGCATATTCAATCGGTTGCCAAGCAGGTATTAAAGCGCTATCGCGACAATGGTCAGGGCTGGGATTTTGGCGAGCGCGATGCGGAATGGGCGGGTGATCTGTGAGTGAGGCGGCGGCAGTGGCGGCGCCAACATCGAGAGCGGAGGATTTGCTGGCGCCCTTGAAAAAAGCACTTTCAAGGCAGTTTGCTGAGCCCGTTACTATTGCGGAGCTGCGCCGTCTGACGGGGGGCGCGGCGGCCCAGACCTGGGCATTCACCGCTATGACGTCGCAGGGTGAGCAGGTCTTGATATTGCGCCGCGGCCATGATGCCAGCCAATTTGGCGGAGCGCTTAGCAAATCGCAAGAGGCTTACGTTCTTGGTGCTGCGGTTGCCGCAGGCGTGCCAGCACCGGCGATAATTCTAGAGTTAAGTACTGAGGGTGGCCTGGGCGAAGGATTTATCATGGGTCATATCGCTGGTGAAACCCTGCCGCAGAAAATACTCAAAGATCCGCGCTACGCTGTAGCTAGAGAAAAAATGGCGGGGCAATGTGGCGACATTTTAGCGGCTATCCACGCTGTGCCGCTAAAGACGGTGACTGGATTGCATCGCGCTCTGGCGGCAGATCAAATTGCATTTTATCGACAGGCTTATGATGGCTATCAGCAAGCCCTGCCGGTGTTTGAATACGCGTTTCGCTGGCTGGCCGAACATATTCCGCCTTGTACCGAGGAAACCTTGGTGCATGGTGACTTCCGCAACGGCAATTTGATGGTGGACGACGACGGTATTCGCGCCGTACTCGACTGGGAGCTGTCGCATATTGGTGACCCCATGGAAGACTTGGGCTGGCTCTGTGTAAATTCCTGGCGCTTTGGGCGAATTGATAAGCCGGTCGGTGGCTTCGGTGACCGCGACAGCTTATATCAAGCCTATTCGCAGGCGAGCGGCCGACAGGTTGATCCTAAGGTGGTGACATTTTGGGAGCTATTTGGTGTGCTCAAGTGGGGAGTGATTTGCCTATATCAATGCGATATGCATTTGAGTGGCCGCGAGCGTTCACTGGAACGGGTTGCTATCGGCCGCCGCGTTTCCGAGTGTGAGCTAGATATTCTCGATTTATTGCGGGGGGAGTAGACGTGCCAGTAAATAAGCCAAATATTAGTCAGCTATGCGATGCTTTGCAGTCATTTTTAGAAACTGAGTTAGCGCCAGCGATCAGCGACAGTGCACTTAAATATAAGCTCAAAATTGCGGGCAATGTGCTGGGAATTATTGCCCGCGAGTCTGAGTTGGGTGAGGATTTTAAGCGCATGGAGCGTGACGAACTCAATACCTTGTTGGGTGATGACGGCTCAGAGAGAAGCCAAAACCAGCGCCTGGTGGAGTTTATAAATAGTGCTGATATAAGGCCTGGGGACGACGACATACTTCCAGTCTTAGAGCGCATTACTTTAGCCAAAATGGCGATAGATAATCCGCGCTATGCCAGTTATGTAAAGCATGTTGACCCCTAAGGGCTGGCTTTAGGGCCTTATTGTGAAGTCCGGATAGCTGAAGGGCGAGTGATTTGTGGGCGATTTTCTTGCTTATTTTTTCGTAAAAAGCAGTAAGTCGCCCAGCAGGTGGAAATGGAATCTCGCGGAAATCTGTAGTTTTTTGGCGCAGACAAATACAAGCCAATGTTAAGACCTATGTGCGGGGTTTTAGGCCGACGGCTAATTTAAGCTTTGGCTCCGCTTTCGAGTGAATCAGCACCCAAGCTGTGATTGTCGCGGTACTGGTGCGGCGTCACCCCCGTCCACTTTTTAAATGATCGGATGAAGGCGCTGGGCTCTGAGAAGCCGAGTTGATAAGAAATCGTTTTAATCTCTCTATTGTCGTGTAACAAATAGCCAATCGCGGTATCCCGGATCAGTTCGTTTTTGATTAATCTATAATCACATCCCTCCTGCCGGAGGCGGCGACGCAAGGTTTGCGGTGTTAGTCCAAGTGACTCGGCCATGTTCTCGTAGCTGGGTATTTCCGGTAGCGATTTTCGAATGATCCGCCTTATTTTCTCTGTGTAACTGCTACCTTGGTTGGGAATGTGCAGGAATTCGCTGGGTACCCGAGAGAGGTAGTCGTCTAGCTCCGCGGTGGAGCGAATGATGGGTAAACTCAGATATTGCTGGTGAAATACTATTTCACTGTGGTCTTGGCCAAATCGGGTATCGCTGAAAAATAAGTAGTGGTATTCACCGCTGTGGGCTGGCGCGGGATAGTTCAGGTTGACGCGATGCAGGGGGATTGTGCTGCCAGTTAGCCAGCATAAAAAGCGGTGGTTTATCATTAGGTGCTGTTCGTAAACCCAGTCAGTTAATGTCAGGCCTAGGTCTGCTTGGAGTCGGTAACTCATGTAATCGCCGCTGCGAACCAGCGCCAAGCTAAAGCCGAAATCGAATAAATTGTAAAAGCTAACATTGCGCTCTATAGCTTGTTTTAAGTCGCTGGCGCTCTGTTGATAGTAGGCTAATGCGTGAAACGTACCGTGCTTTTGTGGCTGTCGATAATGCCCCATTCCTTCGTCACCGGTGGCGTCGGTGATCCATTTATTTAGCTGGGAGAGCTGTGTTGGCGTGACCCTGGCGCGTGGACTGTTTATCGATTTGGGGTCTATCCCTGCACGCTCCAAGAGCTCATTGTAATGGCGCCTTGGTAGCCCGCAGCCCGACACCATATTGCGGATAAAGGCGATGGAGATGGTCCTGTTTTCCATAAAATACCGAGAGAAATTGGCCTGACTATTTCCCTGCAGACCAGTTTTTAGTCGCAGGCGCACACTTCAGAGTTTTCAGCACTAACTTGTAACATAATGTCTATCGTATGTCATTGACGGTCATTGCGGAAAAGGGGTTAGGGGGCGAACCTCTTGTCCACGTAATAATCATGTCAGTCAGGGACAAAAAGTATGGCTAATACAGCTTTCATCTACGACGCAGTTCGTACACCTCGCGGTAAAGGTAAAAAAGACGGTTCGCTACATGAAGTGAAGCCGGTTGACCTACTTGCCGGTTTACTTAACGGCTTGCGAGACCGCCACAATCTCGATACCAGTAAAGTCGATGACGTCATTATGGGGTGTGTTACTCCCATTGGTGAGCAAGGCTCTTGTATTGCCAAAACGGCCTTGTTGAAAGCGGGTTGGGATGAGCGGGTTGCTGGTTTTCAGTTAGACCGCTTTTGCGCTTCCGGTCTTGAAGCGGTCAACCTTGCTGCGCAGAAAGTGGCGTCAGGCTGGGAAGATCTTGTCGTTGCCGGCGGTGTTGAGTGTATGTCGAGGGTGCCTATGGGCAGCAACGGCGGCGCGTGGGGCGAAGATCCGCAAACTGCGTTTGATAGCGCCTTCGTACCGCAGGGTGTGGGCGCGGATTTGATCGCAACCTTGGCTGGGTTTAGCCGTGAAGATGTTGATGCCTTTGCACTTCATTCTCAGCAAAAAGCAGCGGCTGCAAGAGACGCTGGTTACTTTGATAAATCCGTTATGGCGGTTAAAGACGAGAACGGCGTAACCATTCTTGAGCGTGACGAGTTTATAAAGCCCGACAGTAGCCTAGAGGGCTTGGCGCGGCTAAAGGCATCATTTGAGTTCCACGGTTCACTGGGCTATGACGACATCGCGCTTAGTAAGTATCCGCAGGTGGTCAAAATTAATCATATCCATACTCCAGGCAACTCCTCAGGCATTGTAGATGGTGCGTCAGCGGTACTGATCGGCAGCGAGAAAATTGGCGCCGAGTTGGGCTTAAAAGCCCGCGGCCGCATTGTTGCCACGGCAGTTACCAGTACCGAGCCGACCATAATGTTGACTGGTCCTGCGCCGGCAACGTGGAAAGTGTTGGAAAAAGCCGGTATGTCTATCGACGACATTGACCTGTTCGAAGTCAATGAAGCGTTTGCATCGGTAGTGATGCGTTTCCAAAAAGAAACTGGTGTTCCCAGTGAGAAAATTAACGTCAATGGCGGCTCTATCGCCATGGGTCACCCTCTTGGCGCGACAGGTGCAATGTTGGTCGGTACCTGCTTAGACGAACTTGAGCGTCGTAATTTGCGCTTTGGTTTGATCACTCTATGTGTTGGCGGTGGCATGGGCATCGCGACCATTATCGAGCGGGTATAGGGTCAGAATTCACAATTTGAATTGGCGGCTGACAGGTACCTCCAGTTGGCATTGACGACAAAATGAATGAATAGGTAGCGCAATGAGCGGAACATTTAATTACGTAAAAGACAGCAATAATATTGTGACGGTGACCATGGACATGAGTGGTCCAGTCAACGCAATGAACGATGAATATATTGAATTAATGAGCGCAACAATTGAGCGCTTGGAAGCCGAGCGTGCCGACATTGCTGGTGTGATCTTAACCTCAGCTAAGAGCTCTTTCTTTGCCGGCGGTGATATTAAAAACATGCTTAAAGCAGTGCCCGGCGTAGACGAGCCCGCTTTGTTTGCGCAAGCAGAGTCAATTAAAGGCATGTTACGCCGCTTGGAAAAGTTAGGTAAGCCAGTGGTTGCGGCTATCAATGGCGCGGCATTAGGTGGCGGTTATGAGATCTGTCTAGCCTGTCATTATCGCGTCGCGCTGAATTCGCCGGCGGTGTTGATTGGTTTGCCCGAGGTGAGTTTAGGATTATTACCTGGCGGCGGTGGTGTCGTGCGCTTGGTCAGTAAAATGGGTGTTGAAAAAGCGATTATGCCCCTGCTTGAAGGCACGCGTTTTAAGGCCGATAAAGCGGCTGCGTTTGGTTTGGTAGAAGAGCTGGCTACTGATACAGACGACATGATGGCCAAGGCGCAGGCCTGGATTTTAGCGAACCCGGAAGCGGCAAACCCTTGGGATATTAAAGGCTTTAAAATACCCGGTGGTGATTTGCGCAAGCCAAATATCGCCCAGATGATTCAAGGTGCGGTGCCCATGTTGGCGCAAAAAACCAAAGGCTTAATGCCTGCGCCTGCGAAAATTTTGGATGTGATAGCGAATACCCTGCGGGTAGATTTTGATACCGCTCTGCGTATAGAAAGCCGTGCATTAACGAGCTTGGTAACCACACCGCAAGCCAAAAATATGATGACCTTTTTCCTGCAAATGAATCAGGTTAATGGTGGTGGTAGCCGGCCAAAAGACATTGCTAAGAGTAAAGTTAAGAAAGTCGGCATTTTGGGCGCGGGCATGATGGGCCAGGGAATCGCCTATGTTTCTGCTCTTGCTGGTATGGATGTGGTCTTGAAAGATATTAGCCAGGATGCCGCAGATAAAGGCAAGGCGTATACCGAAAAGCTGTTGAACAAGGCGCTAGAACGCGGTCGTATGACCGAAGACAAGAAGGCTGGCATTCTCGGCCGCATCACTGCGTCGGTAGATGCGAAAGATTTGCAGGGCTGCGATTTAATTATCGAAGCGGTGTTTGAAAGCGTAGATCTTAAGCATGCAATGACAAAAGAACTGGAGCCACTGTTGGCAGAGGGTGGCGTCTGGGGTTCGAATACCTCTACCTTGCCAATTACCCTATTGGCAGAAGCCTCTGCTAAGCCAGAGAACTTCATCGGCATTCATTTCTTCTCACCGGTCGACAAGATGCCGCTGGTGGAAATTATAGTTGGTGATAAAACCTCTCCAGAAACCTTGGCGAAGGCCTTTGATTACGCGCAGCAAATTAAGAAGACGCCAATTGTCGTTAACGACTCTCGCGGCTTCTTTACCTCGCGGGTATTTGGCACCTTTGTCGATGAAGGCGCGGTGCTGATTGAAGAAGGTGTAGAGCCGGTATTGATTGAAAATTTAGCTAAATTAGTGGGTATGCCGGTTGGCCCATTAGCCGTGCACGATGAAGTAAGCCAGCAATTAACGACGAAGATTGTGGCCACCAACCGAGAGCTCAATGAGCGCCTCGGCGACGATATGAACGTCGATACCGCAACTGGTCGTATGTCTAAAATCTTTGTTGAGGAATATAAGCGGAACGGTAAAGCCTATGAAGGTGGTTACTACGATTACGCAGCAGATGGCAGCAAGGCGATCTGGCCAACAATCCGTGAGCGTTTTGTTAAACCGGAAATAGAACTTCCGAATCTGGATATTAAAGAGCGTATTTTGTTCAGGCAGGTTGTTGAGTCGGTTCGCTGTTTAGAAGAAGGCGTATTGAAATCGGTTGCGGATGGCAACATCGGTTCAATCATGGGAATAGGTTTTCCTCCTTACACTGGCGGCGTTTTCCAATATATCAATACCTACGGCGTGCAGAAGTTTGCGGACCGCGCTGCCGAGTTAAGCGCGCTCTACGGCGAACGCTTTACACCACCAGCACTGTTGTTGGAAAAGGCCGCTGCTGGCGAACAGTTCGTTTAACTTAGCTTGCCTATAAAAGAGGCGGTGGGAATGTCTCACCGCTCAAAAATAGTTAGTAAATTCCGATGTGATGCATCGAAACGTATTTAAACCGGAGCACAATTCCTATGTTGCCACGTAGTTTTACCGAAGAACAAAACATGTTTCGCTCTGCCTACCGCAAATTTTTGGAGCAAGAAATCGCTCCAAATTTAGAGCGTTGGAGGGAGCAGGGCATTGTTGATCGCGACGCGTTCACTAAAGCCGGCGAGCAAGGGTTTTTGATGATCTGGCCAGAGGAGCAGTACGGCGGCATGGGCGATAATGATTTTCGCTTTGAGCAAATCATTATTGAAGAAACCAGCCGCATTCATGGTGGCGACTGGGCGAATACCTTACACAGCCGTTTGGTCGGTCCTTATATTAATCGTTTCGGTAATGACGAGCAGAAGGCGCGTTTTCTCCCCAAGTGTGCCACCGGTGAAACGATTCTCGCCATCGCGATGACAGAGCCAGATGCGGGCTCGGATTTGGCCGGTATGCGTGCCAATGCCAAAGACATGGGTGACCACTGGCTGTTAAACGGTACAAAAACCTATATCACCAACGGTATTAACTCTGATGTGGTGATTGTTGCCGCCAAGACGGATCCGGAAAATAACCCCTATGCGGTTGGCTTGTTTTTAGTTGAGCGTGGCATGGAAGGTTTTGAGCGCGGTCGAAATCTTAAAAAAATGGGTATGAAAGCACAGGATACCGCTGAGCTGTTTTTCAAAGATGTGCGCATTCCAAAAGAAAATGTCTTGGGCGATGCCACTAAGGGTTTCATCTATTTGATGGAAGGTTTAGCCGAAGAGCGTTTGATTGGCGCTTGTGGCTTCTTGTCGGGCGCGCATCGCGCATTTGAAGTCACCCGTGAATTTACCATGGAGCGTAAAGTCTTCGGTAAACCGTTGTCTAAAATGCAGAACACCGAATTTAAAATGGCGGACCTGCGGACCGAAATAGATGTTGCACAGGCCTATGTCGATCAGTGTGTTGTTGCTCACAATGCGGGCTTACTGACTTCAGAAGACGCGGCTAAAGCCAAGTTATACACCAGCGAGCTGCTGTGCAAAATGGTAGATGAAGGCGTTCAGCTGCACGGCGGCGCCGGCTTTATGGATGAATACCCAATCAGTCGTATGTATACCGATGCGCGTATTACACGGATTTTTGCCGGCAGTTCAGAAATAATGAAATTAATCATTGGACGCGATTTGTACTCAGACAAATTCGTTTCATTCTTTGAATAATTATTAGGAATAATCGTTATGGATATTAATGGAAAAATTGCCGTTGTTACTGGTGGCGCATCTGGCTTGGGCGAAGCAACTGTGCGCGCTTACGTTGCAAAAGGCGGCAAAGCAGCGATCTTCGATATGAATGCGGAGCGCGGCAACGCACTGGTGGCGGAGCTGGGTGCGGACAATGTTAGCTTTCACAATGTAAATGTTGCCGATGAAGAATCGGTTGCCGCTGCCATAGCAGAAGTGATGGCAACATTTGGCGCAATCCATATTTGTAATAACTATGCCGGTATTGGTAACGCCGTGAAGACCTTGGGTAAGAACGGTGCCTTTCCATTGGATGCGTATAAAACCGTGATCAACGTTAACTTGGTCGGTACCTTTAATGTCGCTCGTTTGGTTGCTGAGCAAATGGCCAAAAATGAACCCTACGACGGCGCGAATGCCCGCGGCGTTATTATTAATACCGCTTCGGTTGCCGCCTATGAAGGTCAGGTTGGTCAGGTTGCGTACAGCGCGTCTAAAGGCGGCGTTGTTGGCATGACTTTGCCTATGGCGCGGGACTTAGCGTCCTACGGTATTCGGGTCAACACTATTGTGCCTGGTCTTATTCATACGCCCTTGTTTGAAACGCTGTCTGAAGTTGCCTACAAATCCTTGGAGGCCAGCGTGGTAAATCCGCAGCGTCTTGGTCGTCCGGAAGAGATCGCACATCTGTCGGTGATGATGGCAGAAAACGAGTATATGAACGGTGAATGTATCCGTCTTGATGGTGCTATTCGTATGCAGCCTCGTTAATTGCGGTGAGCTTTGCGTAGCGTTCTTGGCAGCGAGTTGAATCATCTCGCTGCCACTATAGGTTTATCAAATTCTGCATATCACTTAAAAAGAGAGCTTTTATGCACGCTAAATTCAGCCCTGAGGAACTCGCCTTTCAGGAAGAAGTGCGCGGCTTTATGCGCGATAATTTTACGCCAGAATTGGCCGCCCGTATTCATCATCCCAAAACTTTCCGCGATGCCAGTATAGAGTGGCAGAAGCTTCTTGATGGCAAAGGCTGGGCTGCAAATGGCTGGCCCGTAGAGCACGGCGGTACGGGTTGGAGTGCAACTCAAAAATATATTTATACCACCGAATTAGCTGCGGCTGGTGCGCCCGACGTAGTGCCAATGGGTATAAAAATGGTAGCGCCGGTGCTGTACAGCTATGGCTCAGAAGAGCAAAAGGCGCGCTTTCTTCCAATTACAAAATCGTCCGATATTTGGTGGTGCCAAGGCTATTCCGAGCCTGGTGCTGGCTCTGATCTTGCCGCGCTGCAAACCCGCGCGGTTCGCGATGGCGACGACTATATTATTGATGGCACTAAAATTTGGACCACCTTTGCGCAATACGCTGACTGGATATTTTGTTTGGTGCGCACCGACAACACCGGCAAACCGCAGCAGGGTATTTCGTTTTTGCTGATTGATATGAAAACCCCAGGTATCACCGTTTCCCCCATCATTTCTGTGGACGACGAACATCACCTGAATGAGGTGAATTTCGAGAATGTTCGAGTGCCCATGGCGAATCGTATTGGCGAGGAAAATCAGGGCTGGACTTACGCAAAAGCATTGTTGACTTATGAACGTACCGCGCTGTCGGGTGTGGGTTATTGCAAACGTAAGTTGACCAATATTCGTCAACTGGCGAATCAGGTATCTGCAAGTGGGACTCGCTTGATTGACGACAGTGATTTCCGTGCGCGCTTAGCCGACGTGGAAATGGAAGTAATGGCGCTGGAATTTTTAGAACTCAGGGTGTTAAGCGCAATTGATAGTGGTGGTGCACCGGGAATGGAGTCGTCATTGCTCAAATTAAAGGGCACAGAAATGCAGCAGGCTGTTCAGTCTCTACAGTGGGATGTTGCCGCTGGTTTCGGTGGAATATCACCCGCCGCAGACGATGAACTCTGGGAAAGCGAAGGCAATAGAGCCCGACGTGAATATATGTTTGGTCGCGCCTGCACCATTTTCGGTGGCAGCAACGAAGTGCAGCGCAACATCATCGCAAAATTTGCGCTCGGTCTACAGGCGCGTTAGGGGATTTAAGAATGGATTTTTCTTTAACTGAAGAACAGGTCATGCTGAAAGACAGCGTGGCAAAATTTTTAGCGGACAATTATGCCCCGGAGCAAAGAGAAGCTATCGTAAAAAATGAGGCCGGATATAGCCCGGAACACTGGGCGACGTTCTCAGAACTGGGGTGGCTAACCATTCCTTTTTCTGAGGCTGATGGTGGCTTTGGTGGCAATGTCGCTGATGTGTCGGCTGTGATGGAAGAGTTTGGCAAAGTGTTGGTTGTTGAACCCTATTGGTCATCGATTGTATTGGCCGGCCAACTAATCGCGCGCTCAACAAACAACGATCTTAAAAGCCGGGTGATGCCGACAGTAATATCTGGTGAAGCCCAGTACAGTTTTGCATGGCTAGAGGCGCAAAGCAGTTTTTCGCTCAGTCATGTGAGTACAAAGGCAACTAAACAGGGTGATAGTTATCATCTAAGCGGTGAGAAAAAATTAGTACTCAACGCAAAAGCCAGCCACTTTATTGTGGCGGCACGTAGCTCCGGTGATGTGAATAGTCAGTCTGGTATTAGTTTGTTTGTGGTAGATGCGACTAATCCGGCACTGAAAATAGAAACCGTTCGTTTGATGGACGGACAGCATGCCTGCAACATTCAGTTTAGCAATCTTGTGGTAGGTCACGCTGATATGCTCACCCAAGAGGGTGAGGCGTATCCTTTAATCGCTGAGGTAGTTGACGAAGCCTTAGTGGCCTTGTGTGCAGAGGCTGTGGGTGCGATGACTTATCTATACAAGGCGACCGCCGATTACGCGAATACGCGCAAGCAATTCGGGGTAACCATTGGTAGCTTCCAAGCATTGCAGCACCGCATGGTCGATATGTTTATGGCCACAGAGCAATGTCGTTCGCTACTTGTTCGAGCCCAGTGTGGGATATTGGATGATAGTGCGGAGCGCAGCCAAGATGTCGCGGTCTTGAAAGCGATGGTAGGTAAGTATGGTCGTAAGGTGGCAGAAGAAGCGGTGCAGATTCACGGCGGTATGGGCGTGACTAACGAGATGCCCATAGGCCATTATCTGAAACGTTTAATGATGATTGATATGTACTTCGGTGGTTCAGATGTGCATCGTCGTCGCTTTAGCGACATGCGATATCTTTAAGGTCCGAGTTTGTATAATAAATATAACACTAGAGGAATACGATGAAGCTATTTAATAATTTGAATGACCATACTCAGTTTCATGCGCGTATGCGTGGCGACATGATGATGGCGCGTGACAGTAAAAAGTCTCTGAACTACGCCGAGGCTTGGGACTACGTCAATTTGATCGCCGCAAATATTCAAAGCAAGGGTATTGCTAAAGGCCAGCGAGTTGCGATTCTAGCGAAAAATTCGGTCGATAACCTCTGTGTTTTTCTCGCTTGTGCCCGCATAGGTGCGGTAGTGGTGGGATTAAATTATCGTCTGGCACCCGCAGAAGTTGAATTCATCGCCAGCAATGCCGACGTGCAAATGCTGTTCTTTGATCAAGAGTTTGACGGACTGCGAGGCGACTATCTGCGCTCCAAGATCGGTGTATGTTTTGACAGCGACAGCAGTGCGGCAAAGCTGGACAGTTGGTTAGATAGCACTGCGACCTTGAATGAGGTCGAGATCAATGGCGACGACATCCTTTTTCAAATGTACACCAGTGGCACCACCGGCTTACCCAAAGGTGTTTTGATCAGTCATAACAATGTACTTGCTAACACTTACCAAGCGCCGATGGCGACCGGTAAAGGTGGTCGAGTTGGTGAAATTGGTTTGGTGATTGCGCCTACCTTCCACGCCGTCGGTTTAGTGGGTTCCTTAATGGGTGTTATTTACGGTGGTTCAATGATTATCCACCGTGACTATGATCCCGTCGGTATGATCGAAACCTTGGCCAATGAGCACGTTAGTACGGTGGCGGTTATACCGGTGATGCTGCAGTTCTCCTTGGCGATGGTGCCGAATATAAAAGACTACGATTTCTCTGAGTTACATACCATCAATTATGGTGCCTCGCCGATTTCGGAGTCCTTGCTGCAACAGTGCATGGACGCCTTTGGCTGCGATTTTGTACAAGGCTATGGGCAGACTGAGTCGACCATGGCGCTGACCTTCCTCACCGCAGATGATCACAAGAAGGCGCTAACAGGTCGCCCCGAGTTATTGCGCTCATGCGGGCGGGCGGTGTTTGGCACCGAGATGCGAATTGTAGGCAATGACGGTCAGGAATTGCCACTGGGTGAGATTGGCGAAATCGTTGCCAAAGGGCCGCAAGTCATGCAGGGCTATTGGAAGAACCCAGAGGCAACGGCTAAAACCGTGGTCGATGGTTGGCTGCACACCGGCGATGCAGGGCGTATGGATGAAGAGGGCTATATCTATATTCAAGACCGCGTAAAGGACATGATTATTTCTGGTGGCGAGAATATCTACCCAGCGGAAATTGAAAACCATCTAATGTCGCACAGCCAAATACAGGACGTCGCTGTGATTGGTGTGCCGGATCAAAAGTGGGGAGAAGTGCCACTAGCGGTGGTGGTTTCCGGTGGTCAGCCAGAACTCAGCGCCGAGGAGCTTACCGAGTTTTGTCGCGGTAAATTGGCGGGCTATAAAATTCCTCGCAAAGTGGAGTACATCGCTGCCTTGCCACGTAACCCAACCGGCAAAGTCTTGAAGAAAGATATTCGATTGATGATGGAGGAGAAATATGCGCCAATTGCCTAAGTCATTTTTCTACAAAGCTCTACCCAAAATTCAACGGCGGCTTTTTTGTGCCGCTGTTTGGGTAGGGCGAAGTAGAAGGTTCGCGTCATATCCCGATTTGCTAGGCTGAGTGGAACCAAGTCGCCGTTGCGGAAGTCGTTTTGCAATACCACCTTAGATAAACAACCGATCCCCAAGCCTGATTCCACCGCACTTTTAATCGCCTCATTGTGTTTGAATTCACGATAAATTTCGATGTCGGGCAACAGCCCTGCAAGCGCACGGTCGAAGGTGAAGCGCGCACCGGAATCCGGTTCGCGCAAAATCCAGCGGGCCTCTTTTATGTCTTTATCTTTTAGCACGCCTTTTTTGGCTAGCGGGTGTGAGGCGCTACAGAAGACCACGAGTTCATCTTCTTTCCAGGGTATTAGCTCTAGTTCGCGGTGCTGAACCTCGCGTTCAATCATGCCAACATCAACTTCATAATTAAGGACTTTAGCGACTATGTCAGGGGTGTTTGCGGTTTCAAACTGCACGTCGGCGTCGGGGTAGTTTTCTAAATAGTCCGCTAAATAGCGCACCACTAGATGGTTGCCAATGGTAAAGCTGGCGCCGACCCGCAAGTGGCCGATATCGGCATGGCGCTTTAAGGCGTCGTCGAATTGTTGGCAGTGGGCGAATAAGGTCTCCGCCTCTTTGCGCAGGGTGTGGCCGATTGCATTGAGTTTGATTTTGTTGCCCTGGCGATCAAACAAGCTCACGCCGTAGGACTTTTCCAAATTTTGCAATGAGGCGCTCGCGGCGGACTGGGACAGGCATAGCTGGTCTGCCGCCTTGGACACACTTTGGTGTTTGGCGACAGACAGAAAGATCTCTAGCTGTCGAATGCTGAAGTTCATAGCGCGGTTTCTCCGCTATTTAAACGCGTTGTACAGTGTAAGTGAATACGCTGTCAGTATCGATAAAATCGATACTGACTATAATAATATCCCGTTTTACTTGTGATAAAAATGCTTTTAGTATGGCGGCCTGTTATTGCGCAGGGCCGCTTTGGGCTGCTAGCAGTGAAAGAATGTGATTTAACTCGTTCCCGTGGAGATAAGTGAATGACCGACGTAAAAGCAACGAATGTATACTGGCATGATGGCGAAGTAAGCCGTGAAGACCGCAACAAGCTGCTCAAGCAAAAAGGCGCAACCCTGTGGTTCACCGGTCTGTCTGGCAGTGGCAAAAGCACCGTTGCAGTTGCATTAGAAAAAGCCCTGATGGAGAAAGGTCATCTCTGCTACCGTCTAGACGGCGATAACATCCGCTTGGGTATCAACAAAAATCTGGGTTTTAGCGCCGAAGACCGCACTGAAAACATCCGTCGTATCGGTGAAATCTCTAAATTGTTTGTCGACACCGGTGTGATTGTGTTGTCGAGCTTTGTCAGCCCTTACCGCGCTGACCGCGACATCGTTCGTGAGCTTCACGACGCAGGCGACATGGATTTCCTTGAAGTGTTTGTCGACGTACCACTCGACGTGGCAGAACAGCGCGACCCCAAAGGCTTGTACAAAAAAGCCCGTGCTGGCGAGATTAAAAACTTCACTGGTATTTCTGACCCCTACGAAGCGCCGCTAAAAGCGGAACTGGTATTGAATAGCCACGAGCAGAGCCTGGAAGAAGAAGTGGAAATTCTGCTGGCGATGATGACCGAGCGCGGAATTATTTAAAGCGTGACGGACGTCTGACGTCCGAGTCGCATTTATGTTTTCGTCCGACGTCAGACACCCGACGTCAGACTTTCTAACTAACGGAGTGACAAAATGATCAAACCACATGGCGCCGACGAGCTTAGCCCATTATTCGTATACGACACTGAAAAACATCACGCATTGAATGCAGAGGCAGAAACCCTGCCATCGCTGCTAGTCAGTTCTGCCGCTGCGGCTAATGCCGTTATGCTGGGTGCGGGTTACTTCACCCCATTAAAAGGCTATATGAACCTGGCCGATTCTTTGGCGGTAGCCAAAGACCTTTGCACTACCGACGGTTTATTCTGGCCCGTGCCTATCGTTAACCTGACTAAAGATGCGCAGGGCATTACGGCCGGCCAGCGTATTGCGTTACGCGACCCCAATGTTGAAGGCAATCCTGTTCTGGCGATCATGGATGTAGAAACGGTTGAAACTGTTAGCGCAGAGCAAATCGACTTTATGGCTGAAAACATTTTCGGCACGTTGGATGATAAGCACCCAGGCGTACAAACCTTTAAGGCTCAGGGCAACACCATGTTGTCTGGTCCGATTCAAGTGTTGAACTTCTCTTACTTCCAGGCTGACTTCCCAGATACTTTCCGCACCGCCGTTGAAATTCGCAATGAAATTGCAGAGCGCGGCTGGGAAAAAGTGGTTGCCTTCCAAACTCGCAACCCAATGCACCGTGCCCACGAAGAACTTTGCCGCATGGCAATGGAAGATCTTGGCACCGACGGTATTTTGATTCACATGCTATTGGGTCAATTGAAGCCAGGCGATATTCCAGCTCACGTCCGCGACGCGTCTATTCGTAAAATGGTTGACGTGTACTTCCCTAAAAACACAGTGATGATCACTGGTTACGGCTTCGACATGCTTTACGCTGGTCCTCGTGAAGCGGTATTGCACGCGCTGTTCCGTCAGAACTGTGGCTGTACTCATCTGATTGTTGGTCGTGATCACGCCGGTGTGGGCGATTACTACGGCGGTTTTGATGCGCAAACGATTTTCGACGAAAAAGTGCCAGCAGGCGCAATGGATATCGAAATTTACCGCGCAGACCATACCGCTTATTCGAAGAAACTCGACAAGGTTGTGATGATGCGCGACGCGCCAGATCACGAGAAAGAAGACTTCGTATTGCTGTCAGGCACTAAAGTGCGTGAAATGTTGGGCGCTGGCATTGCGCCGCCACCAGAATTTTCACGTCCAGAAGTGGCTAAGATTCTGATGGATTACTACCAAATTGAAGATGCCAAGGCTTAATTGCTAAGGCACCATCGATCGCGTAAATAAAAAAGCCGGAGCGAATCGCTCCGGCTTTTTTGCATCTTCAGTGTAATTCTTAGTTGCTCAATGGCGGCTTGCTGATACCACCTTTTATAATATCGTCCTGTCTCAGGGTTGGTTCAGTGGGCTCCTTTTCTCTTTCCTTGAGTAAGTCGTATAGCCGGTCTTCATTGTATGGCATTAGAGATGTAAGAACGATATCCATTGGTACATGGCAGCGCTGGGTATAAAATGCTGCTCTGGCACTTATCTGTTGTTCCAGTAACTCAGTGAAGTCGGTTTTGGCTTTGGCAAACTCGCCTTGCAAGTCTGCGGCCGATAGCTTTAGGTAGAAAGCCAACTCGTCCTCGGAGCAATGGGCAAACCGCAGCCGTTCATCGATTATCAAACGGGCGCGTTCCACGATATCCCGGTCGTGGAGTAACTCTTCTTGTAAGCCTCTTATGTGTACTTCCATGCTGCGCAATAGCACAGGATCACTGCTGCTAATATTGAACTCTAAATACTCTGCAGGAAAAGAAATGCTGTCATTGGGCTGATCAAAAATCAGTTCGCAATTAAAGAACTCATGGAAGGTATCGGAAAATTTGGCGCCGGGATTGGAAAAGCTAAAGCAGACTTTCTTTGGTTGCCAGAGGTGACTGGACAGCGTGTTGAGCAGCAAAAACATCTGTGCGGTGCCGAGTAAATTTCTCTGTCGGTAATATTTGCTGCTGAGATTATTGGCTGATTTGATAAGTGTGACCTGCTCTTCGCAGATTTGGTGCCGCCAATATCCGGTGTCTTGGTAATAGGCACTGTATTGACTGGCGCGCTCTAATCCAGCTTTAAAATCTGAGCTTAGTGACATTACCGTGGTAGGTAGGCCCAGCTCCGGGGTTTGAAGCTTGTTCGCAAGATGGAGAGCAAAGTCTTGGCAGTGGTATTTTATAGCGATGGTTTCAAGTAGGTAGTTAAATAAATGGCTGGACACAAAATGATTGGGCAGTGTGAGTAATTTGGCAGGTAAGCCAGATTTACTCGCGGCGTCCTTGAGGTCAATGCCTAGACTTTTGCACGCTTCAAACAACGCGTGGAGGACATCCTCGTCTTCAGTCAGAGTGTGTTTCATAGCACCTACTTCTTGTCGTTTTCATTGTCTTTTTGTTGTAGCAAATTTTATGCCTAAGGCCTCGGCAGCATAGACATATATTAGTTTGCCCATAAATATTCGCGTAAAGGTGGATGATTTTCGCGGGGAGGTTAATGTGATCAATATGTCGCCAGCTTAGCATCTTCCGAGGTGTTTTTAGCGATGTGTCGTAGTGGAAATAGGCAAATAGTATTGAAATTAGCTAGTTAGGTGTATTCGCTGATAACATCGAGCTACTTTGTGCGCGGATTCAGCGTGCCAAATAATAATAACGTTGTCAGATAGAGGTGATGCTGTGGGATCTACAACTAAACATTTCCGCACCTGTAATTTATGTGAGGCCATGTGCGGCATCGAAATTACCCTGGAGGATAATGCGATCACCAGTATAAAAGGTGATCCGCAAGACTCGTTTAGCCGCGGTCATATCTGCCCAAAAGCACTTGCATTAAAGGATTTGTACGAAGACCCCGATCGTATTCGAACGCCCATGGAGAAGGTAAATGGCCAGTGGCGCGAACTGTCTTGGGAGCAGGCGTTAGACAAGGTTACGGCGCGCATTACGTCTTTGCAGGCTGAGCACGGTAACGACGCGCTGGGTGTCTATCTCGGCAATCCCAATGTTCACAACACCGGATCGTTATTAATGAGCGGCGGGATGTTGCGAGCGTTAAAAACTAAGAACAAGTTTTCTGCCACCTCGGTAGATCAACTGCCACACCATATAGTGTCGTGGAAGTTATTTGGTCATCAGCTGCGAATTCCGGTGCCAGATATCGATAACAGCGATTATTTTTTAATGTTTGGCGCCAATCCCTTGGCGTCCAATGGCAGCATTATGAGTGTGGCCGATGTTAAGCAGCGGCTTAAAGATGTGCGTAAGCGTGGCAAAGTGGTGGTGGTAGATCCGCGACGCACATTGACCGCCGAAATGGCGGACGCTCATCATTTTGTGCGGCCCGGAACTGACGTTTTGGTCTTGCTGGCAATGCTGCATGTGCTGTTTGCAGAGGGCCTTGTTAGCACAGGGAATTTAGCCAAGCATCTCGATCGTGGCCCAATGAGCTTGGCAGATTCTTTCAGTGAGTACACCCCCGAAAGAGTTGCGCCGTTGACGGGTATGTCTGCCGATTTGATTCGCAGCTTGGTCCGCGATTTTTGCGCGGCCAAAGCACCGGTGATGTACGGACGCCTCGGTGTCTCAGTGCAGGAGTTTGGCACCCTCAGTCAGTACCTCATCATGCTATTCAATATTCTCACGGGTCGCTTAGATAGTGTGGGCGGTTTAATGTTTGCCAAGCCCGCGGTCGATATTCTCGCGCAAAGTGGGCGCGGCAATATGGGGCGCTTTCACAGTCGTGTGCGGGGTCTGCCGGAGTTTAATGGCGAGTTGCCGGTGGCGACCTTGGCCGAGGAGATTACCACCCCAGGTGCTGGCCAGATTAAGGGTATGTTGTTAATGGCGGGCAATCCGGTGCTGTCGACACCTAATGGTGAGCAGCTTGATCGCGCCTTTAAAGGCTTGGATTTGCTGGTCGCGATCGACTTTTATATCAATGAAAGCAGCCGTCACGCCGATTTTATTTTGCCGCCGGTGAGCCCCCTGGAGCGCGAACATTACGATGTGATTTTTAATGTCCTGGCGGTGCGAAACAATGCGCGTTATGCCGAGGCACTATTCCCTCGGAAAGCGAATGCGCGGCATGATTGGGAAATTTTGTTGGGCTTGCGAGATCGCCTTCAGCCCGCGCGGGGGCTTAAAGACAAGCTCGGACGGCAACTGTTGCGACGTGCTGGACCATCGGGTTTACTCGCCTTGTTGTTGCGACAGGGCCCCTATGGCGGAGGCTTAAACCTGTTTAAAGGTTTGTCCTTGGCTAAATTGAAAAAATCGCCTCACGGTATCGATCTAGGTGCGCTTAAGCCGGCATTGCCAGGGGCGCTTTTTCATCGCGATCGCAAAATCCATCTCGAAGCTGAGTTCTTTCTAAAAGATGTGGCGCGGGTGGAAGCTAAATTCTTTCATAGTGGCGACGCGCCAGATCAGCTCTTGCTGATTGGCCGTCGCGATGTGCGCAGTAATAATTCCTGGTTGCACAATAGTCACCGCTTGGTAAAAGGCAAGGATCGCTGTACGGCTTTGATAAACCCCCTCGATGCACAGCGGCTGGCAATTGCCGACGGTGATTTAGTCAGGGTGACGTCGCGGGTTGGCAGTGTGGAGTTGGCGGCGCATATCAGTGATGAAATGATGCTGGGGGTTATTAGTATTCCCCACGGCTGGGGGCACAATCTCAGTTGTACCCAGTGGCAAACGGCGCAGGATCACGCCGGTGTCAGCGTCAATGACTTGACCGATGAAATGCAGATTGATGAATTGTCTGGCAATGCCGTGTTGAACGGTGTGCCGGTTACCTTGGCGGCAGTTGCAGATACCGCCGCGATTAGCGCGTAATATTTAAGATTTGCGAGCGGGGCGCTGACTGCGAATATACAGCGCCTCAACTTTTTGTCTTGCCCACGGTGTGCGCCGCAAGAATTTTAGACTTGAGGCTATGCTCGGGTCGTCGGTAAAGCATTTTATCTTGATGCGGCGGCCCAATTCCTCCCAGCCGAACTTGGCCTCTAGGCGTGTTAACACCATCTCTAAGGTCAGTCCGTGCAATGGATCTTTTGAGCCGGGGGAGGATGGCGTGGGGTCTTTAGACTTCATCGCTGTCTTCGTCGATGGCTTCTACATCGTCGCTATCCGTTGAGGCAACCGTAGGCTCAGCCTTTTTAACTCGAATTTTAAAGCCTGCAATAATTTTGCCGTTCAGGTTTTGCATGGCCACTTTGGCTTCACCTGCTTTGGGCATATTCACAAAGCCAAAACCCTTGGATAGGTTCGCGTCTTCGTCTCTGACTAAATTTAAGGATTGCACACTGCCATATTCTTCAAACAGGTCTAAAAGCTCTGCTTCGGTGGTGGTGCGGTTTAAATTGCGAATCAATAATTTCATGGTGCTGCCGTTGTAGTGATATGGCGTGAATTATAGCTGGTATAGACATTATCTTCGCCTGCTATCTTTGCGAGAAACCATGTCGATGGCTGTTCGCGTCGCGCTAAATATCCTAACATCACGCCTTCGCCCATTACCGACAGACTTTTCGTGATCGCACCTTCAACGCCGCTCGTTTTGAATACCGCCAGCACCAGCGCCGATTTAGCGCAAGCACTCGGCCTGCGTATGGTCGACGATTGGAGCGAAAATGCGGATCAGGTGTATGTGTTTTACGACGCTGACCGCTTGGTTGTCGGTCTATCACCGGTGAATAGAGAGCATCCGGTCGCCGTCGATTTTGAATTGGCTTTGCGCAATCGCCACCCAGGAAAAGAATTGTTGATAAAAGCCGTGGGGGGCAGCCGCAACCGTGCCAGTGTGGTTGACGCGACTGCAGGCTTGGGACGCGACAGCTTTTTAATGGCGAGCCACGGCTGCACAGTGACCATGTGTGAGCGCATGCCGGTGGTAGCGGCATTATTGGCAGATGGCTTGCGCCGCGCTGAACGGGCCGATGATTGTTTTGAGATTGCGAGCCGAATGGGATTGCATCAAGGTAGTGCGACGGATTATTTGGCGGCTTTGGCTGAGGACGACTGTCCCGACGTGGTGTATTTAGACCCTATGTTTCCGGTGTCTGGCAAATCGGCGCTGGTGAAAAAAGAAATGCGTTTGTTTCATTCGCTGGTTGGCCTGGACGAGGACAGCGATGCGCTGTTGGATTTAGCTCTGCAGCGCGCCCGTCACCGTGTGGTGGTAAAACGTCCGCCAAAAGCGCCGTATTTGGCAGAGCGCAAACCGCAGTTATCCATTGCGGGAAAAGCGGTGCGCTTTGACATCTATCCTTTAAAAGCCTTCGCTAAATAAGAATGTCCAAATTACTTCGCTAACAGTTCTTTCAACATACCTTCGTACATCAGCGACAGCTTATCTAAATCCTCGGCGTTAACGCATTCATCCACTTTGTGAATGGTGGCGTTAACGGGGCCAAGTTCCACAACCTGGGCGCCGGTAGGTGCAATAAAGCGACCATCGGAGGTGCCGCCAGCGGTAGACAAAATGGTGTCGGCGCCAGTGACGGCCTTGATCGCAACTTGCGCTGCTTCAACCAGTGGCCCCTCGGATGTCAGGAAAGGTTGGCCGCTTAAATTCCAGTCGATGCTATAATCTAAACCGTATTGATCGAGTAGCGCCAGGGTGCGAGCTTTTAAAATATCCGCAGTTAATTCGGTAGAAAAGCGGAAGTTAAATACCACCTCTAGCTCACCAGGGATGACGTTCGTTGCGCCGGTGCCACCGTTGATATTCGAAATTTGGAAGGACGTGGCGGGGAAGAAATCATTGCCTTCATCCCATATTTCATCGGCAAGGGCGGCGAGCGCAGGGGCGGCCAAGTGAATAGGGTTTTTCGCTAAATGAGGGTAGGCGACATGGCCCTGTACACCGCGCACTGTCATCACTGCGCCAAGGGAGCCGCGACGGCCATTTTTAATGACATCGCCCACGCTATCGGTCGAAGAGGGCTCGCCGACTAAACACCAGGTGATTTTTTCGTTCTGCTGTTCCAACCATTCCACGACTTTGACCGTGCCGTTGATCGCCGGCCCCTCTTCATCGCTGGTAATTAAAAACGCGATGCGGCCGCTGTGGTCAGGGTGGGCGGCGACAAAGTTTTCGCAGGCGGTAATCATGGCGGCCAAGCTGCCCTTCATATCGGCAGCGCCGCGACCGCGCAGCATGCCGTCTTGAATGACCGCTTCAAAGGGCTGGGTTTGCCATTTGGCGGCGGGCCCTGTTGGCACTACATCGGTATGGCCAGCAAAACAAAATATTGGGCCGCTGCTGCCGTGGACAGCCCAGAAATTATCGACGTCGCCAAAGCGCAGTGACTGGCACTGAAAGCCAATTTTTTCTAAGCGCGCCATCATAATTGCCTGGCAATCAGCATCAGCCGGGGTGACCGAGGGCCGTTCGATGAGTTCGCAGGCAAGTTGTAAGGTGGGGGATAGCGATGTCATAGGGCGGTGTCGGCTTCTTTTAAGGGTAATGTATCAAGGCAGCTGCCATTGCGTCAGCGCGGTATTCTAACAGAATCTAACTGTGCATAAAGGCGCTTTAGCCGCTGGGGCTAGGACTGACCGAAACACTCATTATCACCTCGAATGAGTGGAAATGTCATAGAGGGTGCTGGGCAGCTTGGCTATTATCAAATGCCAAATGGTAATGCTGCCCGCAATGCAGATAGCGTAAGGCGGCATGCTTTCAAAAACCATAATGAGAATCAGAGGAAAGGCTATGAGCATGGATTTGGACATCGCGGTCGCTGCCGCCGAATTCGATTTTGCAGATCAGGACATTCCCCAGCGCCTGCGTCATTGGGCGCGGGTAAAACCCGATCACCCATTTATGATTTGGGAGCCGCGCTCTGCTGAAGATCGCAGCTGGACTTACCAAGCCTTTGACGAAGAGACCGGAAAGATCGCGGCGGGCTTATACGCCAAAGGTGTGCGCAAACACGACAAGGTGATGATCCACGCAGAAAACTGCCCAGAAATGGTATTAGCCTGGTATGCCTGTGCCAAGATCGGCGCGGTGGGTGTGACCACCAATACCCGCAGCGTGGGCGGCGAAATTGAATACTTCGCGCGTCATACCGAAGCGGTTGGCGCCATTACCCAGCCTAAGTTTTTAGAGGAAGTGCGTAAAAGCGCTACCGGCTTAAAATGGATTGTGGTGACGGATGACAACTCCGGTGAAGTTGCCGAAGAATCTAAAGACGGTGCCGATGCGTTTAGCAGTTTATACGGCGACGCTGAATCGTTGCCTGCGCGCCCAGCAGAACCGATGTTGCCAGCGGGTATTATGTTTACCTCGGGCACCACATCGCTGCCTAAAGCGGTTGTTCATACCCATGCCAATGCTTTGTGGTCTGGTAATATGGGCTCGCAAAGTATGGGCATGAATACCGACAGCGTTTATCTCGGGTTTTTACCTTTCTTCCACGTCAACTGTCAAAGCTGGGCGTTCTGGGGCTCTCTTGGTGTCGGCGCGACGGCGGTATTGCTGCCGAAGTTTTCCGCTAGCCGATTCTGGGAAATTATTGAGAAGCATCAAGTCAGTCACTGCTCGATGATTCCCTTTGTCTTTAAAGCTATTGGTATGCAAGCGGTGCCTGAAAAGCACAGCTTAAAAGTGATGCCGATGGGTATTATTTGGAAAGAAATTGAAGGCTGGCTCAAGGCCAAGCCCTTTGCAAGCTGGGGTATGACTGAAACCGTTACCCACGCTACCCGTTCTGATTTTGTGAGCGATTGGCCGCAGGGCTCTATCGGCAAACCCACACCGGGTTACCATTTGGCGGTGGTGAACCCTGAAACTGGCGCCATGTGTAAAAAAGGCGAGATCGGCGAGTTGTGGGTGCAGGGCACACGCGGCGTGAATATCTTCCTTGAGTACTATAAGAACGAAGAGGCCATGGCCAAATCGTTTACACCCAACGGCTGGTTCAAAACCGGCGACATGGTCAGCGTCGGTGACGAAGGGAATTTCTTTTTCACTGATCGCGATAAGGACGCGCTCAAAGTGGGGGGCGAAAACGTTTCAGCCCGCCAAGTTGAAGAAGTGTGTATGCAGGTGCCAGGTGGCGGCGTAGGTGAAGTGGCGATTGTCGCTAAATCCCATGAGATGTTAGACATGGTGCCGGTTGCATTTGTCATTAAAGGTTGGGGAGCACCGGAGGACGAAGCGGCTTTTGGTCAGGCGATTATCGATCATTGCAAAGCCAATCTTGCCGACTTTAAAGTACCCCGTGCGGTGTATTTTGTGGATGAGTTCCCTCGTGCAACTTTAGAGAAAGTGGCTAAGAATAAGCTGCGAGAAATGGCGGATGAAATGCCAACGGTGTAATTCGTTATCGCCGTTTACAAAGGTCGCGAAAGCGGCCTTTTTTTATTTCTATGTTAGTGTTTTGTCATAAAACCATCCTAATTTTGTCATCTGCTGGGTATAGCATTCGTTTTGCTGAAGTGCGCTAGGGCTTTGGCAACCGATTATTAGTTTCCAACATGTAGATGAGCAAAAAGGGTTGTGATATGGATCGCTATATTAAGCAACACGGTACTTTCTCTAACTTACATCAACAGCATGCGAGTGCTGAAATTGCTCGGCAGATTGATGAGTTCTTACATAATGGCGGTAAAATTGAGAAGTTGAATGGGCCTCAATTTCAGCCGCATCGGGTGGTTCGTATTGGCAATGGTATGATCACAGAAGCATTGTAGACGGGTGTGTGCGGATACTCTCGTAACACAGCGAGAATATCCGCGCAGTCAAAATAGTTTAATTCAGTAAAATCATTGCAGCGTTAATAGCCATAATAAGCAAGGCGATAGACGTCAATAAAAATATTGTAAAGCGCAGCGCCACTTTGTTAATGGTTGCATGTACTAGGCTGTGTACGATGCGGCCACCGACGTAAAACCACGCTAGGCTAAGGTTTAGGCCGTCGCCGCCGCCAATGAAGGCGAGCAAAAATGCTGTGGCGTAAAATAATGTTGGTTGCTCTACTAGGTGGTTGTAGTTATCCGCCTTCCACTGTGTTTTGGGTGGCAACTGTAGCGCAAGTTCGCTAGTGCGTTCACCGGCTTCGGGTTTTAATTTTAGCTTTGCGATCATCGGTAAGCGCACCAGCGCCATCCAAAATAACATCACAAACGTCCATAGAATAAGAACAACGACTGGTGTGAATATGGGTGAGTGTTCCAACATAGCATTTCCTCATTGTTATTGAGTTTATATTATCGGTGTTATTTTCTGTTGCTGCCATGATTGATTTGCTGGTCACAGAAGCGGGCTTGGGCATTTCTAAGAGACGTCATTACTAGTGGATATTTTCCGGCGTATAACAGATTTGCTGCTTTTGTATTTCGATACCGACACTAGCCAAGCTATTCTTGATTAAAGTGCTAAGCGGGGCCTCCTTGGTGGCTGCCCCTAGCGAGTCGTCGGCGAATACACAGCGAACAAGCAGACTACTTGGGAATTTCTTGTAATCAACGGTATGCGTTAGCCACAGGAAGCCATCGGTATGATCTAGGGCATATTCACAAACCTCGGTGAGTTTTACGCGTATCGCATTGTCTAATTTTTTATCGTTTTTGCGCATAGCTTAGGTGATAGTGAATTTTTGCATTGGGGTGAAATACTACGTGTGGAGTTGGGTTACGGCAATGAAATATGCCGATAATGTTTATAAATCAATATCGGTCGCACTTTCTGCCTCACTAATGGTCATATTGACGTGGAAACCATAGATAAAAATTAGAACCAGGAGCGAAGAATGAAAACAACAATTGCAATGCTAGCGCTCGTATTATCGTTTGGAACTGTTGGTGTGTTAGCTAAGCCACCGGGAGGTGAGCTGCCACCAGGTTTGCAGAAAAAGGTCGCCGAGGGTCGCCAATTGCCACCCGGTTGGCAAAAGAAGTTACAGGTTGGTCATCGTTTAGATCCGGATATCTATGCGCATGGCCGTGTTGTTGTGCCGGTGGATAACCGCGGAAACATTATTGTGACGATTGAAGATCGTCGATTACGTTTAGTTCAGGCGACGCTAGAGATTATTGAAATTTTAAATTAGGCGGAGCTGAACGCATGAATACACATGGCAAGATAAATTACATTGAGTTGCCAGCAGCCGATATCGAGGCTGTTAAGGGGTTTTTTACTAAAGCCTTTGGCTGGTCGTTTACCGATTATGGTGCGGATTACACCGCATTTTCTGATGGGGTGCTAGACGGCGGGTTTTATCGGGCAGAGCTGTCGTCTACTGCCGCTAATGGTAGTGCACTAGTGGTTTTTTATAGCGAAACGCTTGAGGAAACCCGCAACACGGTTGTACTTTCTGGTGGGACAATACTAAAAGAAATATATGATTTCCCCGGCGGTCGCCGCTTTCATTTTGCCGACCCTAACGGCAACGAGTATGCCGTTTGGTCTGAGCCGGCAAAAACCTAGATTTTTTCTATTAACGGTGATTTCGCAAGTGCAGCTTGCTGATCACCGTATTGCTCATCTACCCATTCCGGGTGTTTGTAAATAATTCGTAAATCTTTATGTCGCCACACATCTTGCGCCATCTCTACCCAGCCGTGAATTTGTAAGTAGAGTGGGTTATAGGGCTTTTCTGGCATGCGAGTAACGCCATATTTAATCTCGCCGGCGTCATCTTCGCTGCGAAACGTACCGAACATTTTATCCCAAAAAATAAAGATGCCGCCAAAGTTGCGATCTATCTGCGCTGCGTTGCTGCCGTGATGAACACGATGGTGCGAGGGTGTATTCATCACCTTTTCGAGAACGCCGAGTTTGCGTATTTGCTCGGTGTGCAGAAAGAATTGATAAACCAGATTGCCCTCAATGGCCAGCAGCACCCAATTTTTGTCGAAACCGACGAGAGCGGCGGGAATCCACCACAATACCCAGCTGCCTGAAAAGGCAAAGGTGAAATTCTGTCGCAGCGCGGTAGAGAAATTCATGTGTTCAGATGAGTGGTGGGTGATATGCCCGCTCCAGAACCAGCGTACCTTGTGCATCATGTAGTGATTGATATAAAAACAAAAATCAATGAATACGATTAAGGCCAATATACTGACTGCCGAGGCCGCGGGGTTCCATTGCAGGCCGTATTGGTAAACCCAAAGATAGAAGGCTTGGATGAATAGCGCGACGGCGATGCCGTCGACTATTTTGTAGGAGAAGCCGGCAGCCAGATTGGCGACGGTTTCGCGGGGGTGGTATACACCGCTTTTACCGCTGCGGCTAACATAGAAAAATTCTGCCGCGATAACCGCGAGGAATAACGCGCCGAAGGCAGTGACAAAAAATAGAGCATGAAGAACATCTTGCACGCGAAGACCTCGTCGAGTGTTCAATAAGAGTTATTATCTTAGGGCCCTAAGCTCAAGGTATATTGACTATTCGGGACACTTTTTTGACATTTAGCGCCATCATCACGATGATGTAGCAACAAAGACCAAGACACCTCAGAGAATATCGATGCTTGCACAGTTACAGCTTAGCGGTGATTTGGCCGGCCTGCTTAGAGATTTTTTAGAGCAGGAGGGCGATGTGCATTGTGAGCTATATACAAATTTGCAGAGCTACAGCCTTAGCAGTCGCATGAGTTTTGCGCAGTGGTGGGCTCTGCTGGATAAAATTCAAGCCCGTTTCCCCGATCGCAATATTGGTTTAGCTTTGGGGCAGTGCGTGCGTTCCAAGCATCTTGGCGTGCTTGGCTATTTAACTTTGGCCAGTGATACCTTGGCTGATGCGCTCGGCGCATTTCAGCGTTATCAGCGCCTACTTCACGACGGCGAGAAAGCCAAAGTCAGCATCCAAAATGACATCATGGTGATGAGCTGGACCAGCGATTACGGCCCCTCTACTCAGCTTTCTGATGAGGTATTGCTGGCGGGCCTGCTGGCCTTTATCCGTCAAATGACAGCAAAGCCAGATTTGTCGCCACTGCAGGTCGATTTTATTTTTCCCGCTCCAGAAACGACTGAAGACTATGACAAGGTGTTCAATGTTGCAGCTGGCTTTTCCCAGCCCGCGACGGCCATTTACTTTCCGCTCGAATATTTGAATTTGCCGATTAGTAATAGCGACCCAGGCTTGCGTAGCTTATTGGAGCGACAGGCGCAGGCATCACTGGCGATTCTTCCCGATAGCGAAGGGTTTGCCGGCGCCCTGAGGAGTGTATTGCTCAGGGCACTGCAAAGCGGTCGCAGTACCTCCGCCGATGTGGCGGCGATGTTGAATATGTCAGAGCGCACCTTGTTTCGGCGTTTAAATGAGCAGGGTTTGAATTTTAAGGCGCTGCTCTCGCAGCTTCGTGTTCAGTTAGCGCGAGAGTATCTCGCTGATTCGAGATTGAGCTTGAGTGAAATTGCGCTGTTGCTTGGCTATTCGGAGCAGAGCGCCTTTAACCGCGCATTTAAGCGTGAAACAGGGCTTACTCCGCGTCAGTGCCAAGTGCGCAAACGACGTGAGTGAAGCAGGTAGTTATGGCGAGGTAGGGGTTATTCGTAATAGTCCTTGGCGCAGCTACACTCTATTATTCGCGATGACATAGCCGTCATTGTAGTGCGTTCTGAATTGCGAAACGGGAAAGTTGAGTGGCGAAAAACAAAAATAAAAGTAAGAGCGGCGGTGCGCAAGTTCGCTCACAGGCGTCCAAACGCCCTAGCAGTGATGTGTCGCAAGTTTTTCCCGCGACTGCTCAAACCCTATTTCAGCAGGCCTTATATCATCATAAGCAGGGGCAGCTGAATGCCGCCGCGCAGGGCTATCAAAAAGTGTTGGCTGAGTTTCCTGGCCATGCTGATTCCTTGCATTTACTCGGTCTAGTAGCACAGAGTTTACATAATCCCGCTCAAGCCAGCGCGCTGATCGAGCAGGCGATTAAATTAAGCCCTAAGATTGCTCAGTATCATTTTAACCACGGCGTGGTGTTGCAGGGACTTAGTAATGACCACGCGGCGATTGATGCCTATCGCAATGCGATACGTCTAAAGCCTGATTATCAGCAAGCCTATGAAAACCTCGGTGTGGCCTTGCAGGACAGCGGTAGCGATGAGGCCGCACTAAAAGCGTATCAGCAAGCCCTAGAGCAAAACCCGCACTCAGTGCTCGCGTTAAAAAACTTAGGTACCTTGTATTTTAAATCGGGTCATACGGCGCTGTCGCTGCAGTGCTTTGAACACGCACTTCGGCTTTCGCCTGTGGACCCAGAGTTGCGCCTCAAACGCTCCGGCAGCCTGCTGCGCTTAGGTCAATGGCAAAAGGGTTGGCGAGAGTATCGATGGCGTTTTAGTGAGCAGTCTTTTCTGGAAAGCAATCCACCGCGTTCAACGGGTTTGCCCCACGCTGAAAAATTTAATATTGCCGGGCGGCGAGTATTTGTCGGCAGTGAGCAGGGCTTGGGCGATGAAGTTATGTTCGCTTCCTGTTTTAGTGACCTGATTTCTTCCGCGGCATCCTGTGTTCTTGAATGCGATCCCCGACTCGTTCCTCTGTGGGCGCGGTCTTTCCCCTCAGCGGAAGTGATTGCTAAGGGGGAGCTCGATCCACACGGGCTTGATAGTTTTATCTCTGCCGGCGATTTGCCCATGCACTTTCGGCAAGACGACGCGGACTTTTCCGGTAGTGCTTATCTGAAGCCAGATAGTGAGAAATACGCTCACTGGCAAGGTCGATTGCAGGAGCTGACGGGCAAGTTGAAGGTTGGTATTTGCTGGCGGGGTGGTGTGGAAGCCCGCGCGGTGAAAGAGCGCAGTATTGATCTAAAATATTGGCGCCCCTTGCTCAAGCACAAAGATGTCAGTGTAGTGAATTTACAATATCGCTGTGAGTCTGAAGAGCTTAAACAGCTCGGTGAACATATCCATACCTTTGCCGATCTTGACACCTATGCAGATATTGATGGTTTAGCCGCATTGATGAGCAATCTTGATCTGGTGATATCAGTCGACAACACGACCGTGCATTTAGCGGGCGCGCTGGGTGTGCCGGTATGGGTCCTGCTGCCCTGTGGGCCGGAGCGCCGCTGGACCGACGATAGTGATGACAGTGTGTGGTATCAGTCCGCACGTCTGTTTCGTAAACAAGGCGGAGCTAAAGATGGCTGGCGTGATGTCATGGCAAGGCTTGTTGCAGCGCTAGATGAATTTACGCCACCGCAGCGCGACGAGCGTGATTTGATTCGTGTTGAGCGCGAGGCTAAGGCTGATGTGCTCGTAAGCGACGGAGCGAAGACCTGCGTATTAGTTAACGACACCTCTAACTGGTATCACTGGGGCTGTAGTGGCACCAGCTTAAGTATTCATCGCGCCTTGCGACGAAATGGTTATCGGGTAGATGGCTTGCCAATTGCGATGACACAGAATCTGCCGGCCTTGCCGCAAAGCCCAGATGATTTTGATAGTGAGGAGGTTTACGCAAACTTTGCCGAGCACAATTCGCGTTTACTTGCTCGTCTCGCCAAGGCTGACGTACTCGTGATTAATGGCGAGGGCAGCCTGCACGGTGGCGGTATGGTGCCAGTCGGCTTGCTGTATATCGCCCACATAGGGAAAACTCGGTTACGCAAAACGGTGCAAATAATTAATCACTCCTGCTATCCGCAAGATGGTGACTTGGCCACAGATGGACCCTTGAATACCCTGTATCAGCGGGTATACCAACAGCTAGATTATGTTGCGGTACGTGAGCCAGTGAGCTTCCGACTTTTACAATCCTTAGCGATTCCCTGTGTGCAGAGCTTCGATTGCTTGCCGCTATTTATTGAGACATTCGCTGAACTGCGCTCCAAGACGGTGACCGATAAGCCGTATATTGTGTTGACCGGATCGGTCGCTTGGGCAGAGGCAATCGCCGAACCCTTAAGCCATTTTTTGCAACTGCAAATCGCCAACGGATACGGCATTAAAATATTGATTGGTGCCAGTGCTTTTTTGGCAGCCGATGACGTGGCTTTTGCGCAGTGGATGCAACGCAGCGCGGCGGGGCAGTTCGAGTTGCATATTGCCGATACGGAGCGGCAGTGGCTGGAGTGTATCGCTAACGCTGAGTTGCTAGTGTCTGGCCGTTTCCATCACAGTATTGCCGCTGCCTGTTTGGATACGCCGTTTATTGTCACCGAGAGCAATACCCCCAAGGTATTGGGTTTGTTGGAGTTACTTGGCATGTCGAATGCCTTGCTGAAAACTGACCAGGATTTCGTCACTAATTTACACGCAATGGCGGAGCAGCGGCTGCGTGACCCCGCGAGTTATGTATTGGCTGCTGAGCGCAGGGCAATGCTGCTGAGCCTGGCAGACAATAATTTTGCAGAATTGCATTAGTGCGCAGAGGTTTATTTTGAACGTTGAAATTCGCTGCGCAGGGTTTCAATCCTCTCGCGATTGACTTCAAAGTCGTAGTATCCGATGCGGGAAGAACTGCGTACATCGACGGTGTTTTTTGACGGGGTATACAATAATTCCACGTCATCTTTATAGCGCATGATTGCTGTGCTGGTGACGGCATGAAGATAATGTGTATCTCGACTAATCAATTCAGTGCGCGGCATGGCCAGCAATAAATTTTGCAAACGCTGCCAGTCGTCTTGCGATTTAACAGAAATCGGAGCGATATACTTCTCGCTATTATTTTCAGTGCTGGAAACGCAGTGTGGCGCGGCGGGGCATGCTTGAAACTTACCATTGTCAGCACCAAGCCGGGGCGCACTGCAGGCGCTGAGTAGTGCGCAGATGAGTAAAGCCGCTGCTGCGTGTGCGATGTGGCGAATATTAGTAGGCATAGAAACCTCGATACGTTGACGTCAATGACAGGTCTACGTAGAAAATCAGCAATTGGAGTTTTATACCGCGTCAGACAAGAGCGGTCTATGTTGAAGGAGTACTAGCAGTGCTCTATTAAACGTATTTCAATGTTCTTTGCATCATCGGAAAACCACACTGAATCTTCGTCAATGGTGCATTGCAGGCGCATGGTGCGCTGAGCTATATCTCTTAAAGCACCAGAGTCTTCGGCGCTGATCTCAATGATTTTGACATTGCCATGTTGCAGGACTTTGCTACGGTTTTCATCCCACCACATTTGCGCGGTGCGGCCGCCGTAAATAAAAATGATGACTTGCTTTGCAATAGCACGGGCTTTGCGTACGCGCTTTTCACTGGGCAGCCCCATTTCAATCCATAAGTCGATTTCGCCGGTGAGGGATTTTTGCCATAAATCGGGTTCGTCGTCGGTGCTTAAACCCTTGGTAAACTCCAGATGCTCGTCGGCGTATAACGCGAAAGCGAGGATTCTCAGCATCATCCGCTCGTCGGTTTCTGATGGATGGCGAGCAACGGTAAATTGATGGCGCTGGTAGTAATGACGACGAAGGTCACTGATGTCTAAGGTGGTTTTAAAAAGCGTCGCGTTTAATGCCATTGTCAAATTCGCATATGAGCTGGGAGCGCTATTGTACGCAGATTTGAGCAAAGAGTTTACAGGGCATTTACGCCGCCAATAACCAGCGCGTAGCGCAGTCCTTTGCCTATCCCCACCAGAATAAAAAATGGAACAGCGGATATTCGCATAATACCGCCGACCACCGTAAGGGCGTCGCCGCCAATCGGCATCCATGACATCAGCAGTGTCCACTTGCCGTAGCGAGTAAACCAATTCTGGGCGCGGATAAGATCTGATTTCCGCGCTGGAAACCATTTGCGATCCGAGTAATGGCTGAGCTTCATACCCATCCACCAATTAATACCGGCACCTAGGGTATTGCCCAAGGTGGCCGCCACCCATAGCCAAGCAGGGCTGAGTCCCGCGTTGAGCTGCGCCACCAATAGAATTTCGGAATAAAATGGCAGTAGCGTGGCCGCGCCAAAGGCGGTAATAAACATCAGTAGGTATTGGCTGATCATGTTCTTACGCTTGCTACCAGGTGTTTAAAAATATGCAGTTGTCGGGCTTGGAATGGCAGATATTCTGGGTGCCACTGCACACCGATGTGACAGCGATGAGTCGGTGATTCTACTGCCTGAATAATATTGTCGGCGTCGCGTCCCGCGACCTGCAAGCCATCCCCGAGTTTGTGAATGGCTTGATGATGAAGGCTGTTGATGTGGCAGTGGTCACTGCCAAGTATTTTAAATAGCGAGCTGTTGGGGTCGACGTTCAAGGTTTTCCGTGGAATTAACATGCGCTTGTTCGACGTCACGCGACGGTGTTCGCGCAGGTCGGTATACAGCGTGCCACCCAGCACGATATTAAAAAGTTGCGCGCCGCGGCATATGCCCAGAATGGGGAGGTCTTGGGCCAAGCTATGTTCTAGCGCCATCATTTCAAAGCGGTCGCGCTCGCGATTGATTGGCGCAATGTCCGGTGCGTCTGGCATATACAATTGCTGGTCGATATCATCACCGCCACTGATGATGATGCCGTCAAGCGCCTTGGGAATGGCGCAGCGCTGCGGCGTTAAGCGGTAAGCCACCGCGCCGCAACGCCACAGCGCCCAGCGAATGAACCACCACGCCAGGGGCAGGTGGGTATCGTCTCCGGTTACACCAATCAGCGGTTTATTCACAGTAATTCCGGAATTAACCAGCGGCTGACGCTGCTTGCCCAATTGGTAAATAAATTCGCTGTCGGGTTGTCGAGGTATTTTCGGTAGCCTCGGCAGACCATATCCAGGCGGCGTTTATCCATCGCCAGGTTGTCTACTTGCAGCCAGTCGCGGTAGGGGTGGATCAGTCCCCACTGCGGATCGTCGATAAGACTATTGGGCAGTCGGTAGTGCAGGGTTGGGCGGGCCTTTACCCGGTCATCCTTAACAGTGCGCCGCAGTCTTTCGTCGTCAATATGCGAGAACAGGGGCAGCATGTCTAAAGCCCGATTGCGTGTTGGGTTGTATTCAAGATAGTCATCGATCAACTGATTGATATCGGGTTCGTAGTCGCTGCGTAGCAAGAGCCGCACATAGTCTTTGCCGAAGGGATCGACGTAAGAGGTTAGACGACGACTGAAATCGACATCGCAGCGCATTTTTAACCAGTCGTAAAGGCACAAAAAAGCGCGGAGATAATCTCTAATAGTCTCTGCGCTGCAGTCGGGCATCTCCGGGTTAAGCTGTAGGCCAAAGGCATTCTTTGCTGAGGCGTGGGTGCCCTGGGCGTCTGAGTCTCGCAGTTTTTGAAACAGGGTTTCAAGCTGCCAAAGTTCATTCATCGCAATTGGCGGCGCGACGACTTCGAAGGGCACAAGCTGTTTGGCGATGGCGCCGACAATGGCCTCGGCGAGTTCTTCCAGGTCGTTATTATCTGCCGATTCGTGACGCTCGCGGCTGATGCGTTTGATGTATGAAAAGTCGAGTTCAACGCCAAACTTGCCCAGTGATGACTCCACGACGTTGATTTCGTAATCTGATACGGCGTCCGCCTTGCCGCCATAGAGCGAAATAATCGTGTCGACAATGTCATTTATTTCCATGCCGGTAAATTCAATTTCCACGCCCAAGCGCCGCATTTTGCCGTCGGCAGTATTGCGGTGTTGCGGCATCGGCCACAGCGACTTGCGATAATCGTCCAATGAATCACTCATTTGTATCTCCAATGATATGGGCTACTGGTAGTAAGCGTTCGGTGTGCTGGCAAACCACCTGAAATAGGGTGAGTAAAGGCACTGCCAGCAGTACACCGGGGGCGCCCCATAACCAGCCCCAGAAGAATATCCACAAAAAAACGACGATCGGGTTTAGGCTGAATCGCAAGCCGTGGACAAAGGGATCAATAAATTGACCGGTAAATGCCGTGAATAAACCGTATGACAGCGGCGCGGCGAGGATGGCCGCGGGATTGCTGTAACTAACGGCGCTGACAATGGTGAATAGAATTATCGTAATGCTCACCCCCAGGTAGGGGATATAGCGCAATAGGCTGGCCACAGCGCCCCACAGTGCCGGGTCGGGGAAGCCTGCCAGCCAAAGCCCCAGTGCGGTGATGGCGCCAACGGCAATATTGACAGCGGTAATCGTCATTAAATAACGCGACATTTGGGTCTGCGCCAGCTCTGCTATCCGTGTTACCACGGCTTTGTCGCGCTGGGTTGGCAGGCTGTGAATGAAGCGTTTCATCAGTGCTTCCCCAGATGTCAGCAAGAAGAATAAGAGAATAATACTGAGTGTGCCGTAGACCCCAAAGTTCTTTGCAATCTCGCCAAGCTCAGTGCGCCAGCCGGCGTCGGCAATCACAACCTGGGTTATTTGCGGATCGCTGGCGTTGCTACTGAATTCATTGGCTAAGGAGTCAATGCTGCGGCTAGCGGCGTCGACGCTGCCCTTGTCGGTGTTCACGTCATTGAGCTGGTCGCGCAACACGTCAACCGCTTCCGGTACACGTTGCAGCCAGTCGCTGGCCGGTGAGGCTAAGGCGTAAACGCCGCCGCCAATCGCGCTCAAGCCAATTGCCATGATGATGGTTGCGCCAATGCTGCGCGGTACGCCAATCCCTTGTAGGCGGCTAACTGCGGGCGCGAGTAGTAAGGCAAAAATCAGCGCCAGGGTGATTGGCAACATCACATCTCTGGCTACTTGCAGGGTGTAAAGAATCGCAAGAATAGCGAGGATCTTGATTGCCCAATCAGATTTGTTATTCAGCTTTGTATCCATAGTTTTATTGTGGTCTTCGATATTCGAGTACTCGCTATTGCTTAAGGTGGCGTATGAGGGGTGTCAGTAAACCGTTACGGCTTGGCGGCGGCATTGGTTTTTCCGCGACATCGCAAGCAAGCTTGTTTGGCAAACGGATTTCGGTTTAGTGACGAAGTTAGTCTATACCTTGAGTTTGTTAGCTGCGCTCTCGTGGTCCGGCAAACCACCATATGACGAGGCCTAAAAATGGCAGTAACAGAATAAGTACAATCCATAGCAACTTGCTGAAGGAGGTTTCTCGGCTTTGCACAATGTTTAAGATCGCCCATATATCGGCGATAAAAATAAGAAATCCCAAGACACCAGTAATGTGAAGCTCCATATCACTCTCCTGAATAATTGATCGCTATTCCGGCAAAAAAACACGGTATAGGTATGTAAATGATTTCTGTTAGTAGAGTAGTTTAGCGGCGGAGAGTTCACCAGCGGAAAATACACGCCCCGCGAGCGCGGGGCGTAGAAGCAAGAAAATAACTTAATTGTGGGTGTGCAACATCTCGTTTAGGGCGATGGCAGATTTATTTGTTAACACCTCAATCGCGCCGTTTTTAGAGTTGCGGCGGAACAGTAAGTCAGACTGGCCGGACAAGTCGCGTGCTTTGCTCGTTCCCGCTACCGCGCCATCGGCATCGATCATAGTGAGCACTGAGCCGGCGGTGATATACAGGCCGGCCTCAATGGTGCAGCGATCGCCCAGTGGAATGCCGACACCGGCGTTGGCGCCAATCAGGCATTCTTTACCGACGGATATAATGACGTTATTCCCGCCAGACAGAGTGCCCATTGTGGAGCAGCCGCCGCCCAAGTCAGATCCTGAGCCAACCATAACCCCAGCAGAAATACGGCCTTCGATCATGCCTGGGCCTTCAGTGCCTGCGTTAAAGTTAACAAAACCCTCGTGCATGATGGTGGTGCCTTCGCCCAAATAGGCACCCAGACGAACCCGCGCCGTATGCGCAATACGCACACCGGTAGGCACGACGTAATTGGTCATCTTGGGGAATTTGTCCACTGACATGACTTCTAGCATCTCACCTTTCAGCCGAGCTTGTAGCTGGCGCTGTTGCAGTTCGCTGATGTCGACTGCCCCTTGATTGGTCCAGGCTACATTCGGTAGAACACCGAATAAACCCGTTAGGTTTATGCTGTGAGGTTTAACTAGACGGTGAGACAACAAGTGCAGTTTCAAATAACCTTCGGGGACCGAGCTTGGCGCGTCATCACTGCTGAGTAAAGTGACTACTAAGGGTTGATTGCCAGTGGCGAGTTGCGCGGCGATCGCGGCTTGTTCTGCGTTGTCGGATGCCGCAATGACATCGGCAATCTGAGCCATTTGCGCACTGGTGACGGCAACGGCGGTATTGCCTTGCAGTGACGTAACGATCGACTGAACCGCGCTGACTAGATCAGCTTTTGGATTTAACAGTGGGCTTGGGTAAAACGTATCTAGCCAGTCGCTTTTGCTATTTTGAGTGCCGAGGCCAAGGCCAAATGCGAAAGTTGCTTGAGTCATTATTGCGTCTCTATTTGGTGATAAAAAAGGGGTGATGATTTAAAGCGTGTGGTGAGTGAACAGCGATTGATAGTCCGCGGCTTTAAAGCCGAGATGCAGTGCGCTACCGGTATCCAATAGGGGGCGCTTCATTAGCGTTGGATGCTCAAGAAGTAAGTCAACGGCAGTTTCTTTGCTTAGTGAATTGCGCTGTGTTTCTGACAGCTGCTTCCAGGTGGTACTGCGTTTATTGACCAAGGCATCTAGGCCGAGATTGTCCAGCCAACTCATGAGTTGTTTGCTATCGAGTGGTGCATCGCGGACATCGTGGAAGTGAAAATCAACATCATGGGATTCTAGCCAGCGTCTGGCCGCGCGCACGGTATCGCAGTTTTTGATGCCGTAGAGTGTTGTGCTCATGGGTTTTCTCTTAGTTGCTGACAACAGGCGGAAATTTTCGGCCGCCAAGGATAACAAATTCTGGCCCTGGGATCACGGCAATGTCGCCGATCACCGGCGATGGTGGCGATAGTCGTGGGGTGCTAAACCAATGGCCTTTTTAAATAGGCGAGAGAAGTAATAGGCGTCGTCGTAGCCAACCGCAGATGCAACTTGCTTTACGGATTGACCGGTGCTATCCAGCAAATAGCAGGCACGCTGAATTTTCATATTAATAAAGTACTGTATCGGCGACTGGCCGGTATGGGCTTTAAATTTCTTACTGAAGTGGTATTTCGACAGTTTTGCACTAGCGGCCAGCTCGTCGAGATTGAGCTGACCGTGAATGTGCTCTTGCATGGTGGCGCGCAGTCTTTCCCAGTTAAGCGTTTTACCACTTTGGGGTCGCTGTTGACGCACCAGCAGGGCAACGTAGCTGAGCAGTGCTTGCAATTGATGCCCGCCTTGAATGTATTCGGCTAGCTGGTAGCCGCTCCGTCGCAACTCAGACAGGCCGTCGAATATTCTCACCACACGCGGTTGAACGCCGATATTAAACGACGGTGTGCTCATCTGAATATGTTGATAGAAATGGTCGGCGAGACGGCCGTTAAAATGCAGCCAGTAGATTGTCCACGGGTCCTTGGTGTCTGCTTTATAGGTATGGGGGTGGTTGGGGGGGAGCAGAATAATATCGCCGCTATTAATACGATAGCGTTTGTCATCGCACATTAAGGTGCCTTTGCCGTCGATACAGTAGATAAGTAAATAGCTGTCCTGCTGCTGGCGCTGCATGCGGTGGCCAAATGCGGCTGGGTAATAGCCCATAGCAATGGGAAATAGCCCTTCGGTAAGCGGGTGGCCGGCGAGTTGAGTTTGCACAAATTGCGGTGTGAGAAAGCGAATTCCCAGCGGGGGGAGCGGCCAGTCAGAGGTTATTTTCATTTTAAGTCATTGATAATTAATGATTTAACGTATTTTTTTTGGTGAGAGGTACGATTGAGTGTATGCGCAATATAGTCCATCAAGTCGGCAATATAGTCAATCCTACCGTCTGTGGGGATGTGTTTATATAGATGCCCTATTTGTGCGCATGCGACGAGAGGTCGGGTGCGCTATTGTTAGTCACAAAAATAAACCGGAGAAATACCATGGCCGCCGAAACCGCCGCAGCTACTACTGAAGAAGCAAAGTTCGTCGCCTCTCTCGTCGAGCGCTCACGCAAAGCGCAGGCTCAGATTGCGAATTATACCCAAGAGCAGGTTGACGAATTAATCACCGCAATGGTGTGGTCTGTTGCTCGTCAGGACGTGGCAGAGAAAATCGCCCAATTCACTGTGGAAGAAACCCAGCTGGGTAATTACGACGGTAAGTTTCTTAAAATCTTTAAGAAAACCCGCGCGGCATTATTCGATATTATCAACGACAAGTCGGTCGGTATTCTGGAAGAAGACAAAGAGCGCAATATCGTTAAAATCGCCAAGCCTGTGGGTGTTATCGGCGCCTTGACGCCATGCACCAATCCAGAGGCAACGCCGGTTATTAAGGCTATTTCTGCAGTGAAAGGCCGCAACTCGATTATTGTTGCGCCGCACCCACGCTCTAAGCTGACCAACAAAATGATTTGCGATTTGATGCGCGAAGCACTCAAGGCCTGCGGTGCCCCCGAGGACTTGGTTATCTCCATGGATAGCCCGTCAATGGAAGGCACCGCTGAGCTGATGAAGCAATGTGACCGTATTTTGGCTACCGGCGGCGCGCCAATGGTTAAGTCAGCCTATTCAAGCGGCACACCAGCACTGGGTGTCGGCGCGGGTAACGCAGTTATTACCGTTGATGACACCGCTGATCTGGACGAAGCTGCTGAAAAAATCCGTATTTCTAAGACTTTAGATCTGGCGGCATCGTGCTCTTCTGATAACGCGGTTATCGCCTTTGAATCAAACGTAGAAGCCCTGCTTGAAAAGCTGCAAGCGCAGGGCGGCTATATTTGTAACGCCGAAGAAAAAGCCAAATTACAAAGTATTATCTGGGAAGACGGCCACATTGCCGCTCGTATCGTGGCGCAGCCTGCAACGGTGTTGGCTGATATGTCGGGTATCGATCTGCCTGAAGGCAAAACCTTCTTTATCGTACCTGAAACAGGCACTGGCCCAGAGCACCCGTTCTCTGGCGAGAAAATGTCAGTGGTAATGGCCTTTTACACAGTGAAAGACATTGATGGCGCTATCGCCATGACCAATGCGATTCAGGCTTACCAAGGTCAGGGGCACTCCTGCGGTATTTACTCGTACAGCGATGACAACATCATGAAGTTTGCCAACGCGACCAAAACCTCACGGGTTATGGTTAACCAGCCTCAAGCGCCGTCTAACAGCGGTAATTTGTGGAATGGGATGCGCCAAACCTTCTCCTTGGGCTGTGGTTCATGGGGTGGCAATAGCACCAACAACAATATTACTTGGCGCGACCTGATCAACGAAACGTGGGTGTCTAAACCACTGGCTGTCACCAAAGAGATCCCGTCTGACGACGTACTGTTTGGCAAAGTAATGGACAAGTTCAAGTAAGACGTCGCGTGTAAACGCCGCAGCGATTGCGGCGTTATGCATTGTTTCTGCGTAAATAAAAGAGAATAACATGGACTTTAACCTTTCCGACGACCAAAAAGCGTTCGCCGAAAGTGCGCGGTCATTTGCCGACGGCGTGTTTAAGCCAAATGCAGCCCAGTGGGATGCAGAACATATTTTTCCAAAAGACGCTTTAAAGCAGGCCGGCGAGCTGGGCTTTATGGGAATGTACACGCCAGAGGATGCAGGTGGCTTAGGTATGAGCCGCTTGGATACCAGCGTGATTGTTGAAGAATTGGCGCGGGGTTGTACCTCTACCGCTGCGTTTTTGACCATTCACAATATGGCCACCAGCATGGTGGGCACCTACGGTAAGCCGGCCTTAATAGAAGAGTGGTGTGGCGACCTGGTAATGGGCGAAAAACTCGCTTCTTACTGCTTGACCGAGCCCAGTGCCGGTTCTGATGCGGGCAATTTGCGCAGCTCGGCGCGCGCCGATGGCGACAACTATATTGTTAACGGCAGCAAAATGTTTATTTCTGGCGCCGGCTCCACGGATCTGCTGGTGGCGATGTTGCGCACCGGTGGCGACGGCCCTAAAGGTATTAGTGCGTTTGCCATTCCCGCCGATGCCCCTGGTGTTAGCTACGGTAAGAAAGAAGAGAAAATGGGTTGGAATAGTCAGCCTACCCGCACCGTAAGTTTTGAAGACGTGGTGGTTCCCGCTGCCAATATGTTAGGCAGTGAAGGGGAAGGTTTTAAGATTGCCATGAAGGGCTTGGACGGCGGTCGCATCAATATCGCGACCTGCTCAATCGGTACGGCCCAGGCAGCGATAGAAGCAACCATTGCGTATGTGAAAGAGCGTAAACAATTTGGTCAGGCGATTGCCGATTTCCAAAACACCCAGTTTAAGCTCGCCGATATGACCACTGACTTAGTCGCGGCGCGGCAAATGGTGCGCCTGGCGGCGTTCAAATTGGACAGCCGCGATCCGGAGGCCAGTGTTTACTGCGCCATGGCTAAGCGCTTCGCGACCGATGTCTGTTTTACTATTTGTAACGACGCCCTGCAGCTGCACGGCGGCTATGGTTACATTAAAGAATACCCTCTGGAGCGGCATGTTCGCGACAGCCGCGTGCATCAAATTCTGGAGGGGACGAATGAAATTATGCGGGTCATTATTGGCCGACGTTTATTGATGGATGGCGCCTTGGAGGTGATTAAGTGAGCAACTACAGCCCAACAGAAAAACTAAAAGTAGAGATCATTGACCACACAGCTTTGATTACTATCGACAACCCAGGTGCGAATACCTGGGACTCTGAGTCGTTATGTGGCATGCGCGAGTTAATCGCCAATTTAAACGCCGACAAAAATATTTACAGCTTGGTAATTACCGGCGCGGGCGAAAAGTTCTTTTCGGCTGGTGCAGATTTAAAAATGTTCGCCAGTGGCGATAAAGCAGTTGCGCAGGATATTGGCTTGAAATTTGGTCAGGCATTTGAAGCCTTGGCAGATTTCCGTGGTGTGTCGATTGCAGCGATCAATGGCTTTGCCATGGGTGGCGGTCTCGAGTGTGCACTGGCCTGTGATATTCGTATTGCGGAAACTCACGCGCAAATGGCGTTGCCTGAAGCGAAGGTGGGCTTGCTGCCCTGCGCTGGTGGCACCCAGCGCTTGACCGCGCTGGTTGGCCCTGGCTGGGCGAAGCGCATTATTTTATGTGGCGAACGCATTAAAGCCGATAAAGCATTGAGCTTAGGTCTGGTTGAAGAAGTGGTTGAATCAGGCAAGGCTAAGGAAGCTGCCTTGGCCTTGGCTGCGCAGGTTGCCCAGCAGAGCCCAGTGTCTGTGACCTTCTGTAAAGAGCTGATCCACAAACCTCGCGAAGCGGTCATGCCACAAGGTTTGCTGCTGGAGCGCGAGCGTTTCATTCAGCTATTTGACACCTTAGATCAAAAAGAAGGTGTAAACGCTTTCTTGGAAAAACGCAGCCCAGACTGGAAGAACGCGTAATGACTGGTTATGTAGAAGAAGTTTTATTTGCAGAGCGTCGCAGCGCGAGTGGTCCGGCGGTTGGGGTAATTACCCTGAACGTCGAGAAGACACTTAACTCGCTGACCTTGAATATGGTCGAGTTAATGCTGGTCAAACTCCGGGAATGGCGCGAGCGCAGTGATATCGCCTGCGTATTCATTCACGGTGCAGGTGAGAAGGCGCTGTGTGCCGGCGGTGATGTGCAGGCCTTATACAAGTCCTCCATTGATCAGCCGGGCGGCCCCTGTGAATACGCCGAGGCATTCTTTGAGCAAGAATACCGCGTTGACTATCTGCTGCATCAGTTTGACAAGCCGGTCATTGTTTGGGGGCACGGCATTGTTATGGGCGGTGGTATGGGCGTGTTCGCCGCGGGTAGTTATCGCGTCGTTACTGAGCGCACTCGCCTTGCTATGCCCGAAATTACTATTGGTTTATACCCCGATGTTGGCGGTAGCTATTTTCTGAATCGGATGCCGGGACACAGCGGTTTGTTCCTCGCATTAACGGGGGCGTCGTTCAACGCCGCCGATGCGCGTTACCTCGGTTTAGCGGAAGGCTTTATTGAGCATCAGTACGCGGGAGAAGTGCTGAACGCGCTAGCGGATACCGCGTGGTCTACCGGTGTGGCGGATAACCACGAGCGGGTATTCGATTTGATGGCAGGCTTTGTAGCGCGCTCAAAAGCGGCGCTGCCGGCGGGTAACGTGGAAGCTGCGGCGACAGAAATCGAAGCGCTATGCACTGCCGATGATGACGTGACGGTAATCAATAACATTATTGCCGCGCAGTCTGACAATCCCTGGATTCAAAAGGCTGCTGCAACCTTGGCGTCGGGTTCACCACTGAGTGCGCGCTTGATTGCCGAGCAGATACGGCGCTGTAAGGGGCTGAGCCTTAAGGCCGCTTTCCAGGCTGAGGCCCTGTTGTCGACAACGATTATTCGTCAGCCCGAGTTTGCTGAAGGCGTGAGAGCCTTGTTGATCGACAAAGATAAAAATCCAGCTTGGCAGCATGCGTCGCCCGCTGACGTGCCACAGGCTTTGATTGAGCATCACTTTACGGCACCTTGGCCGCAAAATCCGCTGCACGACCTTTAAGGGAAAGTGCTTCGCGGTATTGGTAGGGGCTACGGTAAACAAGTTTTGAGGCGGTTTCGGTCGTCTCATTTTTTACATCGACAGGGCGCTCATTTGGGCATCCGCAGTCTAATAAACAGGTGAGTATTATGGCTAAGGTAGCGTTTATTGGTTTGGGTAATATGGGCGGTCCAATGGCTGCCAATTTGGTCAAAGCTGGTCACGACGTGACGGTATTTGATTTGGTGGCGGCGGCTATGGATGCTGTTGTTGCTCAGGGCGCAAGCAAAGCCGCCACTGCGCTTGAGGCTTTAGCGGGCGCGGATACCGTTATCACTATGCTGCCGGCCGGTAAGCACGTTGCGGGCTTATATCTTGGTGATGAAGGTCTTGTTGCCAAAGCCGCCGACGGCACTTTGTTTATGGATTGCAGCACCATTGATGCAGACACTGCTCGCCGCGTTGGTGAGGCCGCTGCTGCACGCGGTTTGCAAATGATCGACGCACCGGTTTCTGGTGGTGTGAAAGCAGCGCAAGCTGGCACTTTAGCCTTTATGTGTGGCGGCAGCGCTGAGGGTTTTACCCGCGGTAAGTTGGTACTAGAGGGTATGGGTAAAAATATCTTCCACGCGGGTGATCACGGTGCCGGTCAAATCGCTAAGATTTGTAACAATATGCTATTGGCAGTGCATATGGTTGGCACGGCAGAAGCCTTGCAGCTGGGTGCCAATAACGGCCTAGATCCCAAGGTGCTGTCAGAGATCATGTTGAATAGCTCAGGCAAAAACTGGTCGCTAGAGAACTACAACCCGTATCCAGATGTGATGCCAACGGCGCCCGCGTCAAACGATTATCAGCCCGGGTTTATGGTTCAGCTGATGTTAAAAGACCTTGGCTTGGCAATGGAAAACAGCTTAGTTACCCAGAGTTCAGTGCCTATGGGCGCTTTGGCGCGCAGCCTGTATGCGTCGTTTTCCTCTAAGGGCAACGCCCACCGCGATTTTTCGTCAATATTAGAAATGTTTCAGTCTTAAAAATCGACCACTGAGGTTGGCGCCTCTCTGATCGACTTATATTTTCCCTTCAAGTAACTCCTTTGGCGGTAGCTGTTTCGATGGCTACCGTCTTTTTTTGGTATACCATTCCGTATTTTTCTTGCCGAGCTTTTGTGGCACTGTAAAACGTGGGTAGTCGATTATGAAGAATGAGTCCTTGTATGTCTGACAGTGTGTCATCGAGTCTTGTGCTCATCGGTATGCCGGGTGCGGGTAAATCCACCATTGGCGAGGCTTTAGCACTGCAAAGCGGTTTGACGTTTGTCGATACTGATCGTCTCATCGAAAAGCGCGAGGGTCGGAGTTTGCAGGCAATCTTGGATGAGGAGGGTTATCAGCAGCTGCGTCGTATAGAAGCTGAGGTACTGCAGAGTAGTGATTTTTCAAACAAGGTGGTGGCTACCGGTGGTAGTGCGGTGTATAGCTCAGCTGCAATGACCCACTTGCGGCAATTTGGTCCCTGCATTTTTATTGATATTCCCTTGCTTGAGATAGTACGGCGAGTGCAGAACTTTGCAGAGCGCGGTATTGCCGGTCCTGTTGGTCAAGATTTGCAGGGTGTTTACGCTGAGCGCCTACCTCTTTATCGCCGCTATGCGGATATTACCGTCGATGGCAGTGGTTTAGACGAGACGGCGCTGTTGGCGAAGGTGCTGGCTTCAATCGCGGATTACAATAACTAAGGGGTGCAAGGCTTCGCTCGTGACGTTATGCTGAGATCTCTAAATATATTAGGCCGACGCCAGCGTAATTCGGCGAGTCGGTGACTTGATAGCGACAATAATGACCGTATAAGGAATAGTGAGTGTAATGCCTGTAAAAGCCTACACCAGCATTGAAATTTGCAAAGAAGATCTAAAGTTCTCCGGTGCCCACTTCACCATTTTTTCGGCGACAGACCGCGAGCGCCTGCACGGCCATAATTTTAAAGTCAGCTTGTTACTTACCGCTGATGTTGGTGACAACGGCATGTGTTTTAGCTATGTCGAAATCAAATCACGCTTGCGAAAACTGTGCGCGAGCCTGGATGAATACACCTTGTTGCCCGCCGAATCGCCCTATATGCGAGTTGTTGAGAGTGGTGACTTTTATATCGCAGAGTTTAACGGTGAAGAAATACCCTTCTTAAAGTCAGATACCCTCCTGTTGCCAGTGCGCAATACCACCGTAGAAGAGTTTGCCCGCTATATACTGGAGCTGTTGCTCACTGACGCGCCCTTTATTGAAGGCAATGAGATTCGTGAATTGGTGATGAAGGTGTCATCAGGTCCGGGGCAGTGGGGATCCGCGAGCTGGAGCCGAGATTAGGCGCCGTGACGCGAGTATTTCTCTACCTGCGCTAAATTCTATAGTGCATTGATCACACACGGGGCTGGACGATCGGTATCTCGTTCGGCATCTATTGCGTAAATTTCAGTAGCGAGTTCATTTTATGACTAAGGTTTTAATTTTGAGTGGCGGCAGCCAGGGTATCGGCTTTGCTTGCGCTAAGCGTTTTATGGCAGAAGGCTATCAAATTGTTAATTTATCTCGTCGGCCAATTGACTTGGATGGGGTGACGCAGCTTTGTGTCGATATGCAAAAGCGCGATTGGCTGGATAATTGCATTGACGCTATAACGGCCGTCGCTGCTGGCGCTGACCAACTTGTACTGCTGCACAATGCGGCGCGTCACGACAGCGATACGGTGAAAAATTTATCGGCGGAAAATTTTGCCGACGTGCTGCAAGTAAATTTGGTGGCGCCGCAGCAGTTGAATAATTTGTTGATTCCGTTAATGAAGCCGGGTTCGGCTATTTTGTATATGGGGTCTACACTTAGTGAAAAGGCCGTTAGCGGGTGTGCGTCTTATATTGCCAGCAAACATGGCGTTGTTGGTCTGATGCGAGCGACTACCCAAGACCTGGTGGGGCTTGGTATACACACCGCGAGTATCTGTCCCGGCTTTACCGATACCGCCATGTTGCGTGGCAATATTGGTGATGATCCGGCGGTGATGGCGGCGATAACGGGAATGGTGAGTTACGGTCGTTTGATTGATCCGAGCGAAATAGTCGAGACGCTTTATTTCTGCTCTCAAAACCCGGTGATAAATGGCAGTGTGTTACACGCCAACCTAGGGCAGATTGAGAGTTAGTAATAGTGATTGTTAAATGAAGATGGGAGTGTGGGCGTCTGAACTTGGTGTGGTAATTGGGAAAATAGCGCTGCGCTTTGCACGTTATCGCCCTGTATTAGGCCAAGGTATTTCTGCATGAATGGCAGAGCTTGCTAGGTGGGTATACGCACATCGTGCGCGCGAATAGGTAGTATCCAAGATGGTTAAGTTTTCTTATCCGCAGGATTATTTTTACCATGATGCGAGGCAGTCGTTTGTTTAGATAGCGTAAATTATTTTTTAATATTTTTATCTAAATTATTGATAAACCAGCTGGATGGTAGTTACGTATCAGAGTAGAGTAAAGATGCTTGCACACTTTTAAGGCGTTCTGATTTAAGTCCCAAAACGGTATAGATCGGCGTCAAAGTACAGCACAGAAGGAGATTGCAAAGATGGGCATACTTGATAATGTTCGTGAGCAATACCTGAAGGGGCGTGACGAAGAAATGTCCCTGGAGGCTTATCTTGACCTTTGCCGTCAAGACCCCCTTGCTTACGCAACCCCCGCTGAGCGTATGCTCGCCGCCATTGGTGAGCCTGAGCTAATTGACACCCGCAAAGACTCGCGCTTATCGCGCATATTTTCTAATCGCCTCATTCCACGATACCCCGCTTTTGAAGAGTTTTATGGGCTTGAAGATGTCATCGCCCAGATCGTCGCCTTCTTCAAACACGCAGCACAGGGTTTAGAGGAGCGTAAGCAGGTTCTGTATTTACTCGGCCCAGTGGGCGGTGGTAAATCGTCTATCGCTGAGCGCTTAAAAAAGCTGATGGAAGCGGCGCCTATATACGCCATTAAGGGCTCACCCATTAATGAGTCGCCGCTGGGCTTATTTGATCCTCTTCGCGACGGTAAACAATTGGAGGAAGAATACGGTATTCCTCAGCGTTACCTCACTGGCTTATCTTCGCCTTGGGCGATTAAGCGCCTGGAAGAATACGAAGGTGATTTAACAAAATTCCGCGTAGTGAGAATTCAGCCGTCGGTGTTAAAACAAGTTGCGGTCACTAAGACTGAGCCCGGTGATGAAAATAACCAGGACATCTCAACTCTTGTTGGTAAGGTAGATATTCGCAAGTTGGAAGCTTTTGCTCAAGACGATCCGGACGCCTATTCCTACTCCGGCGGCCTGTGCTTGGCTAACCAGGGCTTGCTCGAATTTGTGGAGATGTTCAAAGCGCCCATTAAAATGCTCCACCCCTTGTTAACGGCAACCCAAGAAGGTAACTATAAAGGCACCGAAGGATTTTCGGCTATCCCTTTTCAAGGTATCATTTTGGCTCACTCCAACGAATCAGAGTGGCAGAGCTTCCGCAACGACAAACACAACGAAGCATTTCTTGACCGCGTTTATATCGTCAAAGTGCCATACTGTTTGCAGGTTTCTGAAGAGGTAAAAATTTATCAGAAACTACTAAGGCACAGTTCCTTGGCGAGTGCGCCGTGTGCGCCGGGTACCTTGGAAATGCTAGCGCAATTCTCAGTGTTGTCACGGCTTCGCGAGCCGGAGAATTCAAGCATTTATTCAAAGATGCGGGTCTATGATGGCGAGTCGTTAAAAGATACTGATCCCGCCGCTAAGTCCTTCCAGGAGTACCGTGATTACGCCGGTATTGATGAGGGCATGAACGGCATGTCCACACGCTTTGCCTTTAAGGTTTTGTCGGCGGTGTTCAACTACGATAACTCGGAAATTGCAGCCAACCCTGTACATCTCATGTATGTGCTGGAACAGCGCATTTTGCGAGAACAATTACCCGAGGATACTCAGCGCGTTTACCTTGAGTTTATTAAAGGTTGGTTGGCAGTGCGCTACGCCGAATACGTGGGCAAAGAAATACAAACCTCGTACCTGGAATCCTACTCAGAGTACGGTCAAAATATTTTTGACCGCTACGTCACCTTTGCGGATTACTGGATACAGGATGAGGATTATCGCGATCCTGAAACCGGTGCGATTTTTGACCGCAGTACCTTGAACGGCGAGTTGGAAAAAATTGAGAAACCAGCAGGGATTGCGAACCCCAAAGACTTCCGTAATGAAATTGTTAATTTTGTATTGCGGGCACGGGCACAGAATGAAGGTCGCAACCCAAGCTGGACCAGCTACGAAAAACTGCGCGAAGTGATAGAGAAGAAAATGTTCTCTAGCACCGAAGAGCTGTTGCCGGTCATCTCGTTTAATGCCAAAGCCTCGGCTGAAGACAAGCAAAAGCACGAAAACTTTGTTACGCGAATGGTGGAGAAAGGCTATACGCCTAAGCAAGTGCGTTTGTTGTCTGAGTGGTATCTGCGGGTTAGGAAGGCAGGTTAATTAGTCGACCGTTTGTAGAAGGGGCGTAATATGTCAATGATTATTGACCGCCGCCTGAATGATCGCAATAAAAACGCGACGAATCGCCAGCGATTCATCAAGCGGTACAAAGAGCAATTGCGACGATCGGTTGCCGATATTGTGGCTGATCGCTCGATCACCGATATGTCTCGCGGTGGCGAGGTTGGTATTCCGGTAAAGGACATTTCTGAGCCAAGGTTTCGTATTGGCCGCGGTGGTGACCGTGAAATGGTTCACCCCGGCAATAAGGAATTTAATACCGGCGACATGATTGCCAAACCCAAATCTGGCGGCGGTGGTGGCAGCGGCTCAGGCGGTGGTGAAGGCCAGGGCGAAGAAGGCCAAGATAACTTCATGTTTACTCTTTCCAAAGAAGAGTTCATGAACCTGTTTTTTGACGATCTTGAGTTACCTCGTTTGGCGCGGAACGTGTTCGGCGATTCTCAGCAGTTTACCTACCGCCGTGCAGGCTATACACCAAGTGGCGTGCCGGCAAACCTGTCGGTGCCGCGTTCGGTTAAAAATGCCATGGCGCGCCGCATAGCGCTGGCAGCACCTTTAAAGCGTGAGCTTGAGGAGTTAAAACAATCTGGGGCTGCAATAGAAGATATTGAAGCGCTGGAGCAGCGCATTGCCCGCATCCCGTATTTAGATGAATACGATCTTCGATTTCGCCACCGTGTAAAAGAGCCAAAACCAATCAGCAGGGCGGTGATGTTTTGTTTGATGGACGTATCGGCGTCGATGTCGGAACAGAAAAAGGATTTGGCAAAGCGCTTTTATACACTGCTATATCTCTTCCTGAGTCGCAAATACGAGAAGGTTGAGCTGGTATTTATTCGTCATACCTCAAACGCGGAAGAAGTCGACGAGCACGCGTTTTTCCACGACCCGCAAACCGGCGGCACGGTGGTGATGTCGGCCTTAAATCTGATGATCGAAATTCAGCAAGAGCGCTACCAGCCAAATCAATGGAATATCTACGGTGCGCAGGTTTCCGATGGCGATGCCTTTGGTAGCGATCCGCAGCGCAGCGCGATGCGACTTAACAAGGATATTCTGCCGTGGTGCAAATACTTTGCCTATGTTGAAGTGCCTGATAGTCCGTCTACCATCACGCCGTTGGCTGCTGCTTACAGTCAGATTCGCGATGAAACCTTTGCAATGAGCACTGTTATGGATCGGAGTGATGTTTACCCGGTGCTGCGTGAGTTGTTTCAGAAGGAGTCGGTATGACGGTAGCAAAACGAAGTGACACCATTTTATCTCACGGTGGCGATTGGGATTTTGAATTGCTACAGCGTTACGATAAAGAAATTGCAGTCATTGCCAAGGAATACGGCTTAGACACCTATCCAAACCAGATTGAAGTGATTGCCTCTGAACAAATGCTTGATGCCTATGCTTCTGTTGGTTTGCCCATCAGTTATAGCCATTGGAGTTACGGTAAAGAATTTATTCAAAACGAAGAGGCTTACCGTCGGGGCATGAGGGGCTTGGCTTACGAGCTAGTGATAAATTCTGATCCCTGCATAGCCTATTTAATGGAAGATAACAGCATGCCGATGCAGGCGCTGGTTATTGCCCATGCCTGTTACGGCCACAATTCCTTCTTTAAAGGCAATTATTTATTTAAACAGTGGACTAGCGCCGACGCGATTGTCGATTACATGGTATTCGCGCGTAAATATATCTTTGACTGTGAACAGCGCTACGGTGAGCAGCGAGTAGAAGAAACCATAGATGCTTGTCATGCCTTAATGGATCACGGGGTGGATCGTTTTCATCGTCCCTCACCCTTGTCGGCGGAGGATGAATTGCATCGCCAGCACGAGCGCGAAGAGCACGCTTGGAAGCAGTACGACGATATCTGGCGCACCTTGCCGCAAAAGGCGGTGGATAAATCGGGCGCTAAAAAGAAGAAGCGCAGTTTTCCGCCGGAACCGCAGGAAAATCTTCTCTACTTCATTGAAAAATACTCACCCACTTTGGAGCCTTGGCAGCGCGAAATTGTCAGGATTGTTCGCAAACTTGCACAGTATTTTTATCCCCAAGGTTTAACCAAGGTGATGAATGAAGGCTGGGCAACCTTCTGGCACTACACCTTGCTCAATACAATGTACGATCGCGGCTTGGTTGACGACGGTTTTATGTTTGAGATTTTGCAGTCTCACACCAATGTGGTGATGCAGCCCGGCTTTGATCATCCCGGGTATTCAGGAATTAACCCCTATGCACTGGGCTTTGCGATGATGAAGGATATTCGTCGTATTTGTGAGGAGCCCGATGACGAAGATCGCGCTTGGTTCCCCGATATTGCCGGCAAGGATTGGCGAGAGGTATTGGACTTCGCCATGCGCAACTACAAAGACGAATCTTTTATCGCCCAGTATTTGTCGCCAAAATTAATTCGCGAATTCCACCTGTTTGCCATCGCAGATCAGCACAAAGAAGATCATTTGCGCGTAGAGGCAATTCATAATGAGGCAGGCTATCGCGAGGTGCGGCGCTTGCTATCTAAGCAATACAATCGCGATGTACTGATACCCGACATTCAAATTGTGCGCTATGAGCATATGGGTGACCGCTCCCTAATACTGCGCTACAACCAACTTCGCGAACGACCTCTCACCGAGGATGCAAGTGAAGTGCTTAAGCACCTCAGTCGCTTGTGGGGCTTTATGGTTACCATGGAAATATTTGAAGAGGGTCGCGGTGTGGTCGATAAAATAGAAGTTAATCCCGCCTAAGCGCTTGCCACCATTGATAAAGTAAGTTGCTGGCAAGCGACTAAACGACATTTCGGTGCATTCTAAATTAATTGCCCTCAAATCGCGCATCGGTCTTCGTTAAGAAGGCATTCAGTGCGCGATGATGGTCTTCTGTGTGGTGGCATTGGCTTTGAACATCGGCGCAAACATCGAGAAAATCGCCGAGTTCCTGACGCTGAGCTAGCTTCATTAAGCGCTTGGTGGCCCGCAGGGCTTGCGGTGGTTTGCTTGCGTATTCGCTGGCATAGCGCTCAGCAGTCGCGATGAGTGTTTCTTTTGGTACACATTCAAGTAACAGTCCTAGTGTTAGCGCTTCTTCACTGTCAATGATGCGTCCGCTGAATGTAAGCTCCGCTGCACGTTGATAGCCGACCAAGCGTTGCAAAAACCACGCGCCGCCATCGCCGGGAATGATACCCAGGTTGACGAAAGTCTCGCCGAAGCGCGTATTCTCGCAGCCAATGCGTAAGTCTGCCATGCAGCAAAGATCAAATCCGGCGCCGACAGCGGCACCATTTACCGCTGCTATGGTGACGATTTCCGCGCTGTGCATGGCTCTGGAAATGCGTTGAATTCCATTTCTGTAGCTTTCGCTGATTTCACTTGGGCTGCCGCCAAACATGCCAACCTTGTCACGCATGTCTTTTACATTACCCCCGGAGCTGAAGGCTGAGCCTGCTCCTGTAAGTATTAAGCATGAGATGTCTTTATTCGCGTTCGCCCAGGCAATTGTGGCGCACAGATCGTCGATCAGTGCGGTGCCGGTCAGTGCATTTCGCACATCGTCGCGTTCAAAGCGCAGGGTGGCGTAACGATTGGTGACAGTTAATGTGGCGTCACTTAGTGTGGGTTGCTCAGACATTGTTTCTTGTTTCCATGTTTGGAATAAATTGAAAATTATACCAAAGTTATTGAAACCTAGCCCTCATGTGTGAGGTCGAAAATAAGTGTCAAAGGCCGAATATAAGCTGGCCTTGTTCTTGCTATTCATAGATAACAGTATGGCGCTAGTTGCCGCGGCAGAATACAAATGGATCCGTTACTGCCGACTTAGCGTAAAGATATTGTGTTTGTGTTCTGGAGTATGTGTGGCATCCCTCACGCAAATAATAATGGGTGAAAAAATGACCAAAGTTTTTACAGATCAATTGGCCGCCTTGCCAATTACCGAAGTGGAAGTACGATCTATCGAAGGTGGGGCATATGCTGCCTATGTAGCATTGGAGGGAAAAATTCTAAGGGTATATGAGGTGGATAATAGCCCGCTAAGCCGACGCAGTGTTGGCGATATCAAGTCTGTACTACTCGAAAATGGCTGTGGTGTAAAAGCGTTTTTAGTTCATCATTCAGCTTATGATGAAATGATAGGCATTGAGTCCGCAGTAGAGCCAGATATGAAGATTGCCTTAGCGTAATGTCACGAAGCTTATTTTATCTTGCCCAGCGGCAGCGATAATATTTAGAGTCCTTCATCCGTAAAGGCCGTCATTAGCACCCGAATTTGGCTCAATGTGGCTTGGCAGTTCAAACTGCTGATATTCTAGAAACCGTCTTGCCGCTGGTGTTGCCAGAGTGCAATAGCAGATTTGGACCCAATCGAGGGCGTAGCGCACAGGGTATGAGTGCTTGTGTGGGCCAAGTCAGGGCGTACAGAAAACGAAGAATAGGCCATTTCTAACCTGTACAACTCAGCCGAAGTATTTACAAATGTGGAGTGGACCGTTAACCGCTAGTCTTCATTACGGACTGTCACTCCCCGCTAGCCCGCAATCTCAGCAGTCATCTCAAAATCCTCCTAGTTATTCAAGAATGGACGAAATCTACAGCCATACGCCACATTTTTAGATTGTGTGGGTCGACATCCCTGAGCTTCTAAGTGAGACTTTAGCCTCGGAGAGCGATAATATACTGGGTCAATTGTCACTGGCGCAGATTTTAATGTTATTAGCTACTCTGCGCCATAAATGTAAATTTGTACTTAACACGAGTGGGAGTGCCGGGTGTTGACAGGCTATAAATCTAAAATAACAGCATTTTCCTGGCGATACTTATTGATTGTCTTGCTGGTTTTTATCGTGGCCGCAACCGTGATGATTCCCATTTCCGATAGCAAAGTTAGAAATAATCAGGTTCAGGTACTAGAGAATCATCTAGACAACCAGGCTGTAGCGAGAAGCAATGCGGTACAAGCCTCTCTTGAACGGTTGCGGAAAGATGTCTATTTTTTATCCGGTACACCGCCGATTGCGGGGATTATTCGTGCAAGTCAAAATGCAGGAGTAGACAAACAAGAAGATAGTAACCTCGAACAGTGGTCTAAACGCTTGCAGGAAATATTTGCTGCTTACTTGGAGACGCATCATTCAGTCATGCAGGTACGCTATATTGGCCTAGCTGACGGTGGCCGTGAACTTGTGCGGGTAGATCGAAATAATGGCCGTATTCAAAAAGTTAAGTCGAGCGGCTTGCAGCAAAAATCAGAGAGAGATTATTTTCAAGATGCGATAAATCGCCGACCTGGTGAAGTTTACGTTTCAGACATTAATTTAAATCGTGAACACGGTGAGATAGACGTTCCCCATATACCAACACTTCGATTGGCGACACCAATTTTCGATCAAAACCTGAGAGTGTTTGGCATTTTAGTTATTAACCTGAATGTAACGGAAATTTTTCAGACCCTAAGTGCCGACTTAGATGAACATGAAAATATTTATATTCTTAATGACGACGGTGAGTTTCTGTTACACCCAAATGAAGAGAAGACCTTTGGATTTGAGTTAGGTAATAGTTATCGTTGGTCTGATGAGTTCAGCACGGGAGATGACGATAGCGATGCGGTTTTTCTGCGATTAGATAACGGCCAAATTACCCACGCCATATTACGCCAGATTCGCTATGACGGAAACCGGTCGCTGGATCTCGTAGTGACGGCACCGGATACAGTTATTGCCGCTGCAGTTGCAAAAGCCAGATTATTTAATCTTTATATTTTGTTCGGGTTTATTAGCTTAACCTTAATGTTCTTATACCTTGTTGCAGCTAATCTTCGCCGTCGAACTCAGGCGGAACAACAGAATGCGACCATGGCAGCCATTGTGGGTGGTACAGACGATGCCGTAATTAGTAAATCTAAAGACGGTATAGTTCAGAGCTGGAATCACGCTGCAGAAGCTATGTTTGGTTATAGTGCCAAGCAAGCGATTGGCAAAAAAATGATAGACCTGATTGTTCCCGAACAATTATTGAGTGAAGAGCGCGAAATATATAACCGAGTCATGGGCGGTGAAACCGCTCCTCATATTGTCACGCAGCGACGTCAGCTAAACGGTGACTTAATAGATGTTGCAATTACGGCTTCGCCTTTGAAGAGAGAGGATGGAGAAGTATTTGGTATCGCTAATATCATTCGTGATATTTCTGATATGAAAGCAGCGCAAGAACAATTGCAGAATTTGAATGAGAACCTCGAGCAGCAGATTGAGTTGCGAACCAGTGAGCTTCAGGCTGCATCTGCTTTGCAGAATGGAATTTTAAGCAATGCCGGGTACGCTATTTTTACAAACCGTACAGATGGCACCATTACGCTATTCAATCCCGCAGCAGAACGAATGCTAGGGTATAGCGCCGATGAAGTCGTAAATAAGATGCCAATGTGGGTTCTATTTGAGCCGTCTGAGATACAGCCTGAGTTGGAACGCTTGAGTAAAGTCGGCGGCGTAGGCAAGCAGATCTCTAGTGATGTTAACTATGAGCGCGAGTGGACCTTTGTTCGCAAGGACGGCTCCAAATTTCCGGTCATGCTAAAGAGCAATACCCTGTACGGAAACAACGATGAGGTAATTGGCTACCTAGGAATAGCGCGGGATTTAACCGTACATAAACAGCAGCAGAAAGAGTTAGAAAGCGCCAAGGGCATAGCGGAAGAAGCCAGTAAAGCAAAAAGTGAATTTTTGGCGAATATGAGTCATGAAATTCGCACGCCTATGAATGCGGTATTAGGTATGCTGAATTTATTGAAATACACCGAGATGACTGATCGGCAATCGGACTATGTTCGCAAAGCCAGCGGTGCCGCCGAGGCCCTGTTGGGTATTATCAACGACATTCTTGATTTCTCTAAGATAGAAGCAGGTAAATTAATTCTCGATGTTCGCCCGCTTATTATTGACGAAGTATTGCGAGATATTGCTGTTATTCTCAGTATGAATCTCAATGATAAAAATGTCGAAATTCTATTCGATATTGATCCCTCTGTTCCCAAAATGGTCTTGGGTGATGCCCTGCGTATGAAGCAGATTTTGATAAATCTTGCCGGCAACGCAGTTAAGTTTACAGATCATGGCGAGGTGATGTTATCACTATCTGTCCAACACGAGCGCGCGCAGAGTTTGGTGCTGGGTTTCAGTGTGCGCGACACTGGCATTGGTATGACAAATGAGCAGCAAAAGCGTGTTTTTGCATCGTTTACCCAGGCCGAGGCGGGTACCAATCGACGTTTCGGTGGCACAGGTTTAGGTTTGGTAATAAGCCAGCGTCTTATTCGTTTAATGGGTGGCGAGCTTGAAGTCGAAAGTGAATTGGGCAAAGGCAGTACATTTTCCTTCTCCTTAATTGTGGACAAAGTTCAGGATCAAGAGCTGCTTGAGGCGGAGCGAAGAACGCCTGCGCTCAAATATCGAAACTTGCATATTTTAATTGTTGATGACAATAGCAGCGCGCGACAAATCATTACTGGTATCTGCGAATCCTTGGGCTGGACCTCGCTTGAGGCTGAATCTGGTGAAGTCGCGTTGGCGTTGATTCAGGAAAGTATCAGCAGCGGCAAGTATTTTGATATTGCATTTATAGATTGGATGATGCCCGTGATGGATGGCTGGCAAACAGCACAGGCTATTCGAGCTTTACATCTGACGGTAGGTTTACCGCGCCTAGTAATGGTGACGGCGCACGCTAAGGAAGTATTCGATCAGCGAGTCGATGCGGATCAGTCTCCGCTTGACGGATTTTTAATGAAGCCGGTGACCGCCTCTGATATTTATAATTCGGTAATCGATGCGCAGACGGATAAGCCACTTTCGGACGGCGACGGTAAGAGTGATGTGCAAACGGCAAAAAATGCGCTTGCTGGAATGAGAATATTATTAGTTGAAGATAACTTAACTAATCAGCAAGTAGCGCGAGAGCTGCTCGCGATTGAGGGCGCTGAAATAGAGGTCGCCGACAACGGTAAAATTGGTGTAGATTGCATCCGTAACGCGGTGCGGCCTTTCGATGTTGTGTTAATGGATTTACAGATGCCGGTGATGGACGGGTATGAAGCGACCAAGGAAATTCGCGGGAACTTAGGTCTTAAGCACTTGCCTATCATTGCGATGACAGCTAACGCGATGCCAGCGGACAAAGAGGCATGTTTAGCGGCGGGTATGAACGATCATATCGGTAAACCTTTTGAGCTGGCGGAATTGGTTAGTGCCCTGCTTAAGGCGTGCGGGCGCCAGAACAATGTCTCGTCTGCAACGACGGACAAAGTAAGCTTGGATACAAGCGAGTTGCCGTCGGCGCCAGCAGGGTTTTCATTTAAAGAAGCTTTGCTGAGGATGGGTAATAATCGTGAGCTTTATGCAAGCCAGGCGCGCATGTTTGCAAGTCGGCACAGCGACGATATTGAAAACGTATTGAGCTTGCTACGCAAGAATAACCGACCCGCTGTCGTCCGAGAGCTGCACACATTGCGGGGTGTCTCCGGTACATTGGGTGCACAGGCTTTGGCGGCGTGCATATCGGAGGCAGAAGTTGCTGCTAAAAGCGTGGTTGAAGCTTCCGTTATTGAAACTATATTGACCCGGGCTGATGGTTTATTGCAGCAAGCCTGCAAGGTGTTATTGGATCTTGCAAATACACTGTACCCCGTTGCCGATGCGGCTGACGCGGTTATTGAAGATGAGGTGACGGCGGACTCTGAGCAGCTACAAGCACTGTTGAGTCTATTGAAGGAAAGTAATATGCGGGCAATGGAAGTGCATGCGGAATTAAAACCCGGCTTGGCGGGTTATGGTGAACAGGCGGAGGCCTTGGACGATGCGATCGCAATGTTAGACTTTGCCAAGGCGGCAGAGATTCTAAATACTATATTGGCGTCGTAGCCCGTTTATTTATAGACACAGATTTTTATCAATTACATTTTTAACTAGGCATTCGTTATGAGTGATAGCAAGCCCTTTTTCCCGTCTGATGTCGTGCCGGGTATGTCATACCCTGAGCGACCGAAATTGTTGATTGTTGATGATCAGCCGGTGAATATTCAGGTTTTATATCAGGTGTTTAGTGCTAGTTGTGAAGTGTTTATGGCGACTAGTGGCAAGCAGGCACTGGAAGTATGTCAGCAAAAAAAGCCAGATTTAATTTTACTTGATGTTGTTATGCCAGATATGGATGGGATCGAGGTCTGCCGAGCGCTAAAGGCCGAGCCGGAGAGCCAAGATATCCCTGTTATCTTCGTGACCTCACAAGATAGCCCTGAAGAGGAAACCCTTGGTTTAGAAGTTGGCGCGGTAGACTTTATTACCAAGCCCGTTAATCCCGCGGTGGTCAAAGCGCGCGTTAAAACGCATCTCATGTTAAAAGTCCAAGCTGATGCATTGCGTGAGTTAGCATCCGTTGATGGTTTGACGGGGATTGCCAATCGGCGTCAATTTGATGAAAGAATTGAAGCTGAGTGGCGCGCATGCCGTCGTTCCAAGCAGCCGCTGTCCGTGATTATGATTGATGTCGATCACTTCAAAAAATACAACGATCACTACGGGCATTTGGACGGCGATATCTGCTTAAAAAGCGTTGCTAAAGCACTTAAAGAAAATGAGTGGCGAGGGCGCGATATTGTTTCTCGCTACGGTGGTGAAGAATTCGTTTGCTTGATGCCTGAGACTAATTTAGAAGGCGCAATGCAGAAAGCTGAGGCGATCCGCGAGCGACTATTCAAGCTCGCCTTGCCCCATGCGGTTTCTGATACAGCGGATCGAGTCACGATTAGTGTTGGTGTGGCGTGTACTATTCCTGATGAGCGTGATTTGAGTAGTTTGCTTTCTGCTGCTGACACTCAACTGTATAAAGCGAAGGAAGGTGGACGGAATCGTGTTGAGGGTGCCTCGGTTTAATTTGCTGCCCCCTGCATTTTTCAAGGAAGGAGGCGAGCAAAAGCGTGCTTTTAACTGTCGGCTTTCAGAGTGGCGAGATCAATTACAAAGCGGTACTTGACGTCATTTTTTACAACTCGGTCGAAGGCTTTATTAATTTCCGCGATATCAATTAATTCAATTTCTGAAACGATGTTGTGTGCTCCACAGTAGTCCAGCATTTCCTGAGTTTCTTTTATACCTCCGATAAATGATCCAGAGATCACTTTATTGCTGAGTATCAGCCCCGGTTTAAAGGCGAGCTGCTGATCGGGCAAGCCCACTAGACATAGCGTACCGCTGCGTTTTAGTGCTGATAAATACGGATTGATGTCGTGTAGTGCGGAGACGGTGTCCAGTATAAAATCGAAGCCGCGCGCAGATTTCATCGCCTCTGCGTCAGTGGAGATGATGACATTATGTGCCCCCAATGATTTTGCGTCCGCAGCTTTGGACTCACTGGTCGTAAATAGGGTGACGTCTGCACCAAAGGCGTGGGCAAATTTTAGTCCCATGTGCCCAAGTCCGCCTAAACCGACTACGCCGACTTTCATGCCGGGACCAATTTTCCAGCGCCGCAATGGCGACCAAGTTGTAATACCTGCGCAGAGTAGTGGGGCAACTGCCTTAGGATCGAGTGTGCTTGGAATATGCAGGGCAAAATCGGCGTCGACGACATAATTTGTTGAGTAACCGCCCTGACTGATGACGCTACTGTCCTTTCGTTCTTTGCTACCGTAGCTCATGGTGACGCCTTTTTGGCAGTAGTGTTCTTCGTCATCTTCACAGGGAGTACATGTCCGACAGGAGTCAATGATACAGCCTACGCCGGCAAGGTCGCCGACTTTAAAGTCACTTACCTGATCGCCAACTCGAGTTACTCTGCCGACCATTTCATGCCCTGGTACGATCGGAAAACGGCTGCTTCCCCATTCGTTGCGCGCATAGTGGATATCTGAATGGCAAACACCGCAATACAGGAGTTCTAGCACAAGATCTTGACTTCCCGGTTCACGACGATCGAAGTCGACAGGTGCCAGTGGCGATGTAGCATTGCTTGCAGCATAGCCTTTAGATTGAATCATTCATTGCTCCAGTTTTAATGTGTGCACGAAATTAGCGTGTCAGTAATGACTGCGGATATAAAAAGTGGGCTTACCTTAGCGTACTTGGCGCAGCTACCTCAATGCCGCAATACCGTGGTGTGCCTGGATGTTGCCGCCGAAGGTGTCTAAATGAAATGCAGAGATTAAATCTAATTATTCGGCGATTATTGCCGCAGGGCGGCCATAAAAATACCCTTGAAAATAATCTATGCCTATTTCTTTGCAGGCGGCTGCGTCTTCTTCTGTTTCTACGCCCTCCGCCAATGTCGCTATGCCCATTTCTTGGACGAGTCTATTTAGCGATGCGAGCAGTCGATACCGTGGTGACTCGCTGTTGCCAACGCCGCGTACCAAGCTGATGTCGAATTTAATAATATCGGGTGGCGCTTCTGTCAGTTCGCGTAATCTAGCCTGCCCAGCGCCAAAATCGTCATAGGCAAGGCCAATATTCAGTGCGCTTAAGCCGTTGCGAATTTCAACCATGGCGCCTATATCGGTCACTGCGGCTTCATGGACTTCGAAAAATAACGTTAGGCTAGGGTGCAGCTTGCGAAGCTCGGTTAATTCTTTGAGCAATTTGTCCGGGTTATGGCACTCTTCAGGATGGGAGTTAAAGAACAGTGGCTTGTCGATTCCTGCGAGTTCTGCCTGTATAAAACCTTGCCGGCGAAACAACACGCTTAACTCAATTTGTTTATTAAGCGACTCTGCGATTTTGAATAATTCATACGGGCTGGCCCCCAGGGCCGGGTGTTTGCCTCTGCCAAGCAGCTCGTAGGCGTAAACATCGCCATTTCGGGAGGTAATGATTTGCTGAAACGTTGTGACAAGTTGCTGTTCTAATAACTCTGAAAACTCCTTACTTTTCACCGCAAAATGCTTTGGTAGGGTTTGCATGCTAATGCGGGTGCGGTCGTCGCCTTCATCGGCCTCCTGTTCGACCTTGGTGCAATATTCTATTCCAGCAAAATGGACGATATCGCCGACCTGGATTTGGATTTCTGTATTGCTTTCAATACGCTGATGATTCACAAAGCAGCCGTTGGTGCTCGCTAAATCCTTAAGGACCACCTTTCCGCCTTGGCAATCAATTTGGGCGTGGATACGAGATAGTGAGGCACTGTTTACGACGACATCGCAGTCTGTGCTGCGGCCAATGGTCATTGGCAGCTTATCTAGCACAATTCGCTGGGGTATACCGTTACTCACAATGCAGCTTTCGAGATAGTAGATAGTATCCATAAGTCCTTTTTATTCGGATCAACGCAATGAAGATGCTGATATCGTTGTCGGTATTGCAATCAAGTAAATATACCTGAGGGCGGCCATCGAGTCATCGCTTGGTATGGCTTTGCATCATGCTAGATTATAAGCTCATGATTTTTAATGTTATTTATATTTATCACAAGTCTGCTTAGCACTTTTGCCGACAGAGTGTTAGCTAGGCAGTAAACGATGATCTGGCGCTAGAGAGCAAGTGCTGGAGTTTAAAAGTTGTTATTTTTGCCGTTAAACGTAGGCAAGAATCCCGCATCTCGTTATGATCAAACTTGTTTGTTTGGTTTTGTATCCAATCTTATCGAGCCCCTGATGCTACGAATTGTATTTTCCATGATGCTTTTTTTGCTGTGCACTTTTGCACTGGCAGATAATTCGCGTCATACAGTAAATACCATTCCGAACACTGTCGGGGATTTTGTCGACTTCGATTCCGGGCTATCCGAGACCACCGACTTAGTATTTACACTGTCTGCTCAGCGTAGCCCAGTAGCTCCTTTTTATGTATTAGAGAGCCGAGCTCTCACACCGGTTGCTCGTGCGTACTCTAAACGCCTATTTGGCAATACCTCTATTCGCGCGCCCCCACTAGACCTCTGAAGTAAAACATCGTCTGCCGCTTAATTGCTGGCGTTCAGTTCTATTATTCAGAGTAAATATCTCATGAGACATTTTGATTTGTATGATGCTGATCAGGTAGATCAGTTGGTTCATCCTGAAAATTTCCAAAAAATTAGCAGCGGCTCATCCGCAAAAGTCATATTTACTGATTTTGCAGAACACGAGTCACTCGTTATTGAAGCTAGCAGCAGCGCAATAGAGGCCGAAAACATGATGCGGCGATCACATGTGCGCCTGAAGTTGGTGATCGATGAGCACGGCCTATTCCTGGTGTAATTGCGCTTGAAGACTTAAGCGATGGCGAAATCATCAAGAAAGTCGCTAAAGGCTATAATCGTGACGAACTCCAGGTTGCGGACATGATGCGCAAGCGCCAAGACCTGAAGGTGTTTGATTATGCCGATCTCGATCTGATGACTGTCGCTGATGTGTTAACGGTACTTAAACTGTCTGGCCACCAGCATTGCCTGGTGGTTGAGAGAGAAAAACACCAGATTCGAGGCGTCATTTCAGCCAGTGATATAGCGCGTAAATTGAAAATGGATATTTCTATCCAGCAACCACCAAAGTTTGCCGAGTTATATCTGTCGTCTTTACATCGCTAAGTTTCTAACATCAATCTTCCCGCTTCGGCGGGAAATTTCACTTCCCTATGCAATGTCACTCGTTGCATGAAATTGTCAGTGTAGTCTGCGCGATAGCTATTTTCCGAGCCAGCGGCACCGAACATGGCGATTATTTTTGCAGGCCAAAATTATAAACTAGTGGATTACTGGGTAGGCATCTATTTAATAGGTAGCTATTGAATAGGTGCCTATCTATTTGTTAGTATGGCAAAATGAAAAGCACTAATCACTTACAAATTGCTGCATCGATTCTGGCGGACACCTCTCGAATTGTTAGAATGGATTTTCGACGTCGCGCCCAGCACCTAAACCTCACCCAGCCTCAATGGCAAACTTTGCTTAATTTGTCGCGCGAACCGGGCATTAATCAAGCCAATCTTGCCGAGCAACTTGATGTGAACCCGGTTACCGTCGCGCAGAGTGTTGATCGCCTTGTGAAAGCGGGCTTGGTTCTTCGTGAGCGGCGGCAACAAGATCGCCGAGCAGTTAGCTTATTTTTAACCAGCAAGGCGGAACCCTTATTAGAGGAGCTAAATGTGATTGCGGCTGAGACGCGAGCGGTCGCATTTGCGGGGTTCAGCGCTGCCGAGGCTCAACTGTTTGAAGAGCTATTACTTCGAGTAAAAATGAATTTTTGTAATACCGATAATGCTACTAAAGCTGATGTAAAAGCCTCCGCGTCAGCGCGGTCTAGCAAGGAAGATGTGTAATGGATAATCAAGATCAAACGTCACATGAGTTCATTGCGGCAGAGAAGGCAGAAAAACAGCGTCGTTTGCGCCACCGTCTTTTTCTTGTTGTTCCTGTGTTTGCCATTGTTATCGCGGTGTATGTGTTTGTTTTCGGCGGCCGCTATGTCACGACAGATAATGCTTACATAAAGGCAGATGTGGTGAATGTAGGTGCTGAAATCAGCGGCAATATATCTTCTGTGAGTGTTAAGGAAAACCAGTACGTTGAGGCCGGCGACATATTATTAAAAATTAATTCTCGTGCTTTTGAGGTGGAGCTCCATGATGCGCAAGCTGAGCTTGATCAGGCGTATATGCGCATTGAATCGTTAAAAGCAGCGTATGTTCAAAAGCAGTCTAGTTTAGCGGCGGCAAAAGACGACTTCGAGTTCGTGAATAAGCAACTGCACCGAATTAGTGATTTACACCAGCGGGGCATGGCTTCTGGTACTGCCTTAGATCAAGCGCAGCGCGATTTAAATGTGGCTCGAAATACTGTTAATAAGCTCGTAAGTGACAGTGCAGAAACCTTGGTGCAACTAGGTGGCAAATATGATTTGGACATCGAAGCGCACCCAGCGGTGATGGCGGCCCATGCAGAGCTAGAGAAAGCGGAACTTAATCTTGAGCGTTGTATATTGCGTGCGCCAATTTCAGGTATTGCGTCGAAAGTGCCGCCGCAGGGGCAGTATGCGATGCCGGGATTGCCATTAATTAGTGTTGTTGCCCACGATAATCCCTGGGTGGTTGTAAATTTTAAAGAGGATCAGTTGGCGAAGCTAACATTGGGTGCAGAGGCAGAAATTGAAATCGATGCCTACCCAGGAGAGACGTGGCGAGCGACGATAGAAAGTATTGCACAGGCCACCGGGGCGGAGTTTGCTTTACTACCCCCACAGAATGCGACTGGGAATTGGGTAAAGATTGTTCAACGCCTACCGGTTCGGCTAGCGCTTGAGCACCATCAACACGAGTCGCCGTTGAGGGCAGGCTTGAGTGTTAGTGTAAAGGTTGATACCGGCGTGCCCGAAAGAATGAAATCACTATTGGCGCTTTTGGGTCGCAAAAAGCACGGCGAAACTGGTATGTCATCCGATACGGCACTCCTTGCCGAGAAGCGGTAAGTGAGTAGCACCAATACAATACGAGCCAGTGTTCCCGCTGTTGCGGTTGGTGCGACTGGTTTAGTTACCTTTGGTACCTTGGCTGCAACAATGATGCAGGCCTTAGATACGACCATTGCCAATGTGGCGCTGCCCCATATGCAGGGAAGTTTATCGGCATCGCAGGAACAGGTTGCTTGGGTGCTGACGTCGTATATTGTCGCGTCTGCTATCGCAACAACGCCTACGGGATATTTGGCTAATCGTTATGGCGTAAAACGTATATTTCTGATTGCTATCGTCGGATTTACCGTCGCCTCAATGTTGTGCGGCATAGCTAGCAGTCTTGCCGAGATCGTTTTCTTTAGATTGTTACAGGGCGTGTTTGGTGCGGCCTTAGTCCCTTTATCGCAAACGACACTGCTAGATAGCTACCCCCCAGAAAAGCAAGGGGCGGCAATGGCGGCTTGGGGTGTTGGGGTAATGATTGGCCCTATTCTTGGACCCGCGCTGGGTGGTTGGCTTACCGAATATTATAGTTGGCGCTGGGTGTTTTATATTAATTTACCTATCGGTATTGCCACGTTTTTTGCATTGAAGTCAGCCCTGCCAGATAGCGAATCGCGCCGAGCTGAGCCTATGGATTTTTCTGGGTTCTTGTTCTTGAGTGTTGCCATTGCCTCCTTACAGCTGATGCTGGATCGTGGGCAAAGCTTGGACTGGTTTCAGTCCACAGAAATTTTTATTGAATGCGGTATCGCAATTGCGGCGTTCTACTTGTTTATAACCCATACATTGACCACGGATAAGCCGTTTATACCGCCACAGTTGTTTAGGGACCGGAACTTAGTTGGAGGACTGGTGCTAATCGCCGTATTGGGTATTGTGCTATTTTCGACCTTTGCCTTATTGCCTCCCTTTCTGCAACGACTGCAAGGCTACCCAGTTGTTACCGCTGGTTTGGTAATGATGCCGCGTGGCATTGGGACCATGATTGCGATGCAAATATCCGGTCATATACTGAACCGAGTTGACGCCCGCCTCCCTATTTTTTTCGGAATGTTACTATTGGCGATTGCGCTTTATTGGATGTCGACGTTTAGTCTCGATGTTGGCGCACAAGAGATTGTTTACAGTGGGATGATTCAGGGCTTGGGTCTTGGATTTATATTTGTACCGCTTTCGGCAGTGACCTTCTCGACATTGGCCCCGAAGTACCGGGGCGAAGGGACATCCTTATTTAGCTTATTGCGTAATGTTGGCAGCAGCGTTGGGATAGCGCTTGCGTTTGCTTACCAAGATTATGGGACAAAAATGGCGCACTCGGTGTTGGCTGAAAATATCACCCCGTTCAACCCAGCTCTAATCGAATACATAAATTCTTCTGGTAGCGTGAACAGTATGAATGCCCTGCTCAGCGTTGAGGCTGAGTTGCAGCGCCAATCGGCGGTGATTGGTATGCTCGGCAATTTCCACTATATGGCGATTGGCGTTTTATGTGCCATTCCCTTAATCCTACTCTTGCGGCCGGGTAAGCTGGGCGAGAGTGGTCATGAGTCGGTGATGGATTAAACTTCTTTAAGACCCTTGCTCTTGCAGAGTATTGCCTCTACTTGTTTTCAAGCAGGGGCTTTTTTTATGGCTATTATCGTTCCATCTTAGTCAGCTTCCTGTGGCAATATCCGGGATGTATCTGCAGAGCTGCGACGATTTGCCACATTGGCACACCCAGTGTTACCCCATAAAATTCGGCTTCTTTTTTAGTGCGTGAGTCGGACCATTCTATGAAGCTGTTTCCATTGGATAAAACAGGCGCGGCGGTACTACTTTCTGCGGCGCTTCCCCTTAGTGTGTTTGCCGAACACGCACAGATGGAAGAGGTTTTAGTTCGCGATCATGAGCTGGGTACCAGCTTGCAAGTAGAGCAGTCTTTAACGCCGGGCGGCGTGTCGGTTCTAGATAGTGCGTCACTTATGGAGCGCAATACCGGAAATCTGGCGGACGCACTGCGATATATTCCCGGTGTGTGGTCCACCAGCACCAGTGGCAGCGATAGTATTTTCTTTTCTAGTCGCGGATCGAATCTTGATGCCACTAACTACGATATGAACGGTATTAAGTTATTACAAGATGGCTTGCCGGTTACCACGGCGGACGGCAATAACCACAATCGTATTATTGACCCCCTAGCTAGCCGCTACGCGAGCATTGCGCGCGGTGCAAATGCTTTAAAGTACGGCGCGAGTACTTTGGGGGGCGCCATTGATTTCGTCACACCCACGGCACGTAACTCGGACGCTAAGCAATTGTTCCTCGGCTTTGGTAGCTTTGGACAAAAGCAAGCACGACTAACCCTGGGCTCGGTGTTAAGTGAGTCCGTCGATGGGCTTGTCACCCTCGAGAAAAAGCAGCGCGATGGCTATCGAGACCACAATGAAAGTGAGCGCGAGGGCTTGTATGCAAACCTGGGGTGGCGAGTAAATGACAATATTGAATCACGCTTCTTTTTCACGTACATAAAAAATGATCAAGAATTAGCTGGCGCCCTAACAACGGCGGAGTTCGACGCAGATCCGAACCAAGCCGGCGCAACCGCAGAGTCGGGTAACTTTCAAGTGGACGTTCGCACGCGGCGTTTTGCGAATAAGACGACATTCACGCTCAGCGATGATAGTAAGCTCGAAGTGGGTGCGTATCGGGAAAATCAGCACCTGTTCCACCCGATTGTTGATAAGGTTTTAGTGGACTTTGATGGTCCCGGCCCTGACCAACCCGTTGAGGTTTTTAGCTTGCTGATCGACACCAAGCATCAGGATCAAGGTGTCGTGCTGCGCTACAGTCACACGCTGGGTGATCACTCGATACTGGCGGGCGTGAACTGGGGCGAAAACAAAGTTGAGGGCGGTAATTTCCGCAATGACCGCGGCTTGAGAAATGGCCTTACGACGATTGTTGATAATAGCGCTGAAAGCCTGGAAGCTTTCGTGATGGATCGCTGGCAGTTTAGCGAGCGCTGGACATTGGTCTATGGTGTTCAAGCGATCTCTACAGAGCGCGACGTGCGCAATACCTCGGTGAGCTCGGGTGCCTTGCGAAACCCGTCCGAGGATTACAACAGTTTCAACCCTCGGGTTGGTGCCATATACCAATGGAGCGACGATATTGAGGTGTTTGGTAATCTTAGCAAGCTGTATGAAGCGCCTACTAATTTTGAGCTCGAAGACGAGATCAGTGCTTCTGGCGCGACACTAGATGCTATGCAGGGACAGGTCCTTGAGGTGGGGAGCCGAGGACGTCACGAGTTTGGTCACGATAACTTTTGGCGCTGGGACGTTTCTCTATATTACGCGTTGATTGAAGATGAAATCTTGTCGCAAGATGACCCCAGTGCACCAGGTACCAGTGTCACCAGCAATGTCGATGATACTGTTCACGCAGGAATTGAGGCACTGATTGATGCAAGTTTTGCTATTTCCCACACCGCTAGGATCGAACCTTTAGTTAGCGTCACCGTCAATGAGTTTTCTTTTGATGGCGATGCGACCTATGGCGACAACCGCTTTCCTGCAGCACCTAAATATGTCGTTCACGGCGAGATAATGTACCGCCATGACAACGGCTTTTATGCTGGCCCGACCTTTGATGTGGTTGATGAGCGCTATGCGGATTTTTCTAACTCATTCACTATTGATAGCTATACCTTGCTGGGATTCCGCCTTGGTGTAAATCGCGAGGCATGGCAGGTGTATCTCGATATTCGCAATATCACTGATGAAGACTACGTGTCAGTTCACAGCGTGGTTGATACCGTCGCTGCTGATTCTGCGATATTTAATGCTGGCGAGCCTCCTTCAGCTTACGCCGGATTTGTATTCCGCTTCTAAACCTTCCTAAAGCCAGCTGAGGCCGCTAGTTTGCGGCCTCTCTCTTTGGGCCCGCAATGTCGTGGCGCCTAAGCCTTTACCTATCCTTCGGCGGTTCCCTAAGCAGTGCTAAGCGTGCAGAATAGCGCGGTGCTGGGTTGGGCGGTTCGTTGTATCCCAACCGAAATGAACCGTTAGCAAAGCTAACATATAATAATCGGCCAATAGCCGAGCCTATTGATTAAGGGATGGACAGGAAAAATATGGGACCACTTGCCGGAATACGAATTATAGAAATTGAGGGGCTGGGGCCTGCCCCATTTGCGGGAATGATGTTTGCCGATATGGGCGCAGAGGTTATCTCTATTACCCGTAAATCTGCTGCCGCAGACAAGCCGGTGGCTAATACAATTAGCGAGCGCGGTAAAAAATCGATTGCCATTAATTTAAAAGACCCGCGTGGAATAGAGGCAGTACTAAAGCTGTGTGAATCTGCGGATGCCTTGATTGAAGGTTTTCGGCCAGGTGTTGCTGAGCGTTTAGGCATTGGTCCTGATGACTGCGCCGCGCGGAATCCCAGGATGGTTTACGGACGAATGACAGGCTGGGGACAAACGGGCCCGATGGCGCATGCCGCGGGTCACGATATTAACTATATCTCACTGTCCGGAGCGCTTCATGCAATGGGGCGTGATGGCGATAAGCCAGTGCCACCACTTAATTTAGTCGGTGATTTTGGCGGGGGCGGTATGTTCTTGGCCTTTGGTGTGGTCTCTGCAATATTAGAGGCCAGCCGCAGTGGTAAAGGCCAGGTGGTTGACACCTCTATGGTAGAAGGCTCTGCCGCTTTAATGCATATGATGTACAGTTTCTTTAACCAAAAAGTGTGGGCAGATAAGCGCGGTGTTAATTTGCTGGATACCGGCGCGCACTTCTATGAGACCTATGAAACTAGCGATGCTAAGCACATTTCACTTGGCCCTATCGAGCCTCAGTTCTATCAGATTTTAAAAGAGAAGCTAAACTTGGACGACAGCTTTGAGCCGCAGATGGATCCGGCTCGCTGGCCTGAATTAGAAGAAAAGCTCGCCGCTATCTTTATAACCAAAACCCGCGACCAGTGGTGTGAACTACTTGAAGGCACTGACGCCTGTTTTGCACCTATATTGTCGATGACAGAGGCGCCAAAACACCCACATAACGTCGCGAGAAAGTCCTTTATTGAGGTGAATGGCGAAATTCAGCCAGGGCCTGCCCCCAAGTTCAGTCGCACCGTGCCGACTGTGCAAGCGGGAGCACCGCGACCCGGCAGCCACACTGACGACATATTGGCATCGCTTGCTGGCTACGACAGCGATACGCTTGCGGCGCTGCGGGCAGATGGGGTTTTAACCTAGTGCTACTTCAAGGTAATAAGTTGGGATTCAAAGATCCAGTGCGGCTTGCTGCGAAAGCAGACCGGCAAGCTGAACTCTAACTGATTACCTTGAAGGAGCACTGCTTCAGGACAATGTTTAGCAAGGGCCAATTGTCGGCCCTTTTTTTTGTCAAAAATGTTGTCTGCCAAGATCCGTATTTGGTATCGAATCGTAAAAACCCTAATAAAGCGAATCGCTCAGTGACGGAGTTAACCATGATAGACCCAATCATTCTTGCCGAACGCGGCTTGGTACCTGATGTGCTGCTCCGGCGGGGGATTCGCAGAGAGCTTGCGGATCGTCTGGTGCAGGAAGCCAGCGATGATTTAAATAGCAACGAAGCCCGCCGCAGACAATTTCGCGATGAACTGCGCCATTCGGAAATTGCCATCAATACCACGGATGCAAACGCCCAGCATTACGAAGTGCCCGCGGCCTTGTTTGAGCTTATGCTTGGACCCTGCCTTAAATACAGTAGCTGCTGGTGGGATGAGCATTGCGACAGCCTCGCCGATGCAGAGCAGGCGATGTTAGAGATGTATGCGGAGCGAGCACAGTTGGCTGATGGTCAGAAAATTCTCGATCTTGGCTGTGGCTGGGGCAGCTTTACTCTTTGGGCTGCTGCGCGCTATCCCAATGCGCATATTACCGCGGTGTCGAACTCCTCGGGTCAGCGTCTATTTATAGAAGATCAGGCGCAAAAGCACGGTTTGAACAATATAAAGGTCATTACCTGCAATGTTGGGGATCTCAGCCTAGATACGCGTTTTGATCGAGTTGTTACTGTGGAGATGTTGGAGCACGTTCGCAATTACCGCGATCTGCTTGCCAACGTCTCCCAGTGGCTAGAGCCAAATGGCCTCATGTTCGTTCACATATTTTGTCACGCCTACCTGCATTACCCCTTTGATGGCGGCTGGATGACCGACAACTTCTTTAGCGGCGGTCAAATGCCGGCCTTTGATACGCTAATGCATTTCTCTGAACATATGCGCATGGTCGATAGCTGGCGAGTCAACGGCGAGCACTATTCCAAAACACTGGAAGCATGGTTAGAAAAGCTGGATGACAACAAAGCCCAAGCGCTTGAAATATTAAAAGACGCACCCAACCCCAAAGTGCAATACCAGCGCTGGCGCATGTTTATGCTTGCCTGTTCGGAGTTGTTTGCTTATCGCGGTGGGCAGGAGTGGTTTGTAGGTCACTACCTGCTAACACCTGGGCAGTTAGCTGACTAAAAACTGTCATTGGAAGAGGGGGCTTATTACGTAATCGGCTTATATATCAATATGTTGGTGAATTTTTGAACAACCCTAGGAAATTCACAATATATTGATAGAAGTCGTTGACAGGGCAAGCCCGCTTCCATATAGTACGCAGCCTGAAGCGCCCGTAGCTCAGCTGGATAGAGTACCTGGCTACGAACCAGGCGGTCGCACGTTCGAATCGTGCCGGGCGCACCAAACATAAGTCTTTGACTTATATAAAAAAACCTAGA
>Ga0207891_1000049_pt1 | contig 152000 bp, 135 predicted proteins | sample LinPmetageLP50_FD_184061 | JGI IMG/M metagenome (GOLD analysis project Ga0207891, IMG submission 184061) | Marine viral communities from the Pacific Ocean - LP-50 (SPAdes) | ecosystem: Environmental > Aquatic > Marine > Oceanic | place: Pacific Ocean | collected 2011-08-27 | reverse complement strand
GGACCAGTCAACAAACGGAAACAGCATCAGTGTCAGCAGACTGGCGCCGACAAAATAGCGGGCCGTGGTTAGCGACGGGTCGGCGACCGTCTTGCCGGCCCAGCTCGAAACACCCCAGGCTATCCCGGCGCAGATCATCGCTATCGTGCTCAGCAGCGGCGGCGCCGTCGTCCCCGGGGCCATAAGATAGATCAGACCAATCAGAGCGATGGCTGCCCCGGCCAATTGCCCCTTCGACGGCACAATTTTCCGGGTTAGGCCGATGACCTGCATGGTGATCTGCCCGGCGGGAAACAGGATCAGCGCACCGATCCCGGCGTCCAGACCGATATAGGCCCAGGAAAAAGCCCCGGCATAGACGAACAGGGACAAGGCACCGACCAGATCGCTGCGCTGCGGCAGGACCGAGCGTCCTTTCCGCATTCCGATCAAGAGCGAAAGGACAAGGGCACCCGCGGCCAGCCGGACGATTGTGTAGCCGGCCCAGTCAATTTGCCCGTCGGCAAGAGCGGCCCGCGCCAATAGCGAATTGCCGGCAAAGGCGGACAGGGTAATGGCCAGCAGACAGGCTGTTGCCAGCCTGCCCTCAAATTTCACCACAGATCAGCTGGGACGCGGCAACAACACCGGCCCGCCCAGTTCCACCGTCTTGTGATAGCCCGGCCGCGCAACCAGCGCTTCGAAATAGCGGCTGCAATTCGGACGGCTGTCGAGCTGTCCCAGCGCCGCGCGCCCTTCGAGCATATAGTGCAGGTTGATATCCGCGCCGGTAAACTTGTCCGCGACCAGAAAATCCTTGCCCTCCAGCTCTAGCTCCAGATGGTCGAGCAGCTTGTCGACTTCCGCCTGCAGAAAGCCCTTCATGATATCGGGCAGCCCGCCAAGCATCGGCGCGATGCCGGTGATGATAAAGCTCATGCCCATCGTGCCCTCGGCAAAATGCAACCATTCGAGATATTTCGCCCGTTCGGGATGATCAACCTCCACGCCGAGCGCGCCATCGCTGTGCCGCTCGATCAGATATTCTATAATCGCGCCGGATTCGACCATGGTCACGCCGTCGACATCCACCGTCGGCGCCTTGGCCAGGCGATGCGCTTCCGCCAGTTCTGGCGGCGACCGCCGCGTCTTGGGATCGCGGTGATAGGTCACCATTTCATAATCAATCCCGGCCTCCTCGCAAAGCCAGATGATGCGGGACGAGCGGGAATAGCCGAGATGGTGTAGCTTGATCATAGGGGGCTCCTCTTTATGTTTGGAGCCGATGTGCGGCAAAGGCGGGGCGCGGTCAACCGGGCTTTGTCATCCGCATTCCATCCACGACCTTCCCTGTTCCCTGCCGAAGGGCAGGGTCCAGAATGATCCGGTGCAATCTCTTGGACTCCAGCCTTAGCCGGAGCACATCAATGCTCGGCGATCTGAGTGCCCCTGCGCAGGCAGGGGTCCATCTCCGCATTTCCGTCTCGAGGGCAGGAGAAGATTGTGCGCAAACTCGCGTCCAGGCAAAAGCCAACCATTCTACTTGCCGCAACTTCTCGAGATGGGCCCCGGCCTTCGCCGGGGAACACGTCAGGCCGCAATTAATGCCCGACCACGCCCAGACTCTCGAACGGTTTGTCATTCTCGCTATATTTTTCAACAAGAGTGGCGCTGGCCAGGTTCAGGCCGATGACCTCGACCTTCTTGCCTTCGTTTTTCAGACGATCGACAATCTTGTCCAATATGCCCGTGGCACTGATGTCCCAGAAATGGGCGTCATGCACGTCGATGATCACGCTATCGATGCCCTCTTCGTTAAACTCGATCGCTTCATAGAGCATGTCCACCGAACCGAAGAAGACTTCGCCGGCAAAGACATAGCGATGCGTGGTGACTTCGACGAAATCCTGAATGGTGACCAGTTGCCGCACTTTCCAGGCGAAGAATATCCCCGAAAGCAGGACGCCGGTGAGCACGCCGAGGGACAGATCATGCGTTGCGACGACCATTACGACAGTCGCGATCATCACGACATTGGACGGCCACGGATGATGGGTGATTTCGGTAAAGCTCTGCCAGCGGAAAGTGCTGATCGAGACAAAGATCATCACCGCGACCAGAGCCGGCATCGGAATTTGCGCAACCCATTGACCAAGACCGACGATCAAAATCAGCAACATGACACCGGCGACAAAGGTCGAGAGCCGGCGCCGGCCGCCGGATTTGATATTGATCACCGATTGGCCGATCATCGCACAGCCGCCCATGCCGCCGATCCAGCCGGTGACAAAATTGGCAATCCCCTGGCCATAGGTTTCGCGCTTCTTGTCGCTGCGAGTCTCGGTCAGATCATCGACAATCGACGCAGTCAGCAAGGATTCCAGAAGCCCGACCGCCGCCATCGCCAGCGAATAAGGCGCGACGATCTGGAATGTTTCCCAAGTGAGCGGGATTTCCGGGATATGCAGCCATGGCAGGCTGTCGGGCAATTCGCCCATATCGCCGACCGTGAACACATCGGCCTTGAAAGCAATGCTGAGACCCGCAAGCACGATGATTGCAGCGAGTGGCGAAGGCACCAGCGTCGTAATCCGCGGCAATCCGTAGATAATCGCCAGACCGCCAGCGATCATCGCATAGGTCTGCCAGGTAAAGGCTTCGCCGGTCATTTGCGGGATTTGCGCCATGAAGATCAGGATCGCCAGCGCGTTGACAAAGCCGGTGATCACCGATCGCGAGACGAAACGCATCAGCAGGTCTAGGCGCAGCAGCGCCGCTATCGCCTGGAATATGCCCATCAATATGGTGGCAGCGAACAGATATTCGACGCCATGATCGCGGACCAGCGGCACCACGAGCACCGCAACCGCAGCGGTTGCCGCACTGATCATGCCCGGTCGCCCGCCGACCATCGAAATGATCACGGCAATCGAGAAGCTGGCATAGAGCCCGACCCGCGGATCGACACCGGCAATGATCGAGAAACCGATGGCTTCGGGAATCAGCGCCAGCGCAACGACCAGTCCGGCCAGAAATTCGGTCTTGGGATTCGACAGCCAGTCGCGCCGAAAATCACTGTGAATCGCCATGAGCAGCCTCCATCAAATATACGAATGCTGCGCCGCAACATCGAAAAGACGTGCCTTTGGAGGAAGGGCCGGATTCAGTCAAGTTTAGAGGCTCGTCCGCGCACGCGATACTGAGCTCTGCGCCCATGCGCTTCCAGTTCCCCGGCGCAGGCCGGAGCCCATCTCCAGAAGGTGCCGGATACACAGTAGCGAGTAAGTTGCCGAACTCAAGTTTGGCGCCAAATCATTTCCTGCCGTCATTCCGCAATAGCAGAGATGGCCCCCGGCCTGCACCGGGGTACTAGCCCGCCCGGAAATCCGCGTTTACGGTGGCTACCGCTGCGATCTCCTGTTCGTGAGCAATTTCGCGCTGCGCTTCAGCCAGCGCCTGCCGTTCCCAATCCTGCATCTCCGGATGGGAGAGGATATGCTCTACCCAGGCACGGCCCGCTTCACCGATATCCAGGTCAAAACTCCGCACCCGAAAGGCCACCGGCGCATAAAAGGCGTCAACAATCGTAAACCGCTCTCCCGCCAGCCAGGGCCCGCCGAAATCATCCAGCCCCTGTGCGAACAGCTCACCGATCCGGTCCAGATTGCGTTGCAGGCCCGGTTCGGTCTCCCGCAATTTGGCGCGCACGCCGACATTCATCGGACAGATATTGCGCAGCGCCGCAAATCCGCCGTGCATTTCTGCCGTTGCGCACCGCGCCCAAGTCCGCGCGCGCTCGTCTTCCGGCCAGGAGCCGGGATGCCGCTCCGCCAGATATTCCATGATTGCCAGCGAATCCCAGATGGTTCGATCATCGTCTTTCAAGCAGGGAACCTGCGCATTGGGCGCAAATTCCCGGAAACGCTCAAAATTATCCTCTTCGAAATAGATGATTTGCTCGGCAAAAGGGATGTCCAGCGCCTTCATCAAAATCCACGGGCGCAGCGACCAGCTGGAATAGTTGCGGTTGGCAGTGATCAGGGTGTAGGTCATAAATCTGTTTTCTTTGGCCGCTAAGGGCTAGCTACATTCGAACCGGACCACAATAACACCGACATCAGGAAAATTGCACGTGACATTATCCCGAAGAGATTTCATCCGCTCCGCACAAGCCGTTGGCTTATTCTATGCCTCTGTCTCCATTGCCGGATGCGCCCGCGCGCACAGCGCCAATCGTTCCTTCGCCCTGATCCCGGACCCCGCCAAACGGCTCGATCTGCCAGAAGGCTTTTCTTACACATTGGTCAGCGAAACCGGCGGCATGATGTCCGACGGATTTTTCCGCCCCGGTCGACCCGACGGCATGGCCTGCTTTGCCCATCCCGATGATACCGACAAATGCATCCTCATGCGCAATCACGAGAACTGGAACAGCATCCCGCTGGGCAGTCCGTTCGGCAAGGGCAATGAATTGCTCGACCGGGTTTCCGAGAATCAGCTCTATGATCGCAAGAAAGACGGCTCGCCCTTTTTCGGCGGCGTGACCAAGGTCGTTTACGATCTCAAACACAAACGCATGGAAAGAGATCTCCTCGTTCTCACCGGCACCGCAGCCAACTGCGCCGGCGGTCCCACCCCATGGGGCAGCTGGCTCAGCTGCGAGGAAGAGATGCTCTCCCCCGCAGAGGGCCCGGGCAAATATCACGGGTTCGTGTTCGAAACCCCGTCCAGCGCCACCGGCCTGATCGACGCCATACCGCTGAAAGCGATGGGCCGCTTCACCCATGAAGCGGCTTCCGTCGATCCGAAAACCGGCATAGTCTACATGACCGAGGATTCCCGAACCGGACTATTCTACCGTTTCATTCCGACCGTGGCCGGGCAATTGCAAAAAGGCGGCCGTCTGCAGGCGCTTGTTCTGACCAACAGAAAAGCCGCCATCACATCCAACTGGCCCGAAGACTGGGGCGGCACGGGACCCGATTCATTTGTCGTAGGTCAGGATCATGTCGCCCAATGGATCGATCTCGACGATGTCGAAGCACCGGAAGGCGATCTAGCCAAGCGCGGTCATGCCGCAGGAGCCGCCATGTTCATGCGCGGCGAAGGGCTGGACTATGCTGTGCGAACCGACGGAACGACCGGTGATTTCTACTTCACCTGCACCGAAGGCGGAGCCCAGCGAGTCGGCCAGATTTGGCGCTACACACCCGATCAGGGGCCGGACAGCGCACCAGAAGCCGGTGGCTCGTTACAGCTATTCTTCGAATCGACCAGCGCCGATTCCCTCGACATGTGCGACAATCTGGTGATTGCTCCCTGGAACGACATCATATTGTGCGAAGACGGACGCGCCGACCAATATCTCCGCGGCCTGACACCCGACGGCAAAATTTACGACATCGCCCGCAACGCCCACAAGGACAAGAGCGAATTCTGCGGCGCCTGTTTCTCGCCCGACGGCACGACCATGTTCGTCAATGTGCAGGAGCCGGGATATACTTTTGCGATTACCGGGCCTTGGGAGAGTTTGAGAGTCTAGCCAGCTCCGATCAATTCCCGTCCGATCAGCATCCGGCGGATTTCGTTGGTACCCGCGCCGATGTCGAGCAGCTTGCTGTCCCGCCAATAACGCTCGACCGGCCAGTCGGTGGTATAGCCGGCACCGCCCAGCGCCTGGATCGATTCCTCGGCCACTCGGACGCTATTCTCGCTGGCCAGCATCACCGCGCCCGCTGCATCGAAGCGGGTCGTCTGTCCGGCGTCGCAGGATTTATTGACATTATAGACATAGCTGCGGGCGCTGTTGAGCCGGACATACATGTCGGCGATCTTGCCCTGCATCAGCTGGAACGTACCGATCGGTTTGCCGAACTGTTTGCGCTCGCGGACATAGGGAATGACCGTGTCGAGACAAGCCTGCATCAGCCCGAGCGGGATTGCGGCGAGCACGGCGCGCTCGTAATCGAGGCCAGACATCAGCACGCCGACGCCGCCGTTGAGCGGCCCCATGACATTTTCCTCCGGCACTTCGCAATCATCGAACACTAGCTCGGCGGTCGGGCTGCCCTTCATGCCGACTTTCTCGATCTTCTGGCCGATGGAAAAGCCCTTCATGCCCTTTTCGATCAGGAAAGCGGTAATCCCGCCCGAGCCAGCATCGGGACGGGTCTTGGCATAGACCACCAAAGTATCGGCGCAGGTACTATTGGTGATCCAGAATTTCGTGCCGTTGAGAACATAGCCGCCTTGCACCGCTTCGGCCTTGAGCTTCATCGACACCACGTCGCTGCCCGCTCCGGCTTCCGACATCGCCAGCGCGCCGACATGTTCGCCCGAGATCAGCTTGGGCAGATATTTGGCTTTTTGCTCCGGATTGGCCCAGCGGCGGATCTGGTTGACGCACAGGTTGCTGTGCGCGCCATAGCTGAGGCCGAGCGCGGCGCTGCCACGGCTGACTTCCTCGACCGCAATAGCATGCTCCAGATAGCCGAGCCCGAGCCCGCCATCGGCCTCGTCCACCGTGATCCCGTGCAGGCCAAGGTCACCCATTTGCGTCCACAGTTCGCGCGGAAACCAGTCTTCGCGGTCCATTTTCTGGGCCAGCGGCATGATCTTCTCTTCCGCGAAACGCCTTGTGGTGTCGCGGATCTGGTCCGCCATGTCACCAAGCTGGAAGTCAAATTGCGGGGTGGCGATCATGTTGAGTCCTTTGCATATTTGATGTTCATGTAGCAGATAATATCGGCGTTTCCAGCATGGTGTGCCCCTGCGAAGGCAGGGGTCCATCTCCTGCTATTGCGTCAAGAGCGCAGGTGGGGAGATGGATTCCCGCCTTTGCGGGAACACAGGGGTTTTGCGTTGCTCAATATTCCATCCAATGCCATAGCGCGGCCATGCTCTATAATCTTGCAAAACCCCTGATCTTCGCGCTCGAAGCCGAACGCGCCCATGGCGTGACCATCGCCGGTCTGAAGACCGTCCCCATGGGCCCTGCTCCCAAATGCGATCCCGTTCTGGCGACCCGTGTCGCCGGACTCGACTTCGTCAACCCGGTCGGCATGGCGCCGGGCTTTGACAAGAATGGCGAAGTGCCCGATGCCCTGATCCGCATGGGCTTCGGCTTTGCCGAGGTCGGCACGCTGACCCCGCTGCCGCAGGCGGGCAATCCGAAGCCGCGCATCTTCCGGCTGGTCGAGGACAGGGCGGTGATCAACCGGCTTGGCTTCAACAATCGTGGCCAGCAGGAAGCCCTGCCCCGGCTCAAGAAGATGCGCAGCCGTATGGGCAAAGGCGTGCTCGGCATCAACATCGGCGCCAACAAGGACAGCACCGACCGGATTGCCGACTATGTCACCGGCACAAAAAACATGGCACCGCTAGCCGACTATCTCACCGTCAATATCAGTTCGCCCAATACGCCCGGACTGCGCGCCTTGCAGGACAAGGGAGCTCTGGCAGAACTGCTGGCCGCCGTGATGGGAGCAATGGGCAAAGCAAAAGCTCCGGTCTTCCTGAAAGTCGCGCCCGATCTCGAGCCCGCCGATATCGACGATATTGTCGACGTCGCCATGGAGCAGAAGATCGCGGCGCTGATCATTTCCAACACCACCATCACCCGGCCCGATCTGAAATCCAACAACCGGACCGAAACCGGCGGCCTCTCCGGAGCGCCGCTAAAGGATCTGGCGCTGCAACGGCTGAAGGACTTTCGCAAGGCCAGCGGCGGTCAAATCCCGTTGATCGGGGTTGGCGGTATTGCCACTGCGGAAGATGCTTATGAACGCATCTGCGCCGGCGCGTCTCTGGTCCAGCTTTATACCGCAATGATATACGAAGGTCCGACCATCGCCGCCGGGATGAACTGCCAATTGGCAAAATTGCTCAAACGGGACGGTTTTGCGTCCGTGACCGAGGCGGTCGGTTCGGCGGACCGGTAAGAACCGCCTTGGCCTTCTCCTTTTAATTCGTTAGTCCTGATCCTGTCGAACGGCGCCGATCATCGAGACGCGCGGTTCGGACGGTTCACCACTAACGGATTTATAATCATCCATGCAAAAACCCCTCGCCTTTTTCGCTCTTTTCCTGTGCTTTGCCACGGCTGTTCCGGTCCAGGCCGAACATCACCAGACCAGAAATGCCGGCACCGCTGCCTCGGCGCACCCGGAAGCCACCAAGGCGGGATTCGAGATGCTCCAGGCCGGTGGCTCCGCGACCGACGCGGCGATGGCGATGATGCTCGCCCTGACCGTGGTCGAACCGCAATCGAGCGGCATTGGCGGCGGCGGATTTTTCCTGCACCATGATGCGAAACAGGGCTGGATGCAGACCATCGACGGCCGCGAAATGGCGCCGGCTGCGGCGGACTCGACGCGCTTTCTCGGCGAGGACGGCAAGCCCCTGCCCTTCATGCAGGCGATGCCCGGCGGCAAATCGGTCGGCGTGCCCGGCAATATGCGGCTGATGGAAATGGCGCACAGCAAATGGGGCAAGCTGCCCTGGACGAAGATTTTCGAACCGGCGATCCGGCTGGCAGAGGGCGGCTATGCGGTCAGCGCGCCACAAGCCGACTGGCTCAAGCGACTGGCTCCGCTCTGGGCCGACTTCCCCGACGCACAAGCGCTCTACTGGAAAGACGGCGCACCGGCCAAGGCTGGCACGATCATCACAAATCCCGCACTGGGCGCCTTGCTGCGCGAATTGCAGGCAGGCGGTGCCGATGCCTTTTACAGCGGCGAAACCGTGGCTGCGATTGCCAAGGCAGTGGCCAATGCGCCTCGCAATGCTGCGGGAATCACCACGGAAGATTTCGCCAATTACCGCGCCATCTTGCGCGCTCCGGTCTGCGCCAGCTACCGCGTGTACAAGATTTGCGGCATGGGACCGCCCTCATCCGGCGCGACCACTGTGCTCGGCATATTGGGCGCGATCGAGCGTTTTGACATGGGCAAGATCCATGCAGAGCAACCCGCGCAAGCCTGGCATCTGATCGCCGAAGCCATGCGGCTGGCTTATGCCGACCGCGAAAAATATCTCGCCGACCGTGATTTTGTCGCCGTCCCCGTCGATGGCCTGATCGACCGGGATTATCTCGACAGCCGCTCGCAAATGATCGCGCTGGACAGCGCCCGTCCCGACATGCCGGGCGTTGCAACCTATCCTGCCGGCAATCCGCCGGGAAGCGCGCCACGCACCGAAGCGATTTCCTCCGAAGTCGCGGGCACAACTCATTTCACAGCGGTCGACAAGAACGGCAATATCGCCAACATGACTTCCACCGTCGAAGGGCCGTTTGGCAGCCAGTTGATCGCGCGCGGCATGGTATTGAACAACCAGCTGACCGACTTCACCTTCGCTCCGGAAAAGGACGGCGCGCCGGTTGCCAACCGGGTCGAGCCCGGCAAGCGCCCGCTCTCCTCCATGTCGCCGACCATCGTCTATGATGCCGATGGCAAGCCGATATTGGCGCTGGGTTCCGCTGGCGGCAAACGGATCATCATGCACGTGACCAAGACGCTGGTCGGGGTGCTCGATTATGGCCTGACGCTCGAACAGGCGATGGCCCTGCCCAATATATATTACGGCGGATCCGGCGTGCTGATCGAAGGCGGCAGCGATCTGGAAGCCCTGCAGCTCGACCTGTCGCGCTTCGGCCATATCGTCGTAACCTCCGGTCTGCCGTCGAAACTGGCGGGCGCACAGAAGAGCGAAAAGGGCTGGGTCGGAGCGGTCGATCCGCGCAGCACCGGCGAGGCAGTGAGCCAGCTTCCCTAAGCAATATATTGCCGAGCGGTTTCAACCGCGCTAGTCCTTGCTCTATGATCCAAGCCCGGAACCAATCCGGAGCGTGAGAGAGGAAATGTTGCGTGGGCCAGAAACAGCCGAAAAACCGTTATCTTGAAATCGATCAATATCCCAATCTGGTATCGATGTTTTTCGATCGGGCCGAACAGGGCGGCAACAAGCCGTTTCTGAGCGCCAAGATCGACGGCGCCTGGCAGGCGACCAGCTGGACCGAAGCGGCCCGGCAAGTTGCCGCCTTTGCCAAATCACTGAAACGCATCGGCCTGAAAAAGGGCGACCGGGTGATGCTGGTGTCCGAGAACCGGCCGGAATGGTGCATCGCCGATCTCGGTATCATGGCCGCCGGCTGCATCACCGTGCCGACCTACACCACCAACACGGCGTCCGATCACCAGCATATCCTGGACAATAGCGGCGCCCACGCTGTGATCGTCTCCGACATCAAACTGGCGAAGAATCTGCTCCCCTCGGTGATCAATTCTTCTGACGCCAATATCATCATCGGCATCTCGGATTTGCGCATCGGCCAGTCCGGCGATTTTGATCTCTACAGCTGGGACAAGCTTGTTCAGGGCAGCGACAAGGATGTCGCCGAGGTGACCAAGCAGGTCGCCAGCATCACTCGCGACGAAACCGCCTGCATCATCTACACCAGCGGCACCGGCGGCAAGCCGCGCGGCGTAATGCAGCATCACGGCGCGATCCTGCACAATACCAAGGGGCCCGCCGAGGTTATCGAAACCGATTTCGGCTGGGACGACGAGGTCTTCCTCTCCTTCCTGCCGCTCAGCCACGCCTATGAACATAGCGCCGGCCAGTTTTTCCCGATCGGTCTCGGCGCGCAGATTTTCTATTCCGAAGGGCTTGAAAAGCTCGCCTCGAACATCGAGGAAGTGCGTCCGACAATCATGGTCGTCGTCCCGCGCCTGTTCGAGGTGCTGCGCGCCCGGCTGATCAAGACGGTCGAGAAACAGGGCAAGATGCCCAATTATCTGCTCGGCAAGGCGCTCGCCATCGGCGCGCGCGAAGCCGAAGGCAAACACCGCAAGCGCGACAAGCTGATGGACCTGTTCCTCGACAAGACCCTGCGTCCCAAGGTTCAGCAACGCTTTGGCGGCCGGATCAAGGCGATGGTCTCCGGCGGCGCGCCGCTCAACCCGGAAATCGGCACTTTCTTCCAGTCGCTAGGCCTCACTCTACTGCAAGGCTATGGCCAGACCGAATCCGGCCCGATCATCGCCTGCAACCGCCCGCGCACCGGCCTGAAAATGGACACGGTCGGCCCGCCGATGGTCGACACCGAGGTTAAAATTGCCGCCGACGGCGAAATCCTGGTCCGCGGCGAACTGGTCATGCACGGCTATTGGCGCAATCAGGAAGAGACCGACAAGGTGCTCAAGGACGGCTGGCTCCACACCGGCGATATCGGCCATATCGACGAAGCCGGCCGGGTCGCGATCACCGACCGCAAGAAGGACCTGATCGTCAACGACAAGGGCGACAATATCGCCCCGCAAAAGGTCGAGGGCATGCTCACCATCCAGCCGGAAATCCTGCAGGCGATGATCAGCGGCGACAAGAAACCCTATATGGTCGGCCTGATCGTCCCCGACCCCGAATGGGCGCTCGAATGGTCACGCGAACAGGACATGAAATATGATTTCATCGCCCTGCAGGCCAACCCGGCCTTCAAGACGGCGGTGCGCGAAGCGGTAGACCGGGTCAACAAGGACCTGTCCATCGTCGAAAAAGTCCGCCGCTTCGAATTCGCCGACGAACCCTTCGCGATCGAGAATGAGGAGCTGACCCCGAGCATGAAGATCCGGCGGCATGTGATCCGGGAGCGGTATCAGGAGCGGATGGACGGGTTGTATAAGAAGTGAGGCAGGTGGCGACAGTGAAAGAGGGACAGTTTTTTAGATGGCGTTGATGATCCGCCAGCACAGTCCGGACTGAAAGATGTTTAGAATTATATCAGCGTATAGACTTTTGAAGTCCCTCAAATACCTTCAAAAGAACGATGCCTCACAATCTCGTCAGTATCTCGATAAAGTGCTCGGAGTTCACGACAAACATTTCGATTTTATAATCGCTTTCGACGCGATGGTTATGGGTTTTGAATCTCGTCACGACGAGTCTTTGAAGCGATTCAAAGAGGCTCGGGTGCTTTGGGAAGAATATTCCGATCCTGATAGCCAATACATCGTTCTTTTTTGCCGATATTGGGAATGCATATTGGTTGAAGGCGGAAATTGCGAGAGGTTTAAGAACCAGGCCCTTTCATTGGACACTGGAAAACGTGTCAGAATGTTTTTGAAAATGTAGCCTTCACGGCCGCCAACTGAAGCAAGGTGACAACTGCATCAGTTCCCCTCTCCCTCAAGGGAGAGGGTTGTGCAGACTTGGCAGCTTGCTGCCTAGTCGGAGCTGGGTGAGGGTTTACCGGACCCAAGTTGCATAGCAACCCACCAGCGGAACACCCTCATCCAACTGCGCCTAATCCTTTGGATAAGGCTTCGTATCCTTCTCCCTCACGGGAGAAGGTGAGAAATCGCTTTGCGTCTTCGCGGCTTCGTGTGAGTCCTAAGGGCGCGCTATCTCGGCAAACGGCGCTCGACAGGAACTTATCCCGCTCGCGACCGTTGCATAAGCAAACCCCCCGCACACGCTGCACAGGATCTTTGTCCATCTCCTTCCGCACCATCCTTCTCGTCATCCTCCTCGCGCTGGTCCTGCGCGGCTATGAGTGGATCACTCATGACCACCGCATGCCATGGACGCCGCTGTCGCTGGCCGATCCGGTCGGGCCGTTCACCACCCGGAAAATCGATGCGCTGGCCGACGACACGCCGCAGTGCCACGGGCTGCTCGAAGCCGCGTCGATAGGCTATGCCGCCCTGCCCCCGGTCAGCGCCGGACCGAATTGCGGCTATGCCAACGGCGTAACCCTGACCCGCGACCAGCCGCGATCGATCGCCTACAGCCCCGCCGCGAAAACCAGCTGCCCGATGGCGGCCAGTCTGGTGCTGTGGGAAAAGCAGATCGTGGCCGCTGCGGCGACCGAGCATCTCGGCACCACGGTCGCGCAGATCATCACCTATGGCAGCTACAGCTGCCGGCGGATTGGTGGCGGGGAAAGCGGCAATTTCAGCGAACATGCCACCGCCAATGCGATCGATATTGCCGCCTTCCGCCTCGCCGACGGGCGCAGCGTCTCGGTCGCCGGCCACTGGGACGCGAATGACGAAAGATCGCGCTTTCTCAAGGCGGTCCGCGACGGCGCCTGCGATATCTTTGCCACCACCCTGTCACCGGACTATAACAAGGCCCACGCCGACCATCTGCATTTCGACCAGGCCCGGCGCGGCGGCTACCAATATTGCCGCTAGCAACCGGCAACAACAGAGGAGAAGAAACCATGTTCGTTGCAGCCTATTGGTGGAAAATCCATCCCGGCAAGGAGGAACAGTTCCGCACCGCCTGGCGGCGCGGCACCGGGCTGATCCGGGAAAAATATGGCAGCCTCGGCTCCCGCCTCCACCGCGACAAGGAGGGGCGCTTCATCGGCGTCGCCGAATGGCCGGACGAGGCGACCTGGCAGAAGGCCTATGACGCCAAAATGGCCTATGACGACCCAGACACCCGCGCCGCCTTTGTCGACGCGATCGCCGATACCGCCGACGAACCGCTGCTGCTGATGCAGGTGACCGACGATCTGCTCGATCGCGACTAGCGCCTTCCCTCGTTTCTTCTTCCGCTTTTTCTGGAACAGGATCGCCCGCCGCACGTTGGTGTCACATAACGCAAACAGATAAGGAAAATCACATGGTAGATAAGAGCCAGATCAAGGAACATATGGAAGTCATCGGCGCGGACGGCGTGCATGTCGGCATTGTGGACCATCTCGACGACAGCGGCGAGCGCATCAAACTGACCAAGAAAGACAGTCCGCAGACCAAAGGCGGGAAAGGCGCTTCCCACCACTATCTGCCCGTCGGCCTGATTGCCGAATTCGAAGGCGACAAGATCCGCCTCTCGGCAACCGGCGAAAATGCGGTGAACATGTTTGAAGAGGATAAATAGGCCGAAAGCCCATATTGCTCACAAGCCCCGACCCTGCCTGGCGCGGTCGGGGCTCTTCTATATGGGCTCGCGTCCTTCATCACTGCTCCCCTGCCCACGACACTAGGTAGCTATACGGATTGGCTCTCCCCCAAATTCTGGCGATTGAAGACGGTCAGCCAGTCAAGGGGAACGTGCCGGTGAACAGCAAGGCCAGCGCAATCGTCGATCGCATCCGCGAGCTTGAAGCGGAACTCGAAATCCAGATCGCCGAGGAACGCCGCCTGATAGGCGAGCGGCTCGGCAAAGGCCGCGCGGAGCTTGATCGGGATATGGAAAAAATGAACCGGTCTCTGCGTATCGGTGTGCTCCGCTATATATCGGAAGCCCAGCTTTCCGTAATTCTGACGGCGCCGTTCATTTACGCACTGCTGCTCCCTTTCGCCTTTCTCGACCTGTCGGTCTCCATCTATCAATCGGTGTGTTTTCGCGCTTATGGCATCGCCCGGGTCCGGCGCCGCGACTATATCGTCTATGATCGCGGGCGGTTGTCCTATCTGAACGCCATCGAGAAAATAAACTGCACCTATTGCAGCTACGCCAATGGCGTCATCGCCTATGTCCGCGAAGTCTCTGCCCGTACCGAGCAATATTGGTGTCCGATCAAGCACGCGCTAAAAGTCCGCGGCCAGCACAAGCGGCAGCGCCTGTTCGAGGAATATGGCGACGGCGCAGACTATCAGCAGCGCCTGACCAAGCATCGCAACGCCCTGAAAACAGACGAGAAAGCGGAGAGACGGGACAAGGACCCCAGTCTATGAACCGGCCACCAATCCCCGGTCGAAAGAAACAGGCCGCGTCAGCCAATCTCCTGACTTCGCGCGATCCCGTTTCCGATATGGCATCAGCGGATGGCTAGCGGGACCCCACCGAGAGATCCTTGGTATAGGGCACGAAATCGCCGAAGGTGCAGCTGCCCATGGTCGACCCGCTCATATTGTCGATCAGCTGGATAATCTCTCCGGAACAGAGCGAGCTGGTCGTGCGCCGGTAGGACATTATATAGCGGTCCGCGCCGGGGCATCCGCCGGGCGGCTTGTTGATATAGATGGTCTTGGCTTTGCGGCGGGACGAGAAGACCAATATGTCGTCGCTGATCACCGTCATGTTGCGCTGGTCATTGCGGTTGATGCAGGATTTGGCTTTGCCGGCGGTCCGGCCTTCGAGCTGCTTGTCGAGCTTCGCCTGCTGTTTCTCGGTGAGTTCGATTTTCTCCCCGCCGATCGCGGGTGCAGCGAGCAGCATCGCCGCAGGAATGGCTAAAAGCAGTTTTCTCATCATCTGTCTCCTGTTGTCGATCCCCATCGAACAACCTTATAACAGGATTCGGGCTGAACCGGGGATGAAACAGACAGGGGCTCAGAAATTGTCCTTGGCTGTCCGCCGCTCGCCCAGTTCCGCCGCCGAGGCCGCGCGCATGAACGGGTTGGTGGCGCGCTCTTGCCCGATCGTCGTCGGCACGGTGGCCTCGCCACGAGAGCGCAGGGTCAGCACCTCGGCCATCCGTTCTTTCAGGGCGAGATTGTCCGGTTCCGCGACCAGTGCATATTCGCCGTTGCTCTGGGTATATTCATGGGCGCAGTAGATTTTCGTGTCATCCGGCAGCGCCTCGAGCTTGCGCATATTCTCGTACATTTGCTCCGCCGTGCCCTCGAACAGCCGCCCGCAACCCATGGCGAACAGCGTATCGCCGACGAATGCCACTTTCTCGGACGGGATGTAAAAGGCGATATGGCCGGCGGTATGGGCGGGGACGTCGATGACATCGGCAACCACGTTGCCGAGTTTCACCGTATCGCCTTCCTTCACGAATGTGTCGAGCGTCGGGATGCGCTCCCGCTCCGCTTCGGGGCCGGTGATATGGCAGCCGGTGGCCTCCTTGATCGCCGCATTGCCGCCGGTATGATCGGGGTGCCAGTGGGTGTTCCAGATCTGGGTGATGGTCCAGCCGCGCTTTGCGGCTTCGGCCAGCACCGGCTCCGCGACCGCCGGATCGACGACCATCGTCTCGCCGGATTCGGGTTCGTGGACCAGCCAGACATAATTGTCGGACAATACGGGAATTCGGATGATTTCTAACATGACCGGCAAATTACTCCGCAAATTTAAAGCTGTCGATGCTTAACCGCAAAATAAGAGTTTTTCCCTATTCGATCGGGCACTGCAGCAGTGATTTTGGAAAGGGGCGTCATTTGCGCTTGATTATCGCGTTTCTGGCCTATTTGTGCCTCTGTTCCCCGGCTCTTGCCGAGGTTCCGATGTCGGACAGGCTGTGCACGCAAAGCAGCGCGATGAATGTTACAGCGTCGGCATTACTGAAGTCAGGCAATGCCTTTGACTGCTCCGACAATAAATATGCCGTCAAAGGTCCTCGAGTCTGGGTAAAAATCCCCTTTCTCGCTGACGCCCTGCCCGCTGGCACGGTCGAGGTCCAGGGAGACAATAATGGCCTGACCACAATGCAGGTGCATGCGGTGCTCGACGATGGTTCGCTTCTGTCGTCAAGCTTCTCCGAACAAGAGGTGATAGATAGCTGGCGGCCGAAAGGTCATTACGGGCTTGCCGTCCCGGGCACGGAAAACCCCGAATTGCGGAGCCGGATAAAGAATGTCTATGTCGCGATTGATGACCCGAAAGTGGCTAGCAGCATGTCGTTGATCCAGCTTGCCTCGAAAGAAAAATGGGACGGCTTGAAGCTGCCGCTCTCGATCATGTTCGGCTTTCTTTGCGGCATGGCCATAATGCCACTCTTCTACCATGCCTTTTTCTACGGAGCCCTGCGTTACAGTTTCATGCTTTGGCACAGCGCGATCATCGCGTCGACTGTCGTCTATACATTCAGCTCGTCCGGCCTGATGTTTCTGGCCTTTCCCGAGACCAGTTTGCTGACCAAGATGCTGATCAATTACTGGGCCCTCGCTATCGCGGTTGCTGCCAGCGGATTTTTTCTGGTGCGCTTCGTCGAACAGGGGAAAATTGCACCCTGGCTGCGAACCGGCATTATTCTGACATCGATTCTGCCAGTCCTCGTCACCGCATTCGTCCTGAGGATCGACGATGGCTATAATATGGACGCCCGCAACTATTATCACGCGTCCTTTCTGCCCGCATTTTTTGTCGTCCTGTACGCGATGGGGCACGCGCTGCGCCGCGGCAGCAAGGCCATCTGGTTTCAGATCGCCGGCTGGACGCCAATCGTTTTTTTCGGACTGGATCGGGTGGCGCGTGGCATGGACCTCTATATCGGCTGGCCGGCGCTCGACTATGGGCTCTATTTCGCGCTGGTGATGGAAACCATCATTCTCGCGCTTGGCGTGGCCAATCGCATTCTCCGCCTGCGTCAACAGCATGAAGATACCTTGCGCAAACAGGTCGAGCTTACCCTGCTCGCCGATACCGACGGCTTGACCACAATCAACAATCGCCGCTCCTTCGAGAGAGAGTTTCGACGCGACCAGCAGGAGCATCGCTACAGTCACCTTGCCATTTTCGATATTGATTTCTTCAAGCGGGTCAATGACCGCTACGGTCACGAGGTCGGCGACGAGGTATTGCGGGTTGTCGGCAGGGAACTGGAAGCGACGCAGCATTTTGCGGCCCGCATCGGCGGTGAAGAATTCACATTGCTGATGCAGAATGACAGCCGGGAAAGTCGCAAAAACTGTCCGGCAAATGCTCTGACCGAAATATGTGAAACGCTGATCAGGTCGGTGCATGATCAGGTACCGGAAATCCGGGAGCCCGTGACTTTTTCGGTCGGCTGTGCGCCGATCGCCAGACGCGCTTCGCTGCGCAGCGTGATGGCTACGGCCGACCGGCGCCTGTATGACGCCAAGAATAACGGTCGCAACCAGATTGTCTGGATCGATATTTCGACGACCAAGGCGGCCAAGCCAGCCGGGACCGCTTCCGTGTAATCGCAGTCAGGCGCTTACCACTCGCCGATATTTTCCATGCTCGCCCAGGGTTCCTGGACCGGCAATCTCTCGCCCTTTTGCAGTAGTTCGACAGAGATATTGTCGGGCGAGCGGACGAACGCCATATGACCGTCACGCGGAGGACGGTTGATCGTAATCCCTGCGTCCATCAGGCTCTGGCACAAGGCATAAATATCATCGACGGCATAAGCGAGATGACCAAAATTGCGGCCACCGTCATATTGTTCGGCCGGACTGCCATCTTCCGCGGGCCAGTTATAGGTCAGTTCGACTTCCGCGACATCCTTCTGCCCCGGCCCGGCGAGAAAAATCAGCGTGAAACGCCCTTGCTCGCTATCATAACGGCGGACCTCCTCCAGACCGAGATGCCCGAAAAAGGCGACGGTTGCCTCCGGATCGCTGACCCTGAGCATGGTGTGTAGATATTTTATAGTCACAGATATTCTCCATTCGTCGCTATTCAGAAACAGTTCATCGCAGCTATCGCAAAGCCGAACCGGGTCATTTACAACAGCCTAAGCGGCTTTTGAACTGAGGGAAAGAGCGATGAGCGAGAAATTTATCGAGAGCAAAAACAAGGTCTGGCTGGCGAGTGCGGGCCTGTTGACCGTTGGGCTGATCATTGGCGGCTATTTACTGGGCGACGGCCTGCTGCGCGCCAAAATGGCCGACCGCAGCGTCACCGTGCGCGGTCTCGCCGAACGCGAAGTGACCGCCGACCTGGCCACCTGGACAATCGCCTATAGCGCGCAATCCACCGACCTGCAGAGCGCGCAAACCGATATCGACCGCGACACCACGGCGATCACCGGCTTTTTCAAAGAACTGGGATTCAAGGCCGATGCGCTCAAACCGACCGGCGCCAATGTGAACCAGTATAGCAACAACGGCATCCCCCAATATACCATCCGGCAGCGGCTCAGCCTGCGTACCGACGATATCGACAAGGCCCAGGCCGCCGTCGCCCGGCAATTCGACCTGGTCCGTCGCGGCGTTGTGCTCGAGGACGGGTCAGGCATGAGCTACACATTCACCAAGCTGGACGAAATCAAGCCGGAAATGGTCGCCGAAGCCACCAAGGACGCCCGCAAGTCAGCCGAACAATTTGCCGAGGACAGCGGCACCGATGTCGGCGGCATAAAATCCGCCACCCAGGGCTATTTCAGCATCGACAGCCGCGACGGCGATGCCGGCGGCTATGGCGTGACCGACACGCCCTATAAAAAAGTGCGCGTGGTCACGACGGTGAACTTCTATCTGGATTAAATGTGCGTTGCGCACCGCGCCAGCCGGGAGCCAGTGTTGAGAAAGCTCATTCCTCGACGCTGGCCGCGAGCTGCTCGAGATAGCGGGTTGCGACCGTAGCGGACGGGCTGTCGGGTCCGAATTTGACCGCCTGCTCCCAATTGATTTTCGCGTTCGCAACATCGCCGGCTTCATAAGCGATATTGCCCGCTTCGAGCGCAATCGCCGGATCGGTGATCGCCAGCTTGGCGGCCACTGCGATGTCGGATTTTGCCAAGGCAAAGTCACCCATCCGCCGCGCCAATGTCGCCGACAGCAGCCAGCCGAGCGGATCCTCCGGGACGAGTTCGTGAACGAGAACAAATTGCGCTTTCGCCTGATCATATTGATCCATGGAAACATATACGCGGGCCATATCAAGGTGCACTTCACCCTTTAACAGACCATCAAGCGTATCTTGCGCCAGCGCAGAGCCGAAATATTTCAATGCTGCGGCATGATCGCCGCCAGCAAATGCCGCATTGCCAGCCTGCGACCAGAAAATTCCGGCGCGCTCGTCGTCCGCAGCTTCCGCTCCCTCAGCCGCCAGCACAAAGGCCGGAATAGCCTTTGGCCATTCCTCGCGTTCGGCATAAGCGAAGCCCAGGCAATTGCGCGCCAGATATCCGCCGCCCTCGATCTGCCATTTATTGGCAGCGAGCAAACCATTGTCCGGATCGTCCGCCGCCTGGTCGATACATTGATTGAAGCGGATGTCGGCAGGGCTCGTCGGCTTGACCGTCGGTGGATTGACGGGCGCCTCCGGCCTGGCCTCCGATGGCCGCAGCACGGAATCGATCGGGGAACCATAAGGCGTCGCGGATTGCATCAATAGCGGCAGAATTAGCGAAGAAATCATGGATATCATGCCTATTAAAATATTGTTCCGGCGTAAAAATTCATCCCAGTCGCGAAACCACGTCAATCAGTAAGGCGATATCCTGATCCCGCGACAGCCGGTGATCGCCGTCCTTTACCAGATGCACCTGCACATCATCTGAACGGATTTTCTTGGCCGTCTCGAGACTATATTCCCACGGCACATCACTATCTTTTTGGCCGTGCAGCAGTCGTACGGCACCGTCAAATGCGATTTCCTTGTGAAGCAGGCGGTTGGTATCGCCGGACTGCCAGAAGGTGCGGGTGGTGACATAGGGCTCTTCGGAATATTCGCTGTCTTCCTCCAGCTTGCCGTCGCGGAGGATCGTCATTTTCTGTTCCTGGGTGAAGCCCCAGTCGGTGAAGTCCGGTGCTGCCGCGATGCCGACCAGATTTTTCACCCGCATCGGCCGCGACAACGCGACCAATAGCATCAGCCAGCCGCCCATCGACGAACCGATCAGGGTGATGGAACCCGATGTCACCTTGTCGATCAGGAACAGCACATCCTCGCGCCAGTCGATCAGGCTCTGTTCCTCGAACTCGCCGCCGCTGGCGCCGCATCCCGAATAGTCGAGGCGCAGCATCGCCCTGCCTTGTTGCTTCGCCCAGGCGTCGACGGCCAGAGCCTTGCCACCTTCCATATCCGACATATAGCCGGGCAGAAACACCAGGGTCGTGCCTTTCACACCCGGCTTGGGCGGCGTGTAGCAATAAGCGAGCGAAGCGCCGCCGGGACGGTCGAGGTACATTATATCGTCTTCCATAAATTCATCCGCCTGTGTGTCCCCGCGAAGGCGGGGATCCATCTCCTGTCCTATAGTTTAAAAACGATAGATGAGAAGGCACATCGACGCGCGTTCATTCGCTCAAGAGCATCTGTCTTTGAAATAAGGTTCAGGAGATGGACACCTGCCTGCGCAGGTGCACCGCATTAGCTGGCCGCAAAATAGACAATTCCCAGACACAGGAACGCGATGATCAACATGCCGATATTGGATAGCAGCGGCGGCTTCGGTCTTGGCAGCAATGCCGTGAGTTCCGCTGGAATCTCTCCCTTGAACCCGAGCTTCCATTTCGGGCGATCCTTGATACCATCCTCGAGGCCGAAGACATGAGAGTCCCCTTCCTTGCCGCGATAGACCAGATCACCGAAAAAATAGGCGTCGCTGCGCCATTGTTGTTCGTAGAGCGCAAAAGTCTTGCCAATCACCTCGATCCGAACCCGTCGCTTCAGCGCGCTGTCGCTATCGATAAGCCAGACTTGTTGAGGATCAGACATGGGGGGAGCTTAAGACAAGATGCGGTCCGGCGCATCACAATTCTTCGCCCCCTCAATCGCGCAGGAATATCTCCTCGATCGGCATGGCGAACAGGTCGGCAATCCGGAACGCCAGCGGCAGGGACGGATCATATTTTCCGGTTTCAATCGCGTTGACGCTTTGCCGGGACACCTTGAGCCGCTCGGCCAGATCAGCCTGCGACCAGTCGCGCTCGGCGCGGAGTACCTTGAGCCGGTTCTTCATGTGTTGAGCCCGCGAAAGCGATAGAAAAAATAGCCAAAGCCCCACGCAGTTATCAATATAGCTACAAGATTATCCGCGCTCATCGTGCCCAGCTGCTTTTCGAAAACCAGCCACACCATATTGGCAAAAATGGCCGTGATGATGGCGACAATGGCGCCGTTGGCCATCATCTGGAAAAAATAATCCTCGAGTTTGCGGCGGTCGAGGGCGGCTGCATAGGTCGCGATATAGGATATCAGCAGAACCAGCAGCGATGCGCCGACGATCTTGACGACCGGCGTGACATGGCCCGGGCGGATCTCGTTCGGGTCGAATATCGAAACCACCAGCAGTCCTATGCCGACGAGCAGGATGAAACCGAACATCCAGTCGGGTTTCAGAAGGCGGCAGAATCGCTGCCAGATTCCGGGAGAGCGGCTAGCGGTCATCACATCGCCCCCAGAAACAGGACCACCAGCGCCGCCCATATGGCGATATTTTCATTGGGGGTCATTGCCCGACCCGAACAGCGTTTCAATCTCATGATCATTCTCCATCAAGTCACATAGACATTATGTCATGTTTACTTGACCTATCTGCTCGATTCGGCCCTGTAAGTCAAGTACGCATGACATTATGCATATGACACTTTCCTCTCTCATCCCGCCCGGCATCTGATTTGGTTGACTTGAAACCCCAAAAGACTAAGTCAAATCCAGCCCGGTGACGGCTGGTTTTCCAGCCTATCTTGGCCGCAACTTTGACAAACTTTGAGATGACCTGAGCCCATGACCGAGATGATCAAAATCACCCTTCCCGACGGTAGCACGCGTGAAGTGGCCATGGGCACTACCCCCGCACAGATTGCCGCTGACATCGGGCCGGGCCTTGCCAAAGCCGCGCTGGCGGCAAAGATTGACGGCGAGCTGCGCGACATCATGCGGCCGCTGGAGGAAGATACCGAACTGGCGCTGGTCACCTCTCGCGACGAGGAAGACGCGCTCGAACTGGCGCGGCATGACTATGCCCATATATTGGCAGAGGCGGTGCAGAACATCTTCCCCGGCACGCAGATCACCTTTGGTCCGTCGACCGATGACGGCTTCTATTATGACTTCGCCCCTGCCGGTGACCCGTTCACCGACGAAGATCTGCCGAAGATCGAAGAGGAAATGAAGCGGATCATCGCCGCCGACAAGCCGCTGCGCCGCGAGGTGTGGGAGCGCGATGATCTGATCGCCCGCTGGCAGAAAGACGGCGAGACGTTCAAGGCCGAATGGGCCGCCGAACTGCCCGAAGGCGACGAGATCACCGTCTACTGGTCCGGTGACGACTGGATGGACATGTGTCGCGGCCCGCATCTGGCCTCGACCGGTAAGCTTGATCCGAAAGCGTTCAAACTGATGCGCGTGTCCGGCGCCTATTGGCGCGGCGACCAGCGCAATCCGCAGCTATCGCGCATCTACGGCACCGGCTGGCTGAACAAGAAGCAGCTGAACGCCCATCTGATGCGGCTGGAAGAAGCAGCCAAGCGCGACCATCGCAAACTCGGCCAGGAAATGGATCTTTATCATATCCAGTCCGAAGCGCAGGGCAGCATCTTCTGGCATCCCAAAGGCTATGTGATCTGGCAGGCGCTGGAGCAATATATGCGCCGCCGCCAGATCGAGGCAGGCTATGAAGAGGTCAAGACGCCGCAATTGATGGACGTACGGCAATGGGAGCAATCCGGCCACTGGGGCAAATATAGCGAGAATATGTTCGCCGTCCCCGACGAGGTTCCCGATGCCGAGAGCGATGGCCCGGTGATCACCGGCACCGCCGACATGATGGCGATCAAGCCGATGAACTGCCCTGCCCATGTGCTGGTCTTTCGTCAGGGTATCAAAAGCTATCGCGACCTGCCGATCCGCATGGCCGAATTCGGATGTTGCCACCGCAACGAACCGCATGGCGCGCTGCACGGACTGATGCGGGTACGGCAGTTCACCCAGGACGACGCCCATATCTTCTGCACCAAGGAGCAGCTGATCGAGGAAGTCGGCCTGTTCTGCGACATGCTCGACCGTTGCTATCGCGATCTCGGCTTTGAAAATTATGCAATCAAGCTGGCGCTGCGACCCGACAAGCGTATCGGCAGCGACGAAATGTGGGACTGGTCGGAACAGTCCTTGCGTGATGCGGTCAAAGCGACCGGACGCGACACCGAAGAATATGGCTGGGAAGAACTGCCCGGCGAAGGCGCATTCTATGCGCCCAAACTGGAATTCCACCTGACCGACGCTATCGGCCGGACCTGGCAGGTCGGCACGATCCAGACCGACACCGTTCTGCCCGAGCGGCTGGACGCGACTTATGTCGGCGAGGATGGCGAGCGCCATCAGCCGATCATGCTCCACCGCGCGATTCTGGGATCGTTCGAGCGGTTTATCGGCATTCTCATCGAACATTATGCCGGCAAGCTGCCGCTCTGGCTGGCGCCGACGCAGGCCGTGGTTGCAACGATCGTCACCGACGCCAATCCTTATGCTGAAAAGGTCGTCGAACAGCTGAAAGCCGCCGGCATCCGGGTCGAGGCCGATCTGCGCAACGAGAAGATCAACTACAAGGTTCGCGAGCATTCAGTCGGAAAAGTGCCCAATATTCTGGTGGTTGGCATGCGCGAAGCGGAAGAAGGCAAGGTTGCCCTGCGCCGGCTTGGCCAGAAGGAGCAGGAATTCCTGACGCTCGAAGAGGTCGTGTCCATGCTGAAGGAAGAGGCGCTGGCACCGGACTTGAAATCGGCAGCCAAATAACGATATATTCATCAAAGCTGTTGCATTCAAACAACGGCTTTGATGGCTAATGTCTCATTCGCCATCAAGAAGGCTTTATTCCGATAAGCTTTGCGGCTAATGAGCCACCATAGACAACCACTCAGGAGTATTTAACATAGCTGCACCCCCTCGTCGCCCCACGCCGCCCGTCAAAGGCGGCCCGCGCTTCAACGATCTGATCAATTCCGACACCGTCAGGGTTATTGACGACAAGGGCGAAAACCTTGGCGTGATGAACACTCGGGAAGCGATCGAGCGTGCAGCAGAAGTTGGACTCGACCTCGTCGAAGTCTCTCCGAACGCGCAGCCACCAGTTGCGAAATATCTCGACGTCGGCAAATTCAAATATGAGGCCCAGAAAAAGGCCAATGCCGCGCGCAAGACGCAGAAGGTTCAGGACGTCAAGGAAATCAAGATGCGTCCGAATATCGACGATCATGATTATGACGTGAAGATGCGCAATGTGAACAAGTTCATCGACAATGGCGACAAGGTGAAGGTCACCCTGCGCTTTCGTGGTCGTGAAATGTCGCACCAGCAACTCGGGATGGCATTGCTCGTCCGGGTGCAGAACGACATGAAAGAGACCGCAAAGGTCGAAGCCTATCCGAAACTGGAAGGCCGACAGATGCTGATGGTACTCAGCCCGAAATAGAATTCAGGCCTCCGGAAACGGGGGCCTTTTTTTGACCTGCTCCGCTGGCGAACGGTCTATCCGCTCAGTCCGGCTGGCTGCGGGCTAGCCAGAGCATGCCGACACCGACCAAGATGGCGGCGAATGCGAGTATAATTTCAAATTCGTGATTGACCATTTTTCCCTCTGCGGCTGTCACGTCCTATAACAGCGCGAAGCTAACAGCCGGTTAAGTGGCCTGCTGCGTCAGCTTACCGGCTTCGCCCGATATTGCGCCGGAAAATGCCGTTTCAGATTGGCGACCTTGGGCTTGTCCCAACGCACGATATAGGCCTGGCGCGGGTGTTTCTGCATGAAATTCTGGTGATAGGTCTCGGCCGGATAAAAGGCCTTATAGGCTTCGACCCTGGTGACGATCGGTCGTTTCCAGTAGCGCCCCTTCTCAAGCTGAGCGATATAGGCGCGGGCGGCTTTCGCCTGTCCGGCATTCATCGGGACCAGCGCGCTGCGATAATGTTTGCCGCGGTCGGGACCCTGGGCGTTGAGCATGGTTGGATCTGCAATCACCGAGAAATATATCTGCATCAGCTTGGCATAGCTGATTTTGCCGGGATCATAGACCACCCGCACCGCTTCGGCATGACCGGACAGGCCGGCGCTGACCAGCTTGTAGGATGCGCTGCGTTTGGTGCCGCCATGATAGCCGGATGAGGCGCTGATCACGCCGTTGCTATGTTCGAACACACCCTCGACGCCCCAGAAGCAACCGCCGGCAAAGATCGCAACGGCGCGCTTGCCCGTTTCCCCTGCCCCAATGCGCGGCGCCGGAATGATCGTGGCTTTTTCGGCGGCATGCGCCTCTCCGATCAGTCTCGGAGAGGAAGTCTGGTCGCCCGGCAAAGCGGTTTGCACACCGGCCCACATCGCACCGAAACAGGCGATGCTCACACCGAACATGATGGTGCGGGAGAGGGACGGTCCGATCGGCATTTAGCTCAGAAGCTGGGAAGCCGCGCTGACGGTGGGCGACAGATTTTCGCCAAGGTCGGCAGGCTGGTCGGCGGGCTGCATGAAGAACAGCATCAACGCGCCAGCGATAAAGCCGCCGCCGAGGCTGTAGGTCAAATCGGATTTGAATAATTTCATCATGGTCGGTTCCTTGGGGGTCATCATCTGGTTCGATTCGTCCCGCCTGTTGGTTACAGTTTCTAATATAGTTTTCCTGTCGCCGCTGTGAACCTGATCACAAGGTCATATTCAGTTTGCCAACGGGAAGATTTTCTATCGGGGGGGTGTTATGTCTCGCGGCAGTTCGCTGCGCGAACGCCTCCGACGGGGTGTTTTTTACAAACCTCAAACGCCGGGCGGGCGCATCCGCGCCCTTGGCTTTCCTCGCATACGCTCGGGCGCGCGGTCGCGCTTGCCTCCGCTTCGCGTCGGTTCGGTTTTTCCAGTCTTGGAAAGCTTCTAACCGAGGCGCAGCCGAGGCAGGGCCGACTGGCCGCCGCGCCTTATGGCGCGAAAGCCAAGGGCGCGTATGCGCCCGCCCGGCGCCTGAGGTCTAAGTCAAAGCCGCGCAGGCCCGCTGGATGCGGGTGCAGGCTTCGGTCAGGATTTCTTCCGACGTCGCATAGCTGATCCGGAACGCAGGCGAGAGGCCGAAAGCCGCTCCGTGCACCGCGGCGACCTCTGCTTCTTCCAGAAAATAAGCGATCAGATCTTCATCCGTCTTGATCACCGCGCCCTTGGGCGTCGTCTTGCCCATCAGTTCGCTGGCATCGGGATAGACATAGAATGCGCCTTCCGGAGTCGGACATTGCAGGCCCGGCGTATCATTGATCATCGACACCACGAGATCGCGGCGTTTCTCGAACGCGGCATTTCGGTCGGCCAGAAAATCCTGCGGACCGTTGAGTGCGGCAACCGCGGCTGCCTGCGAGATCGAACAGGGGTTGGACGTCGACTGCGACTGCAATTTGGCCATCGCCTTGATCAGCCATTCCGGACCGCCGGCAAAACCGATCCGCCAGCCGGTCATCGCATAAGCCTTGGACACACCGTTCACCGTCAGCGTCCGGTCAAAAAGCTCCGGACAGACCTGCGCGATGGTCGCGAAGGGAAAATCGGCATACCAGATATGTTCGTACATATCGTCGGTCATCACCATCACCTGCTCGTGCGGCAATATCACAGCGCCCAGCGCTTTCAGTTCGTCTGCGCTATAGGCCGCGCCACTCGGGTTGGACGGGGAGTTGAGCAATACCCATTTGGTCTTTGGCGTAATCGCCGCTTCCAGCTGTTCCGGCGTGATCTTGTAGCCCTGATCCGCTCCCGCTTCGATGAACACCGGTGTGCCGCCGGCAAAATTGACGATATCGGGATAGCTCACCCAGTAAGGCGCGGGGATGATCACCTCGTCGCCCACGTCCAGCGTCGCCACCAGCGCGTTGAACAATGTGTGCTTGCCGCCGCTGTTGGCGGTGATCTGCTTCGTCGTATAGGTCAGGCCATTGTCACGCGCAAACTTGCCCACAATTGCCTGCTTCAGCGCAGCAGTGCCGTCGACCGTCGTATAATTGGTATCGCCGTCGCGGATCGCCTGGATTGCCGCTTCCTTGACGAAGTCGGGCGTGTCGAAATCGGGCTCGCCGGCCGACAGGCCGATCACGTCAATACCCTGCGCTTTCAGCTCGGTGACCTTTGCGGTCATCGCCAGCGTGGCAGAAGGTTGGATACGTCCGAGAGCTTTGGAGATATTGGTCATGGGAGGTCCTGTCGCAAGGAATGAGCCTGATTGCCTAATATCATTGCTGCTGCACTGCAACAGGGAGAATGGGTCAGCTGCGCTTTTTCACAAACTCTGCTCGCAGTACGAGACCTTTTATGCCCTCGTGCCTGCAATCAATCTCCTGATCGTCGCCCGTCAATCGAATAGACTTGATCAATGTCCCGCGTTTCAGCGTCTGTCCCGCGCCCTTGACCTTGAGATCCTTGATCAGCGTGACGGCATCGCCATCGGCCAGGACATTGCCCACCGCATCAACGACTTCCGGACCGGTCGACTGAGCCGCGGCATCTTCCGGGCTCAGCCATTCGCCGCTTTCTTCATCATAGACATAATCGCCTGCACCGCCGCCGCTCATTACAAAGACTCCAATGCTTGCTGCATGTCGGCAATAATATCGTCGATATGCTCGATGCCGACAGAAATGCGAACAACATCCGGACCGGCGCCCGCAGCGACCAGTTCGTCTCCGGACAACTGGCTGTGGGTAGTCGAGGCCGGGTGGATGATCAGCGATCTGGTGTCGCCGATATTGGCAAGATGGCTGAACAGCTTGACCGCCGACACCAGCTTGGTGCCCGCTTCAAATCCGCCCTTCAGACCAAAGGTGAACACCGCGCCACCCTTGCCGTCGAGATATTTCTGCGCCAGCGCGTGATATTCATTGTCGGGCAAGCCGGCATAAGAGACCCAGCTGACCTCGTCGCGGCTTTGCAGCCACTCGGCCATTTTCAGGGCATTTTCGCAATGACGCTCCATGCGCAGCGCCAGCGTTTCCATGCCGGTCAATATGTAGAAGGCGTTCTGCGGCGCCAGCGCCGGTCCCAGATCGCGCAGCGACAGGGCGCGCGCCGCGAGGATGAAGGCCATAGGGCCAAAGGCATCGGTGAAGACCTTGCCGTGATAGGACGGGTTGGGCTGGTTCAGGAACGCGAATTTTTCGCTCTTGGTCCAGTCGAACTTGCCGCTGTCGATGATCAGGCCAGCGACGCTATTGCCGTGCCCACCGAGAAATTTGGTGCCGCTTTCCACGACAATATCCGCGCCATGTTCGATCGGACGGCAGAGCATCGGCGAAGCCATTGTGTTGTCGACCACTAGGGGGATGCCCGCTGCATGGGCGATATCGGCAATCGCCTCGATATCCTGAACGACGCCGCCAGGATTGGCGAGGCTTTCGATGAAGACGCAGCGCGTATCATCGGTGATCGCGCCCTTGACCTCGTCCATATTGTCAGCGTCGACAAAGGTCACGTTCCAGCCGAATTTCTTGACCGAATGGGCGAGCTGGTTGAGCGAACCGCCATAGAGCTTCTTCGCCGCAACAATATGCGCGCCGGGGTCCATCAGCACATGAAAGACGATGATCTGCGCCGCATGGCCCGAAGCCACCGCCAGCGCACCGACGCCGCCCTCCATCGCCGCAATCTTGCCTTCCAGCGCGCCGTTGGTCGGGTTCATGATCCGGGTGTAGATATTGCCGAACGCATCAAGATTGAACAGATCGGCGGCATGATCGACATCATCGAAAACATAAGAGGCCGTCTGGTAAATCGGCGTAATCCGAGCGTTTGTTGTCGGATCGGGCTCGGTCCCGGCGTGGACAGCCATGGTTTCAAGGTGCGGGGTTTCCAGATGATCGGTCATGATGCGTCCTTGTGCAAAGAAGTAAGCAGCGTGCCTAATATCAATGCGTCTTCACCGCAACTAGGCTTATGATGGGGTGACGCGGGCTGACCGCAGGATTCTACCGCTACCGCGCTTCGATTGCCCCCTCGCGCCCCAACCATCCGTCATCCCGGCGAAGGCCGGGATCCAAACCGCCGCACCAGAGAACCGTCAGAATTTTCCCGAATTTTTTGAAACTTTATCCGTCCTGCGCGTTGGTTGGATGAAACGGAATAAAGGAAACAGACCATGAGCAACAAGGATATGAACGATACAACCGATCGCGACGAGATCCGCGAGGAATTCTGGGAATCGATTGCCGACAGTCCTTTCGTGATGATGGCGCTCGACAGCGGCCGCGAGCATAGCATCCCGATGCGCGCGCAACTCGACAAGGACGCCAACAGCGCGATCTGGTTCTACACCTCGCGCGACAACCGGCTCGCCACAGGCGGCCCGGCGATGATGCAATTTGTCTCCAAGGGCCATGATCTCTTCGCCTGCGTGTCCGGCAATCTGACCGAAGAAACCGACCCGGCAATCATAGACAAGCACTGGAGCAAGCCGGTCGAAGCTTGGTACGAACAGGGCCGGCAGGACCCGAGCCTGCTGATGCTGCGCCTTGACCTTGGCGACGCGGAAATCTGGGAAGCCGATCCCGGCGTCGTCGGCATGTTCAAGATGATGACCGGCATGACCATGAGCGGCGACGAGATGGGCGACCATGCCAAGGTGCCACTCTAGGCGCGACCACGGCCGTCTGAACGCAGTCCATAGGGGCCGCAGAAAAACGGAACAGAGCGGACGCCGGCCTTGAAGCCGGACACAATTTCGCTTTGCTCCTGCTTCGGCGGCCCCTTGGCTTTTCTTGCGGCGCCCGTGCAACAAATGCCCGGCCAGCGCGTTCATTTGCCATGACGAATATTCTCGCCGGACCCGATACGATTGCCTGGTCAGAAGCGCTGTGGCGGCTTGGCGCTGCGACACTGCTCCCCTTCCTGATCGGACTGGAGCGGTTCATCCGCCGGAAGCCGATCGACTTCCGCCCCTTCGTGATCATCTCCGTCGCCGCCTGCGCGCTGGCGATCGGCGCAATGGAATTGCTTGAATCGACCCGCGACCCGCAAAGCGACATTGACCCCAGCCGCGTCTTCGAGGGCGTGATCACCGGCATCGGCTTTCTTGGCGCCGGCGCGATGTTTCGCGAAGGCAGCTTCGTCCAGGGTGCGGGATCTGCCGCGTCAATATGGGCGGCGGGCGCAATCGGTCTGATCTGCGGCTTCGGGGAAATCTGGCTGGCGGTGATCATCACCGCCGTCATCCTGACGGTTCTGATCACCAGTGCGCCCTTTACCTCGCACTGGGACCCTGGAGAAGAAGACGGGATGCCCCCGTCCTGAACGGACCCATCACAGTATCAATCACCAGCAAGCAAAGGAGACTAACATGCCCGCACAATCCAAAGCCCAGCAACGCGCCGCCGGCGCGGCCCTGTCCGCCAAGCGCGGCGAAACCAAGGTCGGCGATCTCAAAGGTGCCTCAAAGGACATGTACGATAGCATGACCGAGAAGGAGCTGGAAGATTATGCCAGCACCGATCACGACGGCCTGCCGGAAAAGGTTGAAGACGACGATTAGTCGCTACCGCGCCTGAACCGGGCCTATCCACCACGCACAAAGACGCCGAGCCAAATCATTTTCGCGCGGCTTCTTGCATCTGACGGATCTGCTTGCTGGCCGTCACCAGCAGGACGTTATCGTCCGGTAATTGTAGGCGCTGGATCAATAGACACGGTCCGGTTCGTTACTGCCGAGACGCGACCCACCGATCATCTGCGCCCAAAGCAAATATCAGATGGCGCCTTCAGCCTTGGTAAGCGGCTGTTTCCACTGCATCTAGGACCTTCATCGCGCTTTTGTCGCCGAACGGGAAAAATTGCATGAGAACCAGACCCGTAACTCCACTGGCCGGATCAATCCAGTAATAGCAGTTCGCAAGCCCGGCCCAGGAGAGACTGCCCGCCGCGCGACCAGCAGGTCCTTTTTCGGGATTGATCAGGAAGCCCAGACCCCATTGCGTATCCATGTCCGGAAAAGGATCAAAGGTTTCTGCCAGGAACGGAACAACGCTTTCCATACGACCGACCTTCATCGACCCGACATGGTTGCGCGACATTGTCGCGACCGTCTCTGCATCCAGAATTCTGGCCCCGTCCAGCGTGCCTTGATTCAGGATCATGCGCATGAACTGCATATAATCCGCGGCAGTGGAATAGAGACCACCGCCGCCGGATTGAAATTCCGCACCATCGCCACCGCCTATCTCAAGCGAAATAGGAACCAGACCGTCCTCTGTGCGGGAAAGCAGAGATACTCTGCGACCGACCTTTTCCGGCGGTACAGAGAAGCCTGTGTCGTGCATCGATAGGGGAGCGAGAATATGTTCTTCCATATAGTCGCCAAGCGTTTGCCCGCTGACCGATTCCACCGCGCGACCGACCCAATCCGTGCTGACTCCGTATAACCAGTCCGAGCCGGGCTCGAAGAGGAGCGGCGAAGAGATGCTGGCAATTGATCCGGGAGCGACTTTACCCTGCGCCTTCGCCATTTTTTCGCTGGTAAAGGAATAGCCCAGACCGGACGTGTGGGTCAGCAGATGTCGCAACGTGATCGAGGTCTTTGCAGGGCTCAGCCGGGCATTGCCGTCCTCGTCAAAGCCTTCGAGCAGATCGGGGTGGGCAAGCTCGGGAAGAACCGCACCAATTGGTTCGTCGAGCGCCAGCAAACCGCGTTCGACCAGCTGCATCGCTGCAACCGACGTAATCGCCTTGGTCATCGATGCGACGCTGAATATGCCGTCCAGTGCCATGGTCCTGCCCGTAGCGGGATCGGAGATGCCAGCGGCTGCGGAAGCCAAAAGCCCGTTACGATTGCCAATCATGGCCACCGCTCCGGCGAGCGCATTTTCTTCAAGGGCGTCTTCGAGGGTTTTTTGCAAATCAGTCATGCACGAGCGCATAGCAACGCTCGCTCGCAAATCCACTCTCAAATGTTCTTCTTCATCACCAAAGGCGAAGCGGACCAGTTCGTCCTTTTAACATATTCGATAATGTGATCGCGATAAAATGCTGCTAGGCCATCGATATGAAATATCCAAAATTGCTAGAGCCACTCGATCTTGGCTTCACCACGATAAAAAACCGCTCGATCATGGGCTCCATGCACACCGGCCTGGAGGAAATGGATGGCGGCTTCGAGCGGATGGCTGCTTATTTTGCCGAAAGGGCAGCCAATAATATCGGCATGATCATCACCGGCGGGATCGCCCCCAATTCCGAAGCATCGATGGGCGGCGCTATGATGTCCAGCGATGAAGAAGCCGCCAAGCACCGGATGGTCACGGATGCCGTGCACGGCGCTGCCGATGATGTGAAAATATGCATGCAGATTCTCCACCCCGGTCCTTTGGCCAACAATAAAGACATGGTCGCACCGTCGGCTGTACGATCCCGAATTGCCAGACATCCCCCAAATGAACTGGATAAAGCCGGCATCCAGAAGCAGATTGACGATCATGTGAATTGCGCGGTGATGGCCCAGAAGGCCGGCTATGACGGCGTCGAGATTATCGGATCGGCCGGCTATCTGATCTCGACCTTTCTGGTGCGCAAAACCAATTTGCGCGAAGACGAATATGGCGGCTCTTTCGAGAATATGATGCGCTTTGCCATCGAGATCGTCGAGCAGACGCGGGCAGCGGTCGGCCCGGATTTTATCCTCATTTTTCGTATCGCGGCGATGGACATGCTCGACGGCGGCATGAGCTGGGAAGAAATTGTCGCATTGGGCAAGGCTTTGGAAAAGGCCGGTGTCACGATCATTTCGACCCATTTCACCTGGCACGAGAGCGCCGTCCCGACGATCGCGACCATGGTGCCCCGGGCCGCCTTCACCTCGGTCACCGGCCGGTTGCGCAAGGAACTGAGCGTGCCGATGATCACCTCCAACCGCATCAATATGCCCGATGTCGCGGAAGCGGTTCTGGCGCGCGGCGACGCTGATCTGGTCTCCATGGCCCGGCCCCTGCTCGCCGACAGCGAATTCATGCGCAAGGCGGTCGAAGGTCGCGAGGACGAGATCAACACCTGCATCGCCTGCAATCAGGCCTGCCTTGATCATACATTCATGGGCAAATTGACGACCTGCCTAGTCAATCCCCGCGCCTGCCACGAAACCATCTTGAACTATGAACCGGTCACAGAAGCCAAGCGGATCGCGGTTGTCGGCGCCGGGCCAGCCGGCCTTGCCTATTCCACGGTGGCGGCCCAGCGCGGTCATGCTGTCACCTTGTTCGAAGCATCGTCTGAAATAGGCGGCCAGTTCAATCTGGCGAAAACCATTCCGGGCAAAGAAGAATTTTACGAGACTCTGCGCTATTATAACCGGATGATCGCGGTGCATGGCATCGACTTGCGGCTCAACACGAAAGCAGACGTCGCCGGGCTGCAGGCCGAAGGCTTTGACCATGTCATTGTCTCGACCGGCATCAAGCCACGCACCCCGGATATCGAAGGCATCGATCACGAAAAGGTCGTCAGCTATATCGATGTGATCAAGGGCAACAAGCCGGTTGGCAAAAAGGTCGCCATCATCGGCGCCGGCGGCATTGGCTTCGACGTCTCCGAACTGATCAGCCATGCCGGTGTTTCCGGCGCGCTCGACCGCGATGTCTTTGCCGCAGAATGGGGTGTCGATTTCGAAAACCACCCCCGCGGCGGTGTCACCGGCGTCGAGCCCAAGGTGGTGAAATCCGATCGCGAAATCACCCTGTTGCAGCGCAAGGACAGCCGCGTTGGCGCCGGTCTTGGCAAGACAACCGGCTGGACCCACCGCATCACACTGACAAGGCGCGGTGTCGGCATGATGAACGGCGTCGAATATGTGAAGATCGATGATCAGGGCCTGCATGTTCTGCAAGGCGGTCAGCCGGAATTGCTGGAGGCCGACACCATCATCATCTGCGCCGGTCAGGATCCGCTGCGCGAGCTGCATGATAATCTGCAGCAGGCGGGTATTTCATCCGAGCTGGTGGGCGGTGCCTTTGAAGCGATGGAACTGGACGCGAAAGCGGCGATCAATCAGGCCAGCTATATGGCCGCCGCGATCTGACCGGCCGGCGGACCGGTCACAGACCTTCCCAGAGCAGCCGGGTGATATTCCGCTCCTATCCAGCCAGATCAAAAAAAGCCGGACGAAATCACTTTCGCCCGGCTTTTTATGCGGCACAACGGTCAACCGCTGCTTACCAGTAAGGCGTTACCGTCCAGTAATTATAGACGCTGGACTGATATTCCCGGTCATAGGCACGGTCCGGCTCGTTGCCGGCAAAGCGCGGCGCGTCCATCAGTTGTTCCTTGGTAACATCGATCCGGTAACCGTCTAGATCAGTGTCATAGTCAAGCTTTGACCATGGGATACTATGCTTCTCGTCACCAATGCCGAGAAAGCCGCCAGCGGAAATGATCACATCAGTAACATTGCCGCCGCGCTTGTCGATCAGCAGCTTGTCAACCGAACCGATCTTGTCCTTGTCCGAGCCGTAAACGGCGGTGCCATCGACGCGGTCGCTGGCGATTACACTGTGGTTTTTTTCATCCTGTAACATATCATTTCTCTCCTCTAGAGTTCAGGGCCCCTTGCTGTCGGGGGTAGCCCCGTGGCGGTCCGTATAAAGGGGGAGGACCGATGCCATGTGGCTACAGGGAATCTACGGACGTCCACGCAGATCGTTCCGGGGATTTTACGAATTTTTTGATTGTGGAAAAAATCGCGGGATACGGCACCTGTTTGCCCCCGAAGTCAGCCGACACACCGCCGGAAAATTGAACAGTTGCGCCCGAAGCCGGTTGATGTAATTCTTCTATATGCCGGTTTCAGCAATCATCCGGCGTCACTTGCCTGAAAACCACCCTATTGAACCGAACGTCCAATCCCGAGGAACGAGCATGATGAATTTGAAGATGACAGGTGCAGCCCTGACCCTGGCCATGATCGCCGCCTGCCCCGCGTCTGCAACAATATTAGCGGCAAGCGGCTCGGCAACGGCGGTGGCAAAGCCCGAACCGGCAGAACCCTCCTTCATCCCGGCAGATTTCGACGCTCCGACCCTGGTCGAAACAGAGGATTTCAAGCTCGTGCCACTGGGCCCGGATCTGGTCGATGTCGATTTCGCCGCCTATATGTCCTCGATCGAACATTTGCAGACGACCTTCACCCGCAGCACCGGCTGGCCGCACAAGGACATCTCCGCTGCCGACGCGATGCAGGACATGGAAAATGAACAGGCGCGGTTTGAGGGCCGCAAATCCTTTGCCTATGCCGTCCTCACGCCGGATGGCAGTCGCGAACTTGGCTCTCTCTATGTTCAGCCAAGCAATGTCGAAGGCTATGATGCGATTGTCAAAATGTGGGTGACCAAGGCCGAATATGACGCCGGCTTCGACGCCGAGCTATATGACTGGGCAACCCGCTGGGTAGAGACGGAATGGCCATTTGAAAATGTCGCCTATCCCGGCCGCGCGATCGAGTGGGACGAGTGGGATGCTCTCGCCAGGGCTGAAAAAGCAGCGCCAGCGGAATAGAAACGCTGAGGACCCAAGCGGCTGGATGGACAAGGGTAACGTTGCTTCATAAACCCGAGCGGCACGCCCAGATGCAAGATGGATATCCTCAACTGATCGCTTTGGGGCAGACATGGAATGACGGCTCGAATTTTGCATCCAATCCGTTCGAATGACCGAAATTGGGTGGGGAACGGACGTTGCAACGAGCCCTTGGTAGCGGCGGCTTAATCCCGAAAGGAGACATTCCCCTAGCTCGACTTCATAATATCCCTTCGACCTCATTTTCAGAAGCAAATGAACCACCCGGGTCTTTCCTGTCGCGAACAGCCGGAAATGCATCCGCAACTGACGCAACGTTTCGATAATCTCCTTCTGCTCGTGATTCTTTATATTCCCCTTCGTTCTCCATGGTCCATAATATGGACCATGGAGAACGAGGAAGATCAGCAACCCCTCTAAAAGCGAAGGGCGGCCTTAAGCTGGAACCGGTGCTGGCTAAAATCAGCGTTTCCAAAGGTACCATCGTAATTTATCGATAACTCAACCGGCAGACCACTGCTGGTTGTAAAGTTTCCGATCACACCGATATTTGCACGGGCATATTCCTTGTCTCTGGCATCGACCGGCGTAAAGAATGGCAGAACGCCCTCTGTAAACCGGGTACCGACGAGGAAGCCTTCATCGTCCAGCTCTTTCACCCAGTGAACGCTGGCATGGGGTTCAATGACACCATTTCCAGATGCTATCGGCATACTTGCTTTTGCGCCGAGCCAGATCGTCTGCGATTTAAACTCCATGTCGTCGATGGTCATGTTAAGGGCGCCGGCGCCGGTCTCACTATATCCGTCTACGTCAAGGTCGTAAAAGTGATATTCGACGCTGGGACCAATGATCACAGGGGCCAGGTCGAGGTTGTACCCTGTTCTGGCAGCAAAGCTCCACTGCTTGCCGTCCGTTTCACTCTGTGCCAACCGGCTCAGGGCTCCGATGACGATTTTGCGATCATTGTCGAAATCGATCCAGGTGTGACCTCCAGCAACATCGGCATAGAAACCGGTTTGTTCGCCGTAAGAAGCATAACCCATCAAGGACAAGCCGCTTGCATCAAGCTCACCGCGATTGTCGTCAATGTCAGATTCGTTCTTGCCGTAGCTAAGCGCAGCGCCAACACGGAAGCTGTCGACGACACGATAATCGGCACCACCCACAATCGTGAACCCCGTATAGTCAGCGCCAGCGCCGTTCAGGCTCTGTTTGATGTCGCCGGTCGAAACGGAGGCGGACATAAATGCCGTGACGCGATCTGATACCTGTGCCGAATTGCCGCCATTTGCCTGAGCCAACATCATGGCAGCCGCCTGTGCCGAGTTGTCGGCTGAAGCAACATCCACGTTATTTGCGGAAGCAAACCGGCTTCCACGGCCATTTCCCGCATGCTGCAAAACCTGTTCTAGCTGGTCGCGGCCAAGCAATTGTGCCTGAGTGCCGAAGTTACGCAGATAGCTGGTGCCAGCCCGCTCGAGACCCAGCTCGATAGCCTCTGGTGAAGACAAGCCGTTCAGCGCGCCTGTGACTTGCTGAAAATCAGCGAATATCGGGTCGATGGCGGCTGCGGTGCCAGTTGCTGCCGTCTGATCCAGAAACAAATAGGGTATTTCAGTCTGATCGAGGGAAAATGCCACCGAGGACTGATATTCTGTCTGCGCTGCAGTTATGATCGGTGCAAAAACCGGCACGAAACGCATGGTAAACTGGCCTACAGAAATATCACCGATATCCATGGAATAGTTCAGGTTAACGTTGGACAAATCCTCGATAATATCGACATAATATGCTTCCTGCGCGATCAACCCATCCACGGTAGCTGCATCCTGAACGACGCCGGCACCGTCAAGCCACAGATTGCCGGCTTTCCAATAGGTCAGAACGGCCTCGGTAGCAGGATCGCCATCATCGTCGAAGAACACCGCTTCCGGAACCTGGGTACGCGAAAGAATGCCATCACCGAAATATTCAGTATAAGCTCCGAAAATAGAGCTAGCGACCAATGTGTCAGTACCTTCAGGAACGAAAACAAAACCGGATTTGTCAGGATCTGAAAAATAGCCGGCATCGCCTTCCTGCCCACCCTCACCGAACAGACCGTCCGGGAAGAAAGCCCGCTGAAGAGGATTTTGACCGTCAACACCGCCATTCCCCTCCCAGTCAGCCGCCTGGGCTATGAGTACACCCACTTGATCCATGGTCAACGGTTCGGAACTCTGGGATGCCAGAACAAAGTTATCGCCACTTCCCGTACCAAGCTCAATCCTGAAACCAGTCATGCGGGCAGGCGTCTGGTTTGTCAGCTTCCCGAAATTGAAATATTCCGTGGTGCCGCCCGAAGCAGCAACATTGAATATCGTATCGAACGCTCTAAAGCCTGTCAGGTTATATTTTACACGTTTGCCAGATCCAGGCGCTGAGTCGCAAGTTGCATCATTGTTGGCCATCACGCAGTTGGTAACGCCTTGAGGCGAAAATCCGTTGGCCGTCGTGAAATCATCATTGTTCGGATCGCCGGTAACGGCCTTGACCCCTGGCTCGACGACGCCCTCGTCTTCGTCGATGAGAATGAAGCCATCGCCCTCAATATCCTCCAGACCGACAATCGTTCCGGCTAGCGCGGGTGTCACCGATGCAGGCATGAGCAGGATAGCAAGCGTTAAAGTAGTGGATTTCAAACGTTTCATGTTACTGGTCCCATAATTTGTTGAATTATAATATGTAGATGATTTTATGCTGAGGTTAGCTGTTCCGAGACTGGGGTTTTTCCGGCCACATCTTTCGGAGGGAAGAATATGGATTGAATGTCTGAGCAAGATTTACTCAAAGTCCAGCAAGGCAGAGAAACTCCGCACTGTTTGATTTTCATAAATTTTTCATTAGCTTGCTTCTCCCCTAATTACAGTGATGTAAATAGGCGCTTCAGATTTCCAACAAATACGTAGAAACCCTTATCCACTTGATGTCGTTGGGTTTTGTGGCAACGCGGAGGTAGCCAATTCGCGGAATTGCCAATATCATTTTTGCACGCTTGGCGGCCACCAGATACGACCAATAGGATTGGCTGCACTTGGGGCGACTGCGGACGGTCCGATTTTGCTCCGCCACCTCCCCTTTTGCGCCCAACGCGGATATTGGCTACAACAGGCATTGAATCCGCAAACGGACAGCATGGGGGACAAATGCCCGACACAGTTTTGATCGACGCCGGCAAATACACGCTCCGCAAGCTGGAGCCAGCAGACACCGCCGCCCTGTTCCCGACCTTTGCGAGCGAGGCGGTGTGCCGTTTCCTCTCGCGCCCGCATTTCACCAGCGAAGCCGAGCTCTGTGCGTGGCTAACCGACCCGGATTGGAACGGCCGCAGCTGGGTCGCGATCGATAAATCCGACGAGAGCCTCGCCGGCCGCTTTGTCGCCGTCCCGACCGACGATGATCAGGTCACCGAACTGGGCTATGTCACGCTGTCCGGCCGACAGAGTCAGGGCATCGCACGGGCCTGTACAGCCGCGCTGATTTCCCATCTGTTCGAACGGGAGAATCATCGCCGTGTTTTCGCCGAGATAGACAGTAGAAACCTCGCCTCGATAGCCTTGGCCGAGCGCCTCGGCTTCACCCGCGAAGCCTGTTTGCGCGAACATGAGCGCACCCATGAAGGGCTGTGCGACATGCTGGTCTACGGCCTGCTCCGCCGCGAATGGAACGGTGGTTCCAAAGTGCAGTGACTTGCTGCGATATCACTGCCCGCTGATCCACCAACACCCGTCATCCCGGCGCAGGCCGGGATCCAAACCAAAATATGGTGTGCGAAAGCAAGACCGGGTTAGACCCCAGCCTACGCTGGGGCGACAATGTGGCTAGCCGCCAAAGGCATCCTCAACGCCCCCCGGCGATCCACCCGGCAAACCGGTTCTCGCCCACGCGCAGCCCCGCAATATCCGCGCTCCGGCTTTCAATCATCGCCACCCGTTCATCCGCCTCCATCCCGATCAGATCGAACACAGAAGGGTGGACATAGCTCTTGCGGCAAATCGCCGGCGTGTTGCGCAGGGTTGCAGCGGCGGCTTCGCAGGCCTGCCTGATCGTCGCATTCCCGTCCGAGGCGATCGCATCCATCGCGGCGACGCTGCCGTGCCAGGTACGGAACATCTTGGCGCTGAGGCTGTCCATGCCCGACACCGCTTTCAGCCAGTCGTTGACGTCGCCGCTGTCGAGCGGGTGCACCTCGCCGTCTGCGCCGACATATTGGAACAGTCGCTTGCCCGGGAGATCGTCGATCTGCTCCAATATCCTCTGCAGCCGCGTGTCGCGCAGACTGCAGCTGACTTTCTTGCCGCCCTTGGCCCGATAGCGCAGACGCAGGACATCGTCGTCATAGGTAACATTGCGGTTGTCCAGCGTCGTCGCCCCCTTGCTCATCTTCGAGCTACCGCCGACCCGGATCGCGGTGCGGTCGATCAGCCGGACCAGCGCCGCAATCGCCACTTCCTTGCTCAGCGGGTCGCTATCGCCCTCGGCATTGAGCAGCGCGTTCACCTTGCGCCGAATGCGCGGCAGCCGCGTCGCAAATTCCGATAGCTGGTCGAATTTCTGCTGGTCGCGAAAGACCCGCCACTGGTCATGATAGCGATATTGCTTGCGCGTCGCCGCGTCATATCCGGTCGCCTGGATATGGCCATTGGCCTTCACGCAAATCCACACATCACTATAGGCCGGCGGAATGCCAAGCTTCTTGATCCGCGCGAGCTCTATGCGGCATTTCAGATGGCTTTTGTCCGGCAGCAGATATTGAAAACCCCGCCCCCGCCTCACCCGCGATATGCCGGGCTCTTCGTCGCTGGTGTAGACGAGACTGGGGATGCGGAGCGCGGGTTCGTGGATCATGAGCGAAAAACGCTGGCCGCAATATTCGGTTCCCGCGGCGATGGCGAATCTTCGGCGGGCCGGCCACCTGGGCAGCGTGGCTCAGGTGACCCAGTTCAGCGCGATCAGATAGAGGGCCGACAAAACAATCCACGTCCCATCCAGCGTCTTGAGCTTTCTTGCTCCCAACCACAGGGCGATCGGGCGGGCCAGAAAGGCCCCGGCCACCGCGCCGGGCCCGGCCAGCAGGACGATCTCCCAGGCGATCGTCTCCATCTCGATATGCCAGATGATCCCGACCAGCACGCTGACCGAGGAAATGACGCAGGCAGTGCCGGTGCACAGCAGCACCGGATAATGGCGCATGAACAGGTAGAGCGCGACCAGCTCGCCGACGCCGACGGAAAACAGCGCGGTCAGCGCGCCGCCGGGGATGGCGATGAACAGCAGGATCACGATGTCGACCGTCTCCAGCCGGCTGCGTTCCAGCCGGTTGTTGTTGATCGTCCAGGTCGTGATGATCAGCGCCAGACCCAGAAATATCGAGAAAATCTTGTAGCCGAGCAAGATCAGCGCGCCGTCGACCACGGTCAGCCGCTGCATCGCCCACATCGCCGGCAGCGCAAAGGCGAGCACTGCCCCGATCACCAGGGCAAAATCGCGCGGCCGGACCCGGACATAGCCCGCGCCAGCCGCGCCCGCCTCCGGCTGGTGCAGCAGACGGTCGGTCCAGCGCAGGCCGCCAATGGTCATGCCAAAACATTGGATCGCCATCGACGCCGCGGTCACCCGCAGCGGGTCGAGCGTCATGATCCCGTGCTCGCGCAGCCCGTTGAACACCGGCACAAACACCACGCCGCCCCCGGTCCCCGACGTATTGGCAATCACCGCCGCCAGCGCCCCGATGCCGGGGAGGAACCATAGCTGGCCGAGCAGAACGGGGTCGTAACTCGCGAACAGCAGGATGCCGATGTAGAGCGCGAGCAGGACAGCGCCGCCATAAATTACCAGGCGGCCCGGTGCGGGTTTTGACAATGGACGGCGGGAGTTGGTCATGCTTTGCGGTTGGCCAAATCTGCGTTGCGACGCAAGCGGGAATGATCCGGCCGGGACCGGCTCATTTCCCGCCCTGGGAATTGCGGCCTCCGGAGGCTTTCAAATCAGGGAGAAAGCGCAGGAATTACATTCGAGCACATCCTGGTTTAAAGTGCCCTGTCACCGCAATTCTGCCACCGTAATTCTCGCCGTAATTCGGACATTATATCGGCTGCAATATAAAATCAGCAATTTGCCGCATCACCCTTTTGCCTTCCGGAATGGGTATCAACATCCAGACGTGAAACATTTTTGAATATTCATGATAGTCACAATTTCCGCCCACACCTTCCAGAGCGGTCCGGAATCTTTGTGAATCAGGCAATAATACATCCGCCGATCCGGTGAATATTTGCATGGGCGGTAGTCGATCATGCGACCCGAACAAGGGGCTGACCCTCGGGTCTTTTACATCTAAAGGCCCAGCGTATAATTCTCCGAATTTTCTTAACCCGGATATGGAGATCATCGGGTCGCGTTTTTCTATTTCAGGCTGATCAGGATGCATCGCGGTGACATCAAGCCAGGGCGATAGCAGGATCAAGCGACCGGGCTGGAGACTTCCGCTATCGCGCAGTGCATGGGCGAGAGCCAAAGACAGGCCGCCACCGGCGCTATCTCCCATCACGGTCATATTCGCTGCGCCGTGTTTCTCTGCAAGCTGTCCAAATAGTTGCTGCATCTGGGGGATCAGCTTTTCACATTTCTGCTCCGGCGCAAGCGGGTAGATAGGGACGGTCACGCTTGCCCCTGTTGCATCGACAAGCCGTCCAACAAAGTTCCAATGGGCCCAGGACATGTCCATCACATATCCTCCGCCATGTAGGTAAAGGACGTGATGATCGCCCTTGCGGGCACCTGCTTTTGGAGCAATCGTGAACACTCGATATCCATCAACCTGCTCTTCCAGCACTGCAAACTTCCGTCTGAAGCGTTTCGAAGGCAAGTCCGGGCCTTTTTGACGAAGCTTCTCTATCTTTTCCTGCGCTTCGGATGGATTGGAGAAAAACGTCTTTGTGCCCGTCAGTGGCAACAGAAGATTTACGATGCGGGCGCGTAATGAGATCATGGGACACCTAAGCGCAACTGCTTCTGGAATGCAAATAACGATGCCGGCTTATGTCCGGCTTACCTCAACTGCAAATACCAGCACGGCAACGCCATCAGAAGGACAACCCTCTCATCAGACAAACATTTGTCTTCGCGCAGGCCTTGGCCGGTTATTTAGTCATAGACCCAAGATAGGCTTCAACGGCAGCATGATATTCCTCTTCGTTCAACGCCCATTGCTGCAAGTCGGCGTCAGCCCAACCGAGTTGCATGCCCGACTTTCCTCTACCAAGGCTGGAAGTCATGCCTCGTGTTAATGCCAGCGGTGCGGCAGGCATCTGCAAAAGCTCTCCAATCAACGTTTCCGTCGCCTGACCAAGTTCGCCGTCTTCCGCGCAGCGCTGCGCCCAATGAGCGCTCATCAGCTCATCGGCATATACTTTTCTTGCGGTCATAACCCAGTCTCGCGTGACCGGCAGGCCGACCTCCCGCGCGAGCAGCGGAGTGCCGTTCCATACGTTGGGGATTCCCAGCGCAAGCTCGGGTATTCTGAAGATCGTATTCTTGGCTATGACCCTGAAATCGCAGGCGGTTGCCAGCAGCGCCCCTCCGCCTATCACATGACCCTGAATACTCGCTATGCTCACCTGGGGAATACGGTCCAGCTGTTCCAGCAACCGCTGCCATGTTGCAGTACGATTGCGCCGCGTCGACCAGTCGCCCTCGACTTTCGGATAGGACGTTGTCTTCAGGTCAGCGCCCGAACAAAATGATTTGCCCTCGCCGCTAAATACCAGCAACCGGATATCCGGCCTCTCCATCAATTCATTCAGCGTCGATGCGATGACGGAGCGTATGTTTTCATTCAATGCGTTAAGTTGCCTGGGGCGATTGAATTTAATATTTACGATTTCTTTCCCGTATGTGACAATGACATCTTCGTGCTTGTCCATCAAATATCCTCATGATTGTTATGTCCGTTGCCGGGACGTTTACATGCATTGCGATGTTGTGTCATGCGGCCAGCGACAGGAAAGAAAGAGGGCATCATCCATGACAGTGACGATTGGCCGGATAGTTCCCGGGCTCTACTTTTGGGTACCGGGACTGATGAAGGCCACCGAGCCAGCGGGGATGATTGCATGGGTCTTGGAATGAAGTGCGCTGTCATCGTAATTTAAGAATTCACTCAACTCGAACGGGTAATGCGTGAAGGTCCGTCTATCACGGCATCCAATCCGTTTTCGAAAATTCCCCATGCATTACTTATGCTGCCTGGATATTCTTCCGCGAGAAACCCTCTCATTATCGACTCTCGATATTGGGGAGTTTGCTTTTTAACAATCACCTCATCGACACTATGCGCAGCGCAAGCAGTCAGCAGCCCCTCAAACTCATCAATAGAGCACACAAAAAAAGGATAACGGTTCAGAAGGTCGAACTCGAGGCAGCGTTTTTTAAACTCTTTCGAGACCAATTCATCGAGGTGCTGGTAGAAGAAAGGGCCGAATGCAAACCAATTATAGAACGTAACTATCGCGGGATGAATAGGGCGACCAGAGCATTGCCAATGTGGATACTGACCTGCGAGAGCGTCTTGCAGCGCAGAATACAGCTGACCGATGTTTTCAGCCAGTCGGCTTATTGCTTTCAGGAATGCTGGCTCAGGAGAAATTTCAGTTTGAGAGGCGATGTCCAATCTCGCCATCTTACATTCTACAAACAAGGTTCCGCTTTCATCTTCGATGATCCAATCAACGCTTCGTTTTTCCGGGCTGCCCCAACTTGCCTCCGGCAGTAGGGTAGCTTGATCGGCCAACAGAGTATGTGCAACCTCACCGACATAAGCTTCAAATGCTTGGCCAATTGCATTACCGAAACGTTTGTCGGAGCGAATTAGATCAAAGTATAGACCGTCGGTAAGGCGTTGAATCAAAACCGGCGGCAATGGGGAAATAGTAGACAATGGGTTCCCTGCGTGGACGAGTGGATATTCCCTCAGTGGATTGAAACTATATGCCCAATTTATGTCGAAACTTTGCCGTTCAATCATTATTTCACGTAGTTCTTTGGCGGACATCGATATTCTATTCCGCAACGCAGATATAGGATCATGAATCGACGGTGACGCTGCCGTAAGAAATGCAAAGGCTGGCGTTGGAACGTGAGACGTTTCTTCCATTAAAAGTAGAATAACCTGAAAAAGTTCGGCGGCTGTCATGCCGAATTCAGCTTCAATCATCGCAGCAACCGGCGGGAAGCGATAGAGCATATAGTATCGGGACAAGGCTCCATTCGTAATAGGATCCTGCCAGGGAAACTGTTTAAAAGCGATGCGAGACAGCTGAAGCATAATGTCTTGGGGTCTAGTTTCATGCTCACCCCAAGTTTTGTCCTCTAGCTTGTGAATCATTCTCATTGCTTTGAACGCGACATTTGCATTGGAGAATTTTGCACCTCCTTGGCGCTCGGCATTTAGTATCAACTCTCTCGCTAGGAGTTCGATAGTATGCTCAAATAGCCCGACTTTATATTTTGAATTTCCGGCCCGAATAGCAGGGGTGGATAATTGGTCAGGCAGTTGCTTCTCAAATTGGAGGTGTTGTATATAACAATATGTTGCACCTAAGCCGGTCCAGAGGTCGAAACGGCGCAAGTAGTTGCGGAGCGGCTTGTAGTGATTATACATAGTTCTAAAACCTCACCTTGTTCGTAGCTTAACCAGCAACAGTCCCGAATTACAGTGACAATGAAACTACGGAACGATACCCAATTAGGTTTCATATAGTCCAAGCAAAATTCTTAGCTTCCGCATTTCCGATAGATTGGGGAGTTTTAATACCTAGCTTGAATTGTCCAGCATGTTTCTCAAAATTTCGAAGTTCGAAGGATCGTCCAACAGATTCTCCTCGCCCAGATTGACTACAATGGCTGGATCATTGGCCTCGGCTCTCAATGATGGAGTGTGTAAGGGGCTTATCCTGGAGCCGATTGCCACATGCCAGTGCAAATGGACGGTTTCAAACGACCATCCTCTTCGGCCAATTTGAGGATTTTTATAAGGTGACCGAATAAGCGGTATCTTCATCTCTTCAAATTTGCGTTCTTTCCACATCAAAACAAGAGAAGCATCTATGTGCTTGTTATTGAATATCGCCGATCTCAGGGTTGCTTCATATGGACCTAGATCAAGGTCAAAAGTTCGATAGCGACTTGATATCGCATGACGCCAAACAGTTGTGCACGCAAATTTCAGTAGTTTTTGAGGCTGGGGATTCTTCACGAAAAACGCGTTCTCATCGCTATTCGGGACCCATCTTCTCGATTTTGTACAACGATCGTAAAACCTCAATGCATAATCATCCGCTGCTTGCGTAAAAGACTCATGAGCATTGCATAGGATGTTATCATCGAACTCCCCAGCCTGGGTCATCATGAGGTCGTCGTTTAATCGGTTCCCTGAAACAGCCGACTTTTCGTCTTCTAACATGCGTCGGACAAAACCACGCGGAATTAAATGGCTTTTAACGGTATTTGGTTCACCGCAAACTAGGCAAGGCATAGTCCATCTAATCCCTCGAGAAAGTTACCATTTGAATTCTCAAATGGCTACAATTTACCAAAATTGAATCACTCCTATTGCACCTCACCCCCAACCAACCCCCGCACACTATTCCCCACAAAAAACCCGCCAGCCAGATCCTCCGCGCGCAGGTCCGCCTCGACCGCCTGCACGCTCTCGATCAATTCCGCTCGCAGCACACCCGGCAAAACGCCTCTTGCCAGAGGCGGCGTCAGCAGCTTGCCGTCGCGTTCGACAAACACATTCCAGATTGCGCCTTCGGTGACAAAACCGTCGGCATCGACGAAGATCGGGTGGACGCCCTCGCCCGGAGCGCCATCTTCTTTGGCGACCTGATAAACCCGCCGGTCGCTGGTTTTGTGGTGGAGACGAAAATCCTGGGGTTCGGCCTGCATCGGCACCAGCTGGCATTTTACCGGGCCGTCCTGCGGCGCGGGCATCGGCTTTAGCTCGATTGCCAGCGCGCCGGACTGGCCGAGGTGCAGGCGGACCATCGCGGGCGTGTCCTGATGAAAGGTGATCGCCTGGATCGCGTTGCGGGCGGCGTGGCGGTCGAATTCGAATTGCAGGGTGCGGGCGCTGGTCTTCATCCGCTCGAGATGCGCTTCCAGCCGGGCGATGCCGCTGGCGGGATCAAAGGCCATGGTCTCGATCAGGTCGACTCTATGGCCTCCCCCCATATTGGCCCCCGCATTGCCCCCCGCACTGCCGTCCCCATTGGCATCCACTTTCGCAAATCTCCCCTTGGCGAGACATTCCCGCCACTCGTCTTCCCCGTTCGAGTCCGCCACTATGCCAGAGCCGAGGCCGATGGAAAGCGTTTCTTTGCCCGATTTGAGGAAGAATGTGCGGATCGCGACATTGAAGGCGGCGTCGGAGCGGCCCTGTTCGTCGGGCGCGTCGATCCGGCCGATCGAGCCGCAATAGATGCCGCGCGGGCCGGAACCACTGGGCGCCAGTTCAAGCTCGTCGATAATCTCCATCGCCCGGATTTTCGGCGCGCCGGTGATCGAGCCGCAGGGGAAAATCTGGCGGATGACATCGACCGCATCGAGGCTCTCCCTGAGTTCCGCGGTGACGGTCGAGGTCATCTGGTGGATGGTCGGATAGCTTTCGACGTGGAACAGCTCCGGCACCTTGACACTGCCCTGCCTGGCCACCCGCGACAGGTCGTTGCGCAGCAGGTCGACGATCATCAGATTTTCCGCGCGTTGCTTCGGGTCGCTCTGCAATTGTGCCTGCACTTTGGCGTCCGCTTCCGGATCGGCGACCCTTGCGGCGGTGCCCTTCATCGGCTTTGCCGTGATCCGTCCGTCCTTCAGCGCGAAGAACAGTTCCGGCGAGAAGGACAGCATCCAGTTGGTGCCGTCAAACACGACGCCGCCATAGCCGGCCTGCGCACGCCCTCTTATGGCGGCATAAAGCGCCAGCGGGTGTCCGGAAAAGTCCATTTCGGCGCGAAACGTGAGATTGGCCTGATAAATATCGCCATTATTGATGTAATTTTGTACGGTTTCGAACGCCGCATCATAAGCCTCGCGCGACACCAGCGGCTCGAGCCGGCCAAGCCACGCCCCGTTGCGGTCAGGTAGCGCCTCGGCCACCTCATCCGGGCTTAATTCCTTGTAATCATTGAAAATCCCAAACCAGGCCAGCGGCGCAGGCAAATCCGCCGGCATTCTGCCCCGCAACCGCTCCTCCAGCCCCAGCCCCGCTTCATAGGAAAGATAGCCCGCAACATGCCGCCCCGCCAATCGCGCCTGCGACAGGGACTCAAAACATGCTTCCAAATCTTCCATTTTGTCAGCCCGGATGACCCCCACCGGATCCCGGTAAAGCCGCGCTGGCGCTGCATCACAGGCCCGCACATCATCAAGCAGGACAAAGGGTTGGTCGGCACAAAACATGGTCCCCTCTAATTGCTTTTGCTACGCTTCGTCCATAAACATCGCACAACGGAACAGCAGGAACAGTTTATGACGGGCAAATGGTTGATCAGCATGGTGGTAGCGGCAGCGACGATCGCATGGCAGGGACCGGCGCTGGCGCAGGATATAGCGCCGAAGCCCGCGGCGCTGGTCGCCGACCAAATCCCTGATATTCCTCGGGAAATCGTCGACCGCACCCGGCCCTATATGGAATATCGCACCGCCAGTTTTATCGACTGGGACCCGAAGAGCAGAGCGATGCTGATATCCACCCGCTTTGCCGACACCAGCCAGCTGCACCGCGTTGCCACCCCGATGGGACAGCGCGAGCAGCTGACCTTTGCCGGCGAACCGGTCTATTCGGCCCGTTATGCGCCCGACGGCTCCGCCTTGTTGTTCGAGAAAGACAGCGACGGCAACGAGGTCGACCAGATCTACGCGCTGACAAAAGGCAGTCCCGAGCTGCTCAGCGACGGCAAAAGCCGCAATAATCTGGGGCCCTGGTCGAGCAGCGGCAAGCTGGTCGCGTTTGGCTCGAACAAGCGCACCGGGCTGTACAATGACATTTATCTGATGGACCCCACGCACCCGGAAAGCGCCCGGATGCTGATCGCCTCGACCGGTGGCGGCTGGTTTCCGATCGATTTCTCGCCGGATGACAAACAGTTGCTGGTGTTCAACTATGTCTCGGTCTCCGACAATCAACTCTATCTGATCGACATCGCCAAGGGCACGTCTCGCAAGCTCACCGACAGCAATAAGCCGGTCGGCTATGACGGGCTGAAATTCGCGCCTGACGGCCGGCTCTGGGCGGCGTCCGATGACGGCAGCGACGTCAAACGGCTCGGCTTCGTTAATCTGGAAACCGCTTTGTTCGAACCGGTGATCGACGAGAAAATCCGGGATATCACCGATTTCGATATCAGCCAGGACGGGCGCTGGATCGCCTTCGAGGTCAATCATGCCGGCCGCTCCGTGCTCAAATTCTACGACATGCAAAACGGCGAGGTCCGCGCCGTTGACGGCCTGTCGGATGGCGTGATCAGCGGCGTCAAATTCGCGCCCTGGGGGGATCTCGGCATCACGCTGAACAGCAACCGCACCGGCACCGATGCCTATAGCGTCAACCCGGAAACTCTGGCGATCACCCGCTGGACCAGAAGCGAGACCGGCGGGCTGGATAGCGCCGACAATGTCGCGCCGGAGCTGGTCGAGATAGAAAGTTTCGACGGCGAGAAAATGTCCGGATTTCTCTACCGTCCCGATCCCGTCCGGCACAGGGGCAAGCGGCCGCTGATCATCGATATTCACGGCGGGCCGGAAGGTCAGGCCACGCCGCGCTTTCTGGGTCGCAATAACTATCTGATCAACGAACTGGGCATCGCGATATTCTATCCCAACGTGCGGGGATCAACCGGCTTCGGCAAAAGATTCGTCACGCTCGATAACGGCCCCTGGCTGCGGAAAAACAGCGTGCTCGATATCGGTGCGTTTCTCGACCATTTGCGCAAAGACCGACTGATTGACGGCAAGCGCATCGCGATATCCGGCGGCAGCTATGGCGGCTATATGACGCTGGCGTCGATGCTGCGCTATGGCAAGAAGCTGAAGGCCGGGCTGGAGGTCGTCGGCATTTCCAATTTTGTGACATTTCTGGAAAACACCCAGGCCTATCGCCGCGACCTCAGGCGGGTGGAATATGGCGACGAACGCATTCCCGAACAGCGCGCCAAACTGGAAGAAATCAGCCCGCTGCTCCGCGCCAGCGAGATCAATATCCCGCTGATGGTTGTCACCGGTGCCAATGACCCGCGCGTCCCGGCAAGCGAGGCCGACCAGATCGTCGCTGCCGTCCGCGCCAATGACCGCCCAGCCTGGCATTTGCTGGCCGAGAATGAAGGCCATGGCTTCCGCAAGAAAGCCAATGCCGACTATCAATTCTGGGCGAGCCTGATCTTCTGGCAAAAATATCTGCTGGGGGAGAAATAGGGCGGCTGGCGCACGCCGGTAGTCCCACTGATCATGATGTCGAAACCAGTCCTGAAAATCCTGTTGCTCTACAGCCTGCTGCTGGCTGCGGCAGCTTTCGCGCTGGAGTGGCTGCAATATCAATATTTCGCCAAGACCTATTCGGTTGAAATCTATGTCGTGCTGATCGCCCTCGCCTTTGCATCGCTCGGCATCTGGGTCGGCCACAGACTGACCGTGAAAAAACCGCAGGGACCATTTGAACAGAACCGGGCCGCGCTTAAATCGCTGGGCATATCGGCACGAGAACTGGAAGTGCTCGAAGCATTGACGGACGGTCAATCGAACAAGGAGATCGGGCGGACGCTCGATATCTCGCCGAACACCGTCAAAACGCATATCGCCAGACTCTACGAAAAACTGAAGGTCAACGGCCGTGTTCGGGCAATCGAGCGAGCGCGGTCCCTGCATCTGATCCCCTGATATAGGCGGGTGATATCGGCCAAATCACCCATCTGGGTGATTTCAAAGGCTGGTTGCGGGTGCCATAACCGTCGCATTAGCGGAGGAAATACCATGCAGAAAATTGCCTTAACCTATGGAGTGCTGTCCGGGACTATCACCATTGTCACTTTGATCCTGGGCCTGGTGGTCAGCGACGGCGGCAGCTTCCTCTCGTCCGAACTATTCGGCTATCTGACCATGTTGGTCGCGCTGTCGATGATATTCATCGGCATCAAGCGCTATCGCGATCAGGAACTCGGCGGGGTTATCCGGTTCTTTCCTGCACTTGCTATGGGTCTCGCCATCGCGATGATCGCTGGGATTATGTATACGCTCGTCTGGGAGCTATATTCGTTGAGCAACGATTACGCTTATATCAACGGCTATGTGAACAGCGCGATCGAGGCCAAAAAAGCGGCAGGCCTGACCGCAGAAAAACTGGCGCAGGAAATCGCGACTCTGGAAGAAATGCGCTCCGATTACGGTAAAATCTATATCCGCATGCCGATGACTTTCATGGAGATATTTCCGGTGGGCTTGATCATCGCCATCGTCTCGGCTGCGGTTTTGCAAAACCCGAAAATCCTGCCAGTCCGGCAATAAGCGCAGCGAAGGAGAATGAAGATGAAACTCGGAGCCTTTTCAATAAGCCTGTCGGTCAAGAACATCGCCCTTTCAAAAGCCTTTTACGAAAAGCTCGGCTTTGCCAAATTTGGCGGCGACGAAGACCAGAAATGGCTGATCCTGAAAAATGGCGAGACAACGCTCGGCCTCTTCGAGGGTATGTTTCCCAGGAATATGCTGACTTTCAACCCCGGATGGGATGAAAATGCACAGAATATCGATAATTTTGACGATGTCCGGACAATTGAAAAATCATTGCTCGCAGCGGGTGTAAAGCTCGACAGCGAGACCGAAGGCAACCAAGGTCCAACCAGCATCATGCTAACCGATCCGGACGGCAATCCGATCCTGATCGACCAGCATCGCTAAGACCAGGGATAAGAGCCTAGTTCCGCAGATTGGGATGATTGCCAATGCTCGCCCGGATCGCATCCAGCGCCGGCTTGCGCATCGCCGATTTCTGATAGGCATAGGCATGACCTGGCAGTTTGGCGAGCTGGCCGGCAATCGCGGTTGCCTGACTGACGACTTTATCCGGCTCGACCAGCATATCGAGATAGCCGGCCTCAACCGCGCCTTTCGGATCATAGATAAATGCCTGAATCATCGCACGGGTCTGGTGCAACGGACTGAGCCGGTCGCGTGCCAGTTCGACCGCAAAGACCGGCAGCGTCATGCCGGTAATCGATTCATTCGCACCCAGTTTGAAATCGCCTGCCGCTCCAATCCGCGTGTCGCAGGACATTAACAGAAACACGCCCATAGCGATGGCGTGGCCGGTGCAAGCGGCAACGACGGGAAGCGGCCCGCCATATAGGCGCAACACCAGCTCCGAGGCACGATCGAGCAAACGAACGGAATCGTCACGGGTAAAGCTGCCCATCATACCGAGATCAAAACCGCCGGAAAAACGACCTTCACGCCCCGCCAGGACGATCGCCTTGGCATCCGCTTCAGCCTTGTCCAGCGCCTCGTTGAGCGCCTCCATCAGTTCGAAGTTGACGGCATTGGCCTTACCATCATCCAGGGTGATAAGGGCCACATCATTCTGGATATCGACGGAAATGCTCATGGTCTGTCCTTTTCAAGGCGGATTTAATTGATCGGTTAAGCCTATTGCTGAAAATGCTCAGGTCAATGGAAATATCGGTCGGCAAAACCCCGAAGTCCTCTAGATAACGGACAAAGGCTGACAGTCCGTAACGGCAAATCGTTCAGACCACTTCGGCTATTATTTTTATCAAGCGCTCGACATCGTTCCGATCCTGATAAAGCGCGAAGCCAATCCGCAGGACATCGCCGCGGACATCAGTCACGACATTCTCCCGAGCCAGCTTGTCATGGAGCGCCGAGGCGGTTTCCCCGCGAAAAGCGAGAAAGCGCGCATGCTGCTGATCGCCCGGCGGGTTGAGCAATTCAAAGTCTGCCAGCGGTGAGTCCTCCATAAACTGCGTCTGAAGGCTAGCCACATGGTCTGAAATTACCGCCGTCGTCAGCCCTTCGCGATCCAGCATATTCTGCACCGCATTAAACCGGTAAAGACCGGAAGGATCGAAGGTACTACCGAGAAACCGCCGGCCGTCCGGAGCATAGCCGACATCTCCGGGCGGCAGGGCGAGATCGTCAAATGCTGCATACCAGCCGGTCACTACAGGACGTTCGGCATAGCCCGGAGGTGCGTGGAGGAAGCTGGCCCCCTCCCCCGCCATCGCATATTTATAACCACCCGAGAGGTAAAACACCCGGTCCGCTATTTGCGACAGATCGGTCTCGATCGCCATGAAGCCGTGATAGCCGTCGATCACCACCCAAGGCCCCTCGGGACGCGCCAGCGCCGCAAGTTCATCCAGCACGGAGAGGATGGTGCCGGAATTGAACAGGACATGGCTGGCAAATATCAGATCAAAAAAATCGGTCCGGGCCCGAGCAAGCAAGCCTTCCGGCGACGCGGTTTCCAGAACAACCTCTCCGGATTCCACCCAGCGCGTCATTTGCCGGCGAAAGCTGTGAAACTCGCCATCGGTGGCCAGCACCCTGACCGGCCGCGCCGGAATGGCGGACAACAGGCGCACGATAAAATCATGCGTGTTGGGAGCAAAGCAAAGCGTAGCTGGATCGGGCAGGTTTAACTCATCGGCGACATGTTCCTGCGCTTCGGACCAAATCGGCCCCATGATCTTTTCCCATTTGTGATCCGCCAGCGCCGCCGCGTCCTGCCAGGCTGCCATATGGCCGTCGTAGCTGGCATCGGGCCAAAGATGATGACTGTGGGCAGCGAAATGCAGCCGCCCGCGGTTCGCGGCCAGAGGCCTGGAAAACAGATGTTTCCAGCTCATAATTGGGTGCGCAGCGACCAAAGTTCGGGAAAGGCGCGCTTGCCGACTGTGCTCTGCAGATAGGAAACGCCCGCCGTTCCGCCGGTGCCCATTTTCCCGCCGATGATCCGCTCGACGGTCAGCACATGTTTGTGCCGCCAGGTCGCCATCGCATCATCAAGATCGACCAGTTTTTCCGCCAGTTGATAGAGTTCCCAATATTTTTCGGGATTACGATAGACTTCCAGAAAGGCTGCTTCGACCTGTTCCGATGGTTGATGTGAAACGGAAAAATCACGGTCCAGCAAGTCCGGAGCGATATCAAAATCGGCGCGCGACAACGCCGCTATCGCATCATCCCAGATACTGGGTTGATCGAGAGCAGCCTGCATCGCCGCCTGCGCCTCTGGGCGATCGTCCTGATATTTCAAAAAGGCCTTGTCCTTGAGGCCGAGCATATATTCAACGGTCCGGAACTGGTCGGACTGGAAGCCGGAACTCGGTCCCAGAACATGACGGAACCGCGTGTAATCGCTAGGTGTCATCGTCGACAATACATCCCAACTCAATGTCATCACCGCCTGGATGCGGCTGACCCGCGCCAGGGCTTTATAGGCAGGTACCAGTGCATCAGTGCTTATCTGCTGCTTGGCAAAGCGCATCTCGCGGATAATCTGTTTGAGCCAGAGTTCTTTGGTCTGGTGGATGATGATGAACAGCATCTCGTCGTCCAGATCTGAACGGGGATGTTGCGCGTCGAGCAGAGTGTCGAGCGCCAGATAGCGCGCATAGGTCATTGTCGATTGATCGGTCATGCGGAAGTGTAACGCCGCTATCGCCTCATGGGAAGAGAGCCGGTCTTGATATCCCCTGAAATTATTCAGCCGAGCAGTACAGGCTCGCTTTCCCGGCGGGATATCCTGATGCCTTCTTCAGCGGTGGTCAGTCCTTCGCGGACGAGGGCTCTGGCAGCGGAGCCGAGATTCGGCTGGCGCAGAAACGCGTGGGAAGCGATGCGCGCTTCGTCACCACCATCGTTGATCAGCTTTCTGAGCGTGTCATCAACGCGGATCGCCTCGAAAACCCCGATCAGACCCTGAAATCCGGTATGGTTGCAATGTTCGCAGCCGGTCTCGCGGTAGACCACCGTGCCATTATCAAATCCGAGTAGAGAGGCAAGGCTGCCATCGGCCTGTATCGGCGTGCGGCAATGCTCGCAGAGTTTTCTGACCAGACGCTGGGACACGACCGCGCGTAATGTCGAGGCCAGCAGAAACGGTTCCACTTTCATGCCTCGCATCCGTGTGATCGCACTGACCGCATCATTGGTGTGCACCGTGGACAGGACGAGGTGGCCAATCAGGCTGGCCTGCACCGCGATTTCTGCGGTCTCCCGGTCCCGTATCTCACCAATCATTACCACATCCGGATCTTGTCTGAGAATGGCGCGTAGTCCGGCAGCGAAAGTGAGGCCGACTTTTGTTTTCACCTGGGTCTGGCCAATGCCATCGATCGCATATTCTACCGGATCCTCGATGGTCAGAATATTGCGGCTGCCGTCGTTAAGCTGCTTGAGGCCGGCGTAAAGCGTGGTGGTTTTGCCCGAACCCGTTGGTCCGGTGACGAGAATAAGGCCATTGGATTCGCTAAGCGCATCAGTCAGGATCGCATGGGTGCTCTCCGACATGCCGAGCAAATCGAGCGAGATGCCTGTGCGTTCCTTGTCCAGTATCCGCATCACCACGCGCTCGCTCGCCCGGTTCGGCAGTGTGGAAACACGCACGTCAAACAGCTTGGCACCCAATGTCAGACTGATCCGGCCGTCCTGCGGGATTCGTCGTTCGGCAATCTCCAGCCGCGCCATCAGCTTGATCCGGTTGACAATCACGTCAGCGACATACGGCGGCATTCTGAGCTTTTCGGTCAGCACGCCGTCGACCCGCATGCGGACAACAAGTCCGGCCTCATAAGGCTCGATATGGATGTCCGAGGCACCCTGCCTTGCCGCCTCTGCAATGATCCCGTTGATCAACCGGATCGTCGGAACATCATCGGCGCTGTCCAGCAGATCCTCGGCGCTGGGAATATCACCGACAATATCGTCCAGCCCCTCGCCAGCCAGCGCCATATCGCCGGCCATGGCAGCGGCTGAGGCGTCCATCGGATAATGGGCGCTGAGCAGCTTCTCGAATGCCGGGTCATCCACCATATCCACATCGAAAGGCAACGCCAGATAGCGGCGCACTTCCAGCAAAGCCGAAGGATCGGAGCCTTCGCGCATAGAGATTGTCGCACGGTCGCCGTCCATCGCGCGCAGCAAAATGCCCTGATCGCGCGCGTAGCGGTAGGGGAGATCCAGCAGAGGCGCATCAGCCATATCTGATGCCCGCGATGTCGGACTGCCTACACTCGCTATATCCGATCCGGAGGTCATCAAATCATCCACCCATTGGCAGAATCGGCGCAACACCCAGCCTGCTCCGGCAAAGGCCTGCCAATCCGTATCGAAAATCCAGGTATCACGGAGCCCCCATCATATCTTGCCGATTACATTAGCTAGATCGTTTGGGTGACGGCTCCGCTACACTTAGATGACAGATAGGTTACGCTCGCGCAGGGTCTAGAATTTCGCCTTGACCCCGATGGAGAAGCTGCGACCGAGATCATATTGCTGGTTGATGATCAGAACATTGCCGGACTGGGTTTCCCGGAAATTTTCATTGGTCAGATTGCGGGCCTCGAATTTGATTTCCAGCTCCTGACCAGCAATGGTGACAGCCTCCCTTGCGACAAAGTCGAGCTTCAGGCTGGCATCCTGCACCAGATCAGGATCAGGCTGGCCGCCCGTAATCGGGCCGCGCGTGGTCACCCGGTCGCTCGCATAGCTGAGCAGGAAGGTATATTGCGAAAGCCGTTCTGTATTTTCTATACCGAATTGAAAATTCGCCAGATGCTTCGATTGTCCGGTCAATGGCGCGCCATCAATGAAAACCTGATTTGCTGGACGAACGCCAAGCGTATCGTCCAATATGGTCGTATCATTCGCGCCAACCTTCAGCTTGGAGTCGGTATAGGTATAGTTGGCAATCGCAACGAACCTTCTATCCGCAAAAAAGTCTGAATCCCCCAGCCCGTCCATCGGGAAATATTTCAGCAGCTCGATTTCCGCACCATAAAGCTGGGCTTCCGGAGCGTTGGCAAATGTGGTCTGGAAATCCGAACTGCCGGCAGGGATGAATGCAACGGGTTCGATCGGATTGTCGATCTTCTTGTAAAAGCCCGCAAGCAATACACGTTCACCATCGCCGAAATAATATTCCACGCGCGCTTCGGCATTGAACAGTTCGCTATCCTGAAGAAACGGATTACCCGAGAATACCCGGCCGGAATCCGGGTCAAGATATTGCGGGCGGGCCAGTTCGCGAAATTGCGGACGGGCTATGGTTTTCGATGCGCTTGCGCGGAATTGCATGTCGTCCGCAAAATTCCACGTTAGCGTGCCAGCGGGCAACCAATAGTCATTTTCGAGCGGCGCTGTCTGCACCAGCGTACCGTCATTGTAGATATCCAGCGCCGTTATCGACTGCTCTGCCGATTCATAGCGGACACCCAATTCGGCCTGAACGAAGTCAAGCAACTCCACATCCGCTTTTACATAAGCACCGTGAACCGTCAGCTCTGCATCATAGGCCTGCGACCCTGCATTGGTTTGGTCTTCCTGCAGGAAAATGCCGTCAGTGGTGATGCCTTGTGTGTAACCGCCATAGACATTGAAATCGGAAACGAGATAATCAGGGCGCTCCTGGCTCACCGCAAATGGCAAACTACTTGTCGGGAAATAACGGAAGTCGCGCCGGAATGCATTCCGGCTCGTGTTCACATAGCTATAGCCGGTCGACAATGTTATGTTGCGCGACGTTGGCAGGGCATAGGCCAAGTCGACGCCACCGTTCCACACATTCTCGTTCAGATCACTAAATGCGATGGTGGCCGACTGCGGGTTGGTCAGCAGGTTATTCACATAATCCTCCGCAACCGGGTCATAGAAATATGTAAACGAGCGTTCGTAGGGCGCTTCGCGCTGCGAATTCGCATAACCACCGCGAACATCAAGCGATATATCGCCGAATTTGAATTCGCCAACCAACACGGTGTCAATCAGCTGACGCTCGATCCAGTTGGTTCGCTGCCGCATTTCATCAGCCGGCGTCGTCGGATCAATTTCGCCGGTATTGATATTGTCTGCTGCCTTGAGGCTCGTCTGTTTGAGAGTATCCCGAATGTAGAGATTGGTCCAGCGGATCACATGCTCGTCCACCTCGAGACCCAGACCGAGAAGTCCGCTAACCACGATATTGTGATCGGTACGCACGTTGCGCCCGTCATCAGCAACGATACTGGTGGTACCGCCCTGCTCGATTGAATCGCGGGTAAAAAACTTGTTGCTGTAGGACGCGTTGAAAATCACGCCCAGACGGCTGGCACCGATATCCTGGACCAGACCTGCGCTCATATCGGCGCTCCAGTTGACCGGAATATCGTTATTGCTCTGAACCAATGTGGTCGGTGCGTTGATCAGGCTAGCGGTAAAATCCTGCAATTGCTCCTGGGTGAAATCAGGACCCAGTTCGATGCGGGACCCGGCGTTAAATGCCGCGGCCAGTCCGGCCGGCACATCGCGGGTACCGTCGTCAAAACCCGTCCAGTCACTGTCGCTGCCGAAATGGGTATAGCCAAGCTTTCCGGTTGTTTCGCTATTCATGCCGATGCCCATTCCAAAATCGAAATAGCTCTCATCGGGAATGGCGGCAGTGGTCAGATTGATCAGGCCACCACCAAATTCACCGGGATAGTTTACTGAATAGCTTTTCTGAACCGTGGCACTGGCCAGCACCGAAGCAGGAAAAATATCAAGCGGTACAACGCGCTTGAGTGGCTCGGGTGAAGGAATGGGTGTACCATTCAGCAAGGCCTGTGAATAGCGGTCGCCGAGACCGCGAACATAAACAAAGCCGCCGCTATCGACCGAAAGGCCGGTGACCCGTTCCAGTGCGCCAGCGATATCACCATCGCCCGATCTGGCAATATCTTCCGTCGAAAGAACGGAAATCACGCTCGAATTATTGCGTATGGAATTGGGGATATAACGCCCGCGGACGATAATCTCGCCGCTAAAACCCCCGCCTGGCGCAGAAATGTCGACGTCATCTTCAACATTGCTGTCTTCAGCCGGATCTGCCTCAGCAGGCTGATCCGTATCGGCCGGGGTTGCCTGCGCCAAAGCCGGAAACGGGCTGAGGGCGGTGGAAAGGAGAAGAAGGCTAGCGAGTGGAACAGATTTGGACATTTATAATCCCTCGAAAATAAAGAAAGGGAGGTGGCGGCATGCGCCGCCACCTCCTGAACTTGTCTGAGCGATCAGGAGACCGGCGAACTGGCGCAATTGCGGAGCGCACCGAAATCGGCGTAAGTCGCGTTGCAGGACCAGCTCTGGTACCAGAGATCGTTGATGTCGCGTACGGCACCGATATAATCGACCTGCACGAAGTCCGGGTTGAAGCTTGTGATATTCGCAACCGGCGTCACCGCGGCCTCGTTTGCACCATTAATGAACAGGGAGACGAGACTGGAAACGAAGTTAAAGTCATTGTTCACATTACCCGCAGCATTTACTGCAGTGGCTTCAAACGTATCAGCATCCGCGTCAAAATCGCCCGTTGCACAGCTGCCAACAACTGACTGAATCCGTGGGGGCCCAAGCTCGTCAAGCGCGGCATTCGCAGCCTGAACCGTTTCGGCCTGATCGATGTCTATGCAGGTTCCCGGTCCAACAAGAACGCCGTTCAGGATAGCTGCGTCCGGTCCGCCGCGAAGGTGAATGACCTTGTCGCCTGTCTTCCGCTGGATAAAGGTGAAATTGGCCAGCTTGACGTCCTGACGCGGGGTGAAATCGAAGCCGCTGTCATCGTCTGAGTCAACTTCCCACAACGTGTCGCCACCAGTGGTGTTCTGAACACCGATAACGAACTGGATAGCACCCTTGTAACCCACATCGGTGTCAAGAGAATCATCGTCGGCACCTGTGATTATCAGGTGGTTCAGATTTACCGTACCACCAAAGATTTCCACACCGTCATCACCACTATTGTGAATCTGGACATAGGAAATATTGGTACCCGCGCCAACGCCACCCAGGGTGAGACCCTGAAGTTCCTGATTGGCCGATGCAGCGCGTCCGGTATAGCGAACCTGCAAGTAGCTGATGGTACCGCTATTGTCGGTAGCTTGGTCTCCGCCATAGAAATCGGATGGGCCAGCGCCTTCCGCCAGCTGCTGACATCCGGCAGTACCGCCGGTCACAGCGCCGATACAGTTGCTGATCGGCGCGCGGCCAAGAACCAGAATGCCGCCCCACTGGTTCGAGTCAGTATCGGTTGTTGTGCCTTCGATATTCTGCCGCGAGGTGAAAATGATCGGGTTGTTTGCCGAACCGGGCGCATTGAATGTCGATCCGCGATTGACGATCAGGAATGTTGTTGCGCTCTGGGCAAAAACAACCACTCCCGGCTCCACTGTCAGGCTGCTGGATACGCCACCAGCTGCTGCGCCATTACCGCCAACGTCGGTGCCGACCTCGACACGTCCGCTCATCGAATAAATAGTACCGGCACGCTCCGGGACCGTCAAAGCGGTCTGAATGCTGTTAGGGATCTGGCAGACCCGGTTGTTCGCAAGAACACCGGCATTGGTGAAGCCAGTTGGGCAGTCATCAGCTGGCGTGCCCGGCGTTGGAGTTGGCGTCGGAGTAGGCGTTGGCGTTGGCGTTGGTGCTGGCAGCACGACGATATTGCCTTCTCCCGGCGATGCGACATCGTCGGCGCCACAAGCGGTTACCGCGACAGCTGCAGCACCTGCAAACAGAAAGGAACGAAATTGCTTATTCAACATGGGATTGGTCTCCGCAAAAAAACTGATTTGATACTTTCGAATCAAACGATGCGGTTCGAATCAACCGGCCCCCATCGCCCTCAGGGAAGGGCATTAGGGACGGGAAATGACCCGGCGATGCTGTTTGCATGACGGTTTGAAGACTCAATTATGACGAATATTTTTCAACCTCTCCGGGCTAGCAGCTTTGCAGGGCTTGCCCGGATTTTGAACCCAACAGATTTACAGGATGCATAAAAAAAGATGGCCGCGAAAACGGCCACCTTTCAAAAATCTATAGCGTGCGGGAATAGCTCCCCGAACTTGCTTCCGGTTAGCGGGCGGCAATCTGATGGTTTAGATTCTGCAAAGCCAGTTCAGCGGCATCGCGGGAATTGATCACTTTGCCATTGGCGAGCACCAGGTCAAAATTGCGGTTGCTTTGCATGGCAGCCGTGAACATCTGTGCAGCGTCGCCTGTGCGACCCAGTCGGGCATAGGCCTGGCCAAGATTGATCAGGCGGGCCGGATCCGTCGCATGGGCCTCTTCGGAAGCCTGCAATTGCTGCAGAGCCAGTTCATTGTTGCCGGACACCAGCGCGTCGTAGCCCAGCGCACCTTGCGCATAGCCAATTTCGCCGGAGGGTTGGGCAACAGCGGCGCTGCCCATCAAGATTATTCCAGCTGCAGATCCCAGTATTTTAGCGGTTATCATAGCATATTCTCCTCTACCAATATCGCATTGTTACACTTATATGACGATGAATGCAACATAACTGCAACAAAACTGTAACATTCAGTCGCTGCGGTGCTACGCGGCTGTTGCCCGACGATTTCAGTATGTTTTGGGGCGGGTACTGACGCACAGGACCATTGCACATGCCTAAACGCACGCGACTCGTTGGCGATTGAATCGATGACAGAGGATTGGGATAGTCTCTGGAGGCCCGACCCGGAATCGAACCGGGGTGCGCGGATTTGCAATCCGCTGCGTCACCACTCCGCCATCGGGCCGGAGAGAGGGCGCGAATTGCTTCGCTTTGCGGCGAAAGTCAACCCAAAGTTGCGTCCTCTATTTCTAATGTCATAGATAGGGCGAAAATGCCCGTATGTCGCGCAAAAGACGCAGTCAGCAGAAAATCACCGGAATCCATCTTGGCGCAAGGCGCAAGCCGGTCTAGAAGCGACAAAATCTCCGCCATAGTGTATTGTATTCATAATACAGAAATGGCATGGACGCAGAACATATATTGCGAGGATCAACGCTTGGGCCAGGAAAATTTCAAACAAATGCGCAAAGCCATGGTTGTCAGCCAGTTGCGCACAACCGAAGTCAGCGATCCGCGGGTTATCGCGGCGATGAGCCATATTGCTCGCGAAGATTTTGTTCCCGCTGCCCAGCGCAGTTTCGCTTACGCCGACCGCGGCGTGCAAATTGGCGAAGGCCGGGCCCTGAACCCGCCGCTTACCACCGGGCGACTGTTGAATGTGGTGCATGCGACGAAGGAGGACAATGTCCTGCTAATCGGCGCGGCTACCGGTTATACAGCAGCGACCTTGGCGCAACTCGCCGGGTCTGTTGTGGCGATCGAACAAAATGCGAAACTGGCGGCAACGGCTGCTAAAAATCTGGCGGAGTTTGACAATGTCCAGGTGGAAACCGGCAATCATGCGGACGGCTGGGCTCAATCGGCACCTTATTCCGCGATCGTCGTCGACGGACTGGTAGACGAGATCCCACAAGCTCTGGTTGATCAACTCGCGCCCGATGGCCGCATTGTCGCAGCTGTCATGAATGACGGCGTGTCCCGCCTTGCATTGGGCCGTACGGCAGGAGAGCATATTGGCTATCAATATTTTGCCGATTGCGGGGCCTGTCCTCTGCCCGGCTTTGAAAAAGCAAAAAGCTTCAAATTTTAAGCCCTCCGGGAGAGTGATGAAATGAGTAGACGCCGCCTTTTCCTCGGAACAGCTATCGTGGCGTTGCTGTCTGCACCAGTGCAAGCCGACACGTTGCGGGATGCGCTGGAAGCCGCTTATCAGACCAACCCGACTCTGTCCGGCGCGCGGGCAGCGCAGCGTGCAACCGACGAAACCGTTGCGATTGCCAAAGCCGACGGACGCCCCAGTGCCACTACCGATTTCGGCTTCCAGGAAAATTTTCTGCGCAGCGCCAACAGTTTTACCGCACCGCTCCGCCAGTCTACGGCGGGAGGCTCGGTAGATGTTCCGATCTATTCCGGCGGAGCTGTAAAAAATGCTATCCGTGCCGCTCGCACCAGAGTGGAAGCAGGCCAATATGACCTCCGTGCGACCGAGGCGAGCATCTTCAGCAATGTCGTTGCCACTTATATGGACGTCATTCGCGACACAGCGATTGTCAAGCTCAACCGCGCCAATGTCGGCGTGCTTTCTGTCAATCTGGAAGCAACCGGTGACCGGTTCGAAATCGGCGATTTGACGCGGACCGACGTCGCCCAGTCCGAATCACGTCTGGAAGTTGCAAAAGGCGATCTGGAAACCGTCCGCGCGAGCCTGATCCGCAGCAAGGAAAATTATATCGCTCTCGTCGGACACGAGCCCGGTGATCTGGAGCCGCCTCCACCTTTGCCGAACTTGCCGGAAACGCCAGATCAGGCCGTTGATCTGGCGCTGACCTATAACCCGGATTTGCTCGCCGCCAAGGAACGCAGCGATGCCGCCGAATTTGATATCAAGACCGCGCGCGCGGGCAACAAGCCCAAGGTCAGCACTTACGCCCAGGGGCGTTATCTAAATTATCACGGCACACTCGGCGGAAATGTCCCGGGCAGCGTTTTTGTCCAGGAGCAATCCACTGCAGAAGTCGGGATTCGGGCGACCATGCCGATCTATCAAGGCGGTCGTCCAGCGGCGCAAATTCGTCAGGCACAGGCACTTTCTGGCCAAGCTTATGAACAACTGATCGCGATCGAGCGTGATGTGATCTCGCAGACCCGTGCGGCCTATTCCAGCTGGCGCGCATCGGAACGGGTGATCCAGTCTTCCGAGCGGGCTGTGGCTGCCGCAAGCCTGTCGCTGGAAGGTGTGCGCGCGGAGAATTCTGTCGGCAACCGCACGATCCTGGACATTTTGAACGCCGAGCAGGAATTGCTCAACGCCCAGGTGCAACTGGTGACCGCTCGCCGCAATAGCTATGTCGCGGGCTTCTCCCTGCTCGCCGCCATGGGCCGGGCGGAAGCGCGCGATCTGGGGCTGGAAGGCGGACCGCTTTATGACCCCGACCTCAATTATGATCGGGTCGACGATATATTCTACGACTATCAGAGTGATCCCAATCCGGAACCACAAGCTACCAGAACCGTTGACACACAAGCGCAAAAAGCGGAGATAGAGCCGTTGCTTGAGACACCGACGCGCAAGTAGAATGAATGGCGTCGATCAGTTCCGGCAACCGAGTATAAGTTTGGGGGCTTCGCACATGGCTGAACAGAACAGGGAATCATCGATGGAGGAAATCCTCTCGTCGATCAAACGGATCATCGCAGAAGACAAGGCGATCGATGAGGATCGCCCCTTGCCTCGCCGTAAAACCCCTATGAAACCGGCTCTGCAGGCCGTTCCCGACATAACGCCGGCAGAACGGAATGAAGAAATACTAGAACTGACCGACGAATTGCCGGAGCATCAACAGTCGTCCGCGAGCGGCGTGTTTGGCGACCGCCGCAAGGAAGAACGGCTGATCGACGACAACAAGCTGGACAGCATGCGGCAGTCGCTCTCGGCCCTGGTCGAGAAAGAAGCGATGGAGCGTCGACCAGCATCGCTAGCCAGTGGCGGCACTTCGCTGGAAGACATGACCCGCGATTTGATGCGGCCGATGATCAAGCAATGGCTGGATGCAAATTTGCCGGATCTGGTCGAAGAGCTGGTCGCGCGCGAAATTCAGCGGCTGAACGAGAAATAGGCCTGCAGACCTAATCCCAATTGCCTTGTCGGGCAGCCGTGCTAGACTGCTGGCTATGACAAAATTTTTCAAAACATTCACCGCCGCGCTGCTCGTTTCGGGCACGATATTCCCCGCAATGGTTTCGGCTAAGCCGATGACAGTGGAAGACCTCGCCACGCTGAAACGCATGGGCTCGGTCGCGGTTTCTCCGGACGAGAAATGGGCAGCCTTTGACGTCACGGAAACCGATCCTGAAAGCTATGAGCGGTCCAGCGCCATTTATCTATTGGACGTCCATATAGACAATGCCGTTCCCCGTCGTATCGTCGACAAGGCTGGAAAAAGCGAACACAGTCCCGCGTTCGCGCCGGATGGCAGCCTCTATTATCTGAGCGACGCCAGCGGTTCAGAACAGCTTTGGCATGCGAATCTAAAAACCGGCGATGATATCGGAGCACCTGTACAGGCGAGCGATTTGAAAGCCGATATTGCTGGCTTCAAGCTGTCGCCAACCAGCGAGCAGATTGCCCTCTGGGGAGACATTGCCAGAGACTGCCCGACTTTTGGTTGTGAGACCGATGGAAACCGGGCCGAGCCCGGACCGGGAACCGGTCGCGAATATGACGAGCTTTTCATCCGCCACTGGTCCAGCTGGGAAACACCAGGAAATTACAGCCGGATATTCGCCTTCGATCTGAAGGACGGTAAAATCGCTGGAGACGGCACGGCGCTGGACGGCGATCTGGTCGGCGACAGTCCCTCCAAACCATTTGGCGGCGGTGAGGAAATTACCTGGGTACCTGGAGAAGACGGCGTGTTCTTCGCCCTCAGGATCGCGGACCGCAATGAGCCCAAGTCGACCAATATTGATATATACGGCACCAAGATTGATGGCAAGGAAACCGTAAATTTCACCAGCAAAAACAAGGCTACAGACACATTGCCGGCCTTTTCGTCTGACGGCGAATGGCTGGCCTGGGCGGCGATGGAGCGACCGGGCTATGAGTCTGATCGGCTTGTCGTGAAATTGCGCAAACAAGGCAGCGATGAAGACGAAGCCATCGCCCTGACCAAGGACTGGGACCGGTCGGTCGGCTCGATCGTCTGGACGCCAGACGATAAATATCTCATCGTAACCGCACAGGACGTGCTCGATCATCCGGCCTTCGCAGTGGAAGTCGAGACGGGGAAGGTCACGCGGCTGACTGCCGGCGGTAATGTCGGGACAACCATTCCGTTGCGGGACGGCTCGCTGATTTACACGATGAACAGCCTGCAGGCACCGACAGATCTTTATCGCCGCGCGGCGGATGGCACGGTCACGCAACTGACCAACATCAATGGCCGCGAACTGGCTGCAATAGATGAGGTCGATATCCGGCGTTTTAACTTTGCCGGAGCGAATGGTGACACAGTCTGGGGACAGATCCTCAAACCGGCAGGCGCGACTGGCAAGCTACCAATGGCCTTTCTGGTGCACGGTGGGCCACAAGGCAGTTTCGGCAATAGCTGGTCGACGCGCTGGAATCCCAAAGTGATGGCGGCACAAGGCTATGCTGTGGTCACCGTCGATTTTCACGGTTCAACCGGCTACGGACAGGAATTCACGGACAGTATCAATATGGACTGGGGCGGCAAGCCGCTGGAAGACCTGAAACTGGGATATGCTGCGGCACTCACGGTAGACAAGCAGATTGACGGCGAACGTTCCTGTGCCCTGGGCGGCTCCTATGGCGGCTATATGATGAACTGGATTGCGGGCAATTGGCCCGACCGGTTCGATTGCCTGATCAACCATGCCGGTGTTTTTGATCTGCGCGCGATGGCGTTGAGCACCGAAGAACTCTGGTTCGACCAGTGGGATCACGGCGGCAACTGGTGGACACGGCCCAATCCGGAAAAATGGAACCCGTTGAACAAGATCACCAACTGGAAGACACCGACGTTGTTCATCCACGGCGAGAAGGATTTCCGCATCCCCTACACGCAGAGCATCATGCCGTTCACAGTTGCGCAGGAAATGGAGATTCCCTCCAAATTGCTGATTTTCCCTGATGAAAACCACTGGGTGCTGAAAGGCAAGAACAGCGTGCAATGGTATCGGACGGTGTTTGACTGGATGGAGAAATGGACAGCGGCTGGCGGCCAGGAGGGTGAAGACTAGTGAGCTATTTCCCGACCGAAGACCGTGATGGCACTATCATCATCACGCTGACGAACGGCGAACGCAACACGCTCCATCCGGCGCTGCTGCAAGAAGGGATAGCGGCCTTGCAGGCATTGGCCAAAAATCCACCGGAAAACGGCATTGTTTTGACTGGTACCGGTGAACATTTTACCTGCGGCATGGATACAAAGATCGCGGCGACGCTGGACAAAGCGGGCCAGAAACAGGCAGCAGCGGCAATTGACGCCTTTGCGGCGGCACTGCATCGCCTGCCCTGCGCGGTGGTGGTTGCGCTGAACGGCAACACGATTGGTGCCGGCGGAATCATGGCGCTCGCAGCCGACTGGATTGTCGCCGCGCAAGGCGACTATAAAATCGGCCTGCCGGAAGCCAAGGCGGGCCTGCCCTTCCCTCCCGTTCCACAAGCGATCCTCGATCACTGGCTCGATCCGGTCTGGCGGCGGCGGCTCGCTCTGTCTTCGCATTTGCTGACACCAATAGAAGCCTTGAGCGCCGGACTGGCGGACGAATTGGCGGATCCAACTCAATTGCTGGACAAGGCAGTCGCGTGCGCCCAGGAACTGGCGGCTCAACCGGGTTTCAAGGCCTGCAAACGGCAATTGCGGGCGAAAGCAAATGCCGAGATTGATGCTATATTGGATTCTTGAGCGTCCCGCCGAACTGGATTCAGCCAAGCTATCCTTCTCCTTCGCTGGATCCTGAATCAAGTTCAGGATGACGATATCGCTGTTTGCGCCTTGAACCGCTGTCAAACCGCTGCCAAAGACGACCCATGACATTAGATAAAAATTTCGACCCCGCCGCCATTGAAGCTCGCTGGTATGAGCATTGGGAAACCAAGGGCCTTTTCCGCCCTGAGCGCGATGATCGCGAACCATTCACGATCGTCAACCCGCCGCCTAACGTCACCGGCAGCCTGCATATCGGCCATGCGCTGGACAATACATTGCAGGATATTATCATCCGCCACGAACGGCTGAAGGGCAAGGACGCGCTATGGGTCGTCGGAATGGATCACGCCGGTATCGCCACCCAGATGGTGGTCGAGCGCCAGATGAACGAGCGTCAGGAAAAGCGCACCGACTTCACCCGCGAGGAATTTGTCGAGAAGGTCTGGGCGTGGAAAGAGGAAAGCGGCGGCACGATTACCGGGCAGCTGCGCCGTCTCGGCTGTTCGATGGACTGGTCCAACGAACGTTTCACCATGGACGAGGGCATGAACGAAGCCGTGCTCAAGGTCTTTGTCGATCTCTATAATGACGGGCTGATTTATCGCGACAAGCGCCTGGTGAACTGGGACCCGGCGTTGAAAACCGCGATTTCCGATCTGGAAGTCGAAACCGTCGATACAAAAGGCAGCTTCTGGCATTTCAAATATCCGTTGGCCGATGGCGTCACGCTGGATAACGGGCAGGACTATATCGAAGTCGCGACGACCCGGCCGGAAACGATGCTGGCCGATATGGCGGTTGCCGTGCATCCAGGCGATGAACGCTATAAAAGCGTGATCGGCAAGGAAGTTGTCCTGCCGATTACCGGACGGCGCGTTCCAATCGTCGCCGATGAACATGCCGATCCGGAGCTGGGTTCCGGCGCGGTCAAGATCACTCCGGGCCATGACTTTAACGATTTCGAGGTCGGCAAACGCGCGGGCTTTGCGGCCAGCGAGATGCTCAATATGCTCGATGGTGAAGCCAACGTCTGCCAGACCGCCGACGGTCTGGTGCCGGACGAATATATCGGGCTGCACCGGTTCAAGAAGGATGGCATCAACAGCGCCCGCGAACTGGTCGTGCAGCAGCTGAAGGAACAGGGCTTCCTGATCCCGTATGTTTCAAAAAACAAGGACGGCGAAGAAGTCGAACATGACGCCGAACCCCGCACAATCGCCACACCATTTGGTGATCGCGGCGGTGTGGTGATCGAGCCATGGCTGACCGATCAATGGTATGTCGATGCAGAAACGCTCGCCCAGCCGGCGATCAAGGCCGTGCGCGATGGCAGTATCGAGATTGTACCGAAGACTTGGGAAAAGACCTATTTCAACTGGATGGAGAATATCCAGCCGTGGTGTGTGTCACGCCAGCTTTGGTGGGGACACCGGATTCCGGCCTGGTTTGACGAAAATGGCAAAATCTATGTGGCGATGGACGAAGCATCAGCACAGGCGCAAGCTGGTGCCGATGTCGCGCTCACTCGTGACCCCGACGTTCTCGACACATGGTTCTCCTCCGCCCTCTGGCCCTTCGGCACGCTTGGCTGGCCGGAGAAAACCAAAGACCTCGAACGCCATTATCCTAACGACCTGCTGATCTCCGGTTTTGATATTCTGTTCTTCTGGGATGCCCGGATGGCGATGCAGGGCATCAAGATGATGGGAGACGTGCCGTGGAAGCGGCTCTACCTGCACGGGCTGGTGCGCGCCGAAGATGGTTCCAAGATGTCCAAGTCCAAGGGTAATGTTGTCGATCCGCTTGGTCTGATCGACCAATATGGCGCCGATGCATTGCGCTTCTTCATGGCGGCAATGGAAAGCCAGGGCCGCGATATCAAGATGGATGACAAACGAGTCGAAGGCTATCGCAATTTCGCTACCAAGCTGTGGAATGCCTCGCGATTCTGTGAAGTGCACGGCATCGGCGCAAGCAAAACGCTGGCTGCGCCGGAAGCTACGCTGCCCGTCAATCGCTGGATCATTTCCGAAGTGATCGAAACGCAGCAGGCGCTCGACAAGGCACTGGCCGACCTGCGTTTCGATGCGGCAGCGAACACCATCTATCACTTCACCTGGGATCGCTTCTGCGACTGGTATCTCGAACTGATCAAACCAGTTTTGCAGGGTGAAGATGCCAGCGCAGCGGACGAGACCCGTATCGTGGCTGGCTGGGTACTCGACCAAATCATCGTCATGCTCCATCCGTTCATGCCGTTCATCACCGAGGAATTGTGGCATGCGATGGGCGACAGAAAATATGATCTGATCGTCGCCAAATGGCCGGAACCGAAAGCGGAAATCGACAAGGACGCCAAAGCCGAAGTCGACTGGCTCATTCGTCTGATCTCGGCAACTCGCACGGCAAAAGTCGAACTTAACATTCCGCCCGGAACGAAAATGTCCGCCCATGTTCGCGATGGCGATGATGCTCTGGCAGAGCGTATCAAAAGGCAAAGCTCTGCGCTGGAACGCGTTGGCAGGCTGGAAAGCTTTTCCTTTGATGCTGCCCCGGAAGGCGCGACGGCCCAAATCGTGGTGGACGGTGCAACCTATGTGCTGCCACTGGCCGGTGCGGTCGATTTCGAGGCAGAAAAGGCACGGTTAAGCAAAGCGCGCGACGCCTCTCAGAAGGAAGCCAAGTCGCTTGCCGGCCGCCTAGGCAATCCAAATTTCGTAGAAAAGGCCAAACCGGAAGCGGTCGAGAAAGCCCGCGCTGATCTGGCGGAAAAAGAAGCGGAAGCCGAACGATTGCAGGAAGCCATTGATCGGTTGGGATGATAAGCCCTCGGCTCAGCCAGGACCCCATATTGGTCACAGCCGAAACAGGTAACAGCAAAAGCTGGGTCTCCGTTCTAGTACGGAGCCCAGCTTTTGCTATGTCGATTAATCATCGGCCCCTCTCGGCATTTTATATGCCGTCGCCCGATCAACAGCCGCGGAAAATGAACCAGCGGTCCGGCCGATAATTACCGGCCCTGCGCTCTCCAGCGCTTGATAACCCGCTGGACGATCTCTTCCTCGCCACCATTTTCGCGCCACAGATCGGAGAATATCGGATCTTCCGACGCCGGGCGGCGTTCCTCGGCCAGCGTATCCAGAGAGACACGGATCGGTATCGCAACGCCTTCACCACAGCAGATCACCTCGCGGTTGCGCAATGCGGGGATGGAATCGAGGAACCCCCGCGCGCCTTCCGGCATCGCCGCCTTCACAAAGGCCTGATCGCGATCATTGTTGAGACGCATCGACAGGATCGTACCGCATTGCGAGAGCACACCTTCGGCAAGATCGGATGGTCGTTGCGTGATCAGACCAAGCGAAACACCATATTTCCGGCCTTCCTTGGCGATCCGGCTGAGGATATCGCGGACGGCGCTTTCCTCGGAAACATCATCATTGGGGATGTAGCGATGCGCTTCCTCGCAAACCAGAAGCATAGGCCGTTGCGGTTCGTTGCGGGCCCAGATTGCATAATCAAACACCAGCCGACTGAGCACGGAAACCACGGTCGGCGTGATCTCTGACGGCATCGCCGAGACATCGATGATTGAAATCGGCCTACCCTCGGACGGCAGTCTGAAGATCTTGGTTAGAAAAGCCGCCATAGTGTCACCGACCAACATGCCGGAAAACATGAAGCTGTAACGCGGATCAGCCTTGATCTCGTCAATTTTCGATTTCAGCCGCTGATAAGGCGCGCTATTGGTCGCCTTGTCGAGCTTGCCCATTTCATTCTGCAGGATCGTTGTCAGATCGGAAAGCAAATAGGGCACCGGCGAATCCACGGTCAGCTTCGAGACATTGGCAGAACCCTGGTTTTTGGCTTTTGCCGCAAGCAGGCATTTGGCGAGTATATCGCAGTCCATCTGCTTGGCATCGCCTTTGGACTGGACAAACACTTCGCAATGCTCGCGAAAGTTCATCAGCCAATACGGCAGGTTGAGATTATTCACGTCGAACAATTTGCCATTATCCTTGAACGCAGCAGAATATTCACCGTGCGGATCGATCATCAGGATATGGCCTTCGGGCGCAAGATCGCAGATTTTATGGAGAATCAGCGCTGCTGCGGTCGACTTACCGGTACCGGTCGATCCCAAAAGAGCAAAATGCTTGCCGAGCATCGCGTCGACATAGAGCGCACCGCGAATATCGTTGGTTGGATAGACTGTACCAACTTCGACATTGGCGCGGCCATCCGAAGCGTAAATTTGTTTAAGGTCGGCTGTCGTCACGGCATAGACCACCGATGCCGGGGTCGGATAGCGGGTCACGCCACGGCGGAAATTGTAAATCTGGCCGGTCAGCTTTTCCTCGTCGCCTTCGCCGAGAAAATCGATCTCGGCAATCACCAGTCCCGACTGACCTTCATAAAGCCGCTGGGTCCGGATATTGGCCAGCAACCAGGTTTGGCCGACACGGATTTTAACCTGGCTGCCCACTTGGCCGGCCATTTTGACAGTCGGATCGGCATGGTCGAGTAGTGCCCCGAGAATTGTCGTGTCCATGACAATTTTGGAGCCGGACCCCGCGATTTCGATGACTTCGCCAATTTTGTGACCTTCGCTACGCCTAGAAACGGCGCCGCGGTTCTCATCCTCTTGCGGTTCACTTTCAGAATCCGCGAGAGGCCTTGCGGCGGGGAAATCATGAGAACCCATATCGGACATTGGCGTTTTTCCTGTTTTACTGGTCAGGGCACCGGACTAGTCGATCATGGTTAAGGAAGATTTACTGGGACTCCAGAAAGCCACGCCGAAGCTGGTCGCCGTCTATCAGCGTCACATCTTGCGGAACAGATAGCCCGCTGACCAGCCCAGAAATACCGAGATAAACACGGCGATAAGGCCATATAGAAAGCCGTTATTCTGGGAAAGATTTGTAATGAATCGTCCCATTCCGGTCTTTTCGATGGTAATCTCCTTGACTTCGGCAGCCTCCACCCGGCCATCGATAACAAGGAAGGTTTCTGCCGTATAATCACCAACGGGCACGCTGGCCGGCAGGTTGATCCGTGCCTGATACAGCACGCTATTGGTGATCTTGACGCTATTGGGCAGATTCTTGAACAGATTTCCCCGGGAGTTCAGGTCGACGAGTCCGTCAACGAAACGGTCGAGTTCGCGGCTGTCAATCGCACCGGCTGGAGAAAGCTGTAAATGGTGCAGCCCCAATTCGTAAATGTCTGCAGTCTTGCCATCGACGATCTCGTCAATCGGCTTGGAGGACGCAATTGCGTAAAAGCCGGGAGCCGAGCGAAATTCGCTACTCGCCGCGTTGATCCAGATACCGGCGATCTGCTGTTTCTCGCGCACGACTATCGATTCAACCGGTCCTTTCAGTACAACCACGATATCAGCCTGATCGGTATTTCGGGTACCCGGAGGATAGGTGATAGCACCAAAAAGCAGCAATTGTGCGCCGTTAAAATCGCCTTTGATACTGATCCGGTCCTGCGATACTTCGGGAACCAGCACCGGGGTCGCGGCCACGGTCAGCAGAGCAATGCCGAAAACTGCCAGCAAGCGGGTCAAAAGACTGTGACAAAGAGTGTGACGCTGCCTCACAGGAGTTGCACCGTGTAGATTTCGGCCGGCTGGAATCCCAGTCCCAATGCCATACGTATGGCAACCAGCAGCACCATGGATGCCAGTGCCAGACGCAGATATTCAGGCCGCATCCGCTGCGCGAATTTGGCACCGAGTTGTGCGCCAGTCACGCTGCCCAGCAGCAGCAGCGAAGCCAGAACGATATCAACTGCCCGCGTGGTCATACTATGCATCATCGTCGATGCAATGGTGACGAACAGGATCTGGAATAACGAGGTTCCGACCACCACCTGCGCGCCCATGCCGAGCAGATATAACATCGCCGGCACCATGATGAAGCCGCCGCCGACGCCCAGCAACATGGTCAATATGCCGGTGAGCAGGCCGAGGATGAACGGAGCAATCGGTGAAATATAGAGGCCGGACCGGTAGAAGCGCCAGCGAAAGGGTAAATTGGCGACCAGCGGATGATGACGTCTCTTGCGGGCAGGCATCGGCTTGCCGGCGCGCAACGCCCGCACGCTTTGCAGGGATTCCTTGAACATCAAGCCACCGATACTGGACAGCATCAAGACGTAAAGAACGTTGATGACGGTATCGATCTGGCCCCAGGTTTGCAAAATCTGGAAGAGCCCGGTGCCGATTATCGTGCCGACAATGCCACCGGCCACTAGTATCGCGCCCATCCGGAAATCGACTCCCTTGCGGCGCATATGGGCGGCAACACCCGATATGCTGGCTCCGGTAACCTGGGTAGATGCTGATGCGGCGGCGACGGTTGGCGGTATTCCGTAGAAAATCAGCAGCGGCGTCGTCAGGAATCCGCCACCGACGCCGAACATGCCGGATAATATGCCCACCAGCCCGCCGAGAAGGATGATGACAAACGCATTAACCGATAAATTGGCGATTGGCAGATATATGTCCATATAGCCAACGGACTAATCTCTTTTTGTTACGGGATAAAGGGCGTTGCTGTCTCGAAGCTACGAAATAATTCCGGTCACCGAACAGGATTAAATTTCCGTTCCCTCAAAAGCCGGTAGAAACGGTTATGGCTGCTCCGTTTCCGGGCCTTGCGTTACCAGCCACCCGCACCCGCCAGTCAAGGGCAATGCGCGCTGACATTGTACCTAGCGGTACACTCAAATCTGCCCGTGGTCCTATATCCATTCGGCTGACCTTGCGTTGGCCGCCGGCCCAGGCTCCCGGACCGACGGAGAGTTTGGTACGCCCCAGTTCCGCTATCGGGCGCTGCAAGGTCGCTGACCCGTCAAAGAAATGGGTTTCATTCGGACCAAGGACATATCCTCCCTGCGCATAAGTCTCGAGCGTGAATTTTTCCACGAACTGATCCGGGCCGGTCCCGCCAGTCGCATAGAATGCCGTTCCGGAAGCGCCTCCCGGGCTTATATCAAACCTTTGTTCCGCGTGCAGAGCGAGAGGAAGGTTCCGGATCGGCTGGATGCGGGTGCCCAATGCGGCCTCCCTTTGGCTCCACGGATCCAGTGCAGTTGAGAGACGACCATAAACCGAAATCTGCGGTACCGGCCTGCCCAATATTTGATAGGATAATATTGCTCCAGCCTGACTGCCACCATATTGGCCGTTGGATACCGTTCGCCCTCCGTTATTCCGGGCCCCTTCATTGACGCTGGAATTTTGCCGCGCGAAAATCCAGAAATAGGCGGCTACCCTGTTGCTTTTGTCCAAAGCGGGTGGAGGGGGATAAGGCGGGCCTGTTCTGGCATCATCAGTTGAAACAGCGCCGGACCGGGTCAAGGACGTCACCAGAAAAAAGTTGCGAACCTCGTCGGAGTCCTGCCACCGCAATAGAGACCCATCGGGCACAATTGCTGCTGCCTGTTTCGCAATGGGTACGTGGTCCGCTCTACGCTCCGCAATACTGACTAACTTGTATCGGTGTATTTCTACTACGTCCTGCCGCTCTTCTATTGGGGGATTTAAGGGCTGGCCGAGGCCCAGTTGCACTTGGTTGTTCACAACTTGATGCACCGTGTTGGTGGCGACCGGCTCCGGCGGCCCCGGCACCATATTTGGCGAGCTGTGCCATGAAATGACGCGCACCAATATCCAGATTGCCGCCAGGCTGGCCATTGCCCGTAACGGCGCACCTGCGGTGGTCGCCAGCAAAAGGTCAGCCTCTGTTGCCCGCGGTACTTTGCGGCCTGAGTTGCTTGATATTCCGGGCGTCCGGATAAAAATGGCTAGTCTTTTCCCAATGGGCAGGTTGTCCGGCCAGCTGACCAATATATTGGCTGAGGGCGCGCCAGACCGCCATGATGTTGATCAGATTGGCGACGACTGTCCGGGGTATCGACAATGATGCTTCGCGCAGGCCGTATAGAGCAAAAACAAAATAGAATTTCATCAACAGCCGCCACATCAGAAATCCGCCGTTGAGAAACAGCAATAGCTTTAGAAAACGGGAAACCGGCTGGGCACGGTAAATCCCGATCAAGTCAGCGAGAAACAATATGCCCATCAAAATCACGGCTACATAGGCGATCGCCACGACAATTGCGGCAAAGCTGGCCTTGCGATCACGCAGGCGCATCCAGTTCTCCCGCCAGCTGTTCTTCCAGCCCAGCCGGTCCCATCCGGACAAGGAAATACCGGCCATCCACCGGCTTTTCTGACGAATCGCATCTTCCAGTTTCTCCGGGAAAAATTCCTGGGTTGCAACCAGTTGGCCGTACTGGTCTCGCAACCGGGCAAAAATGCCGCGAGCCTCTCCGCCAGTCAGATGGAGCCCCAGTTCATAATCTTCGGTCAAGCTGCCCGCATCAAACGGTTTTCCCCGGGTTTTGACCGACAGTTTTTGCAGACCATCCCGGGCGAAGGCACAGCCGACACCGGCAGAGGGTATGGACGCGCCGAGCGCTTCCCGCAGCACCATTTGCTTGCCATGCAATTCGGCAAACTCATCGCCATAATGGCCGGCGATCCAGCGCGATCCTTTTGCCCGTCGGGGGATGACCGGCAATTGAACCAATGCAGCGCGTCCAATCAGATGTTTGAAAAGTCTCAAAGCCTCGGGATGCACGATATCCTCCGCATCGTGCAATATGATTGCAGCATAATTGCTATTTTCCTCGATCTCGTCGCGACAGAGGGCATCCCAGAGATGATTGAGGCAATCCGCCTTGGTGGTCGGTCCGTCTCGTTGACAAATAACGAGCCTGATTTTCTCGCTACCGGTGGATGCCGCTGCCACAGCCGCAATCGTTTCGGCATCATTGGGGTAACAACCCACGTAAATTCGGTATTCGCTCGCGGTCCATTGCCGCAAACAGCGCTGCAGCATCGCGCCAATGACCTCCGCCTCTTTCCAGGCCGGCACGAATATCGCCATGCGGCATTCGGGTGCCGGACTTTCGAGGCTTTCCACGGTGGCCCGTTGGTAGCGTGAATAGACAAACAGTCTGCGTTTCAGGCGGTGAAAAAGCCACAACCCGTCGAACAACAGATCGTCGGCTGACCCGATCAGAAAGGACAAGCTGGCGAACAGCAACAATTCCTTCTGTAAGAAGTCGAGAAAAGGCAAAATTTGATCGCTCGCCATGAACATACTCCGGGTGTGTGCAGAAGCGGACTTCTGCGAAATATTTTCGATAATGACTAAAATACAAATGGTTGGCTGCGCGCCGACGCTAACCTGACTTTATTTTGCGCTCCGTTAGAAAAGGCTGGTTTTCACGGGATCCGATCGCCAATGCCCACAGCATCGGATAGGCCCAGAAAACTGAGCCTGTTGCAAAAGCCCACGGAGTGATCTGCGGTGCCACCATCATCGCCGCATGAATGGTTACCGCCAATAGGTGGAAGGCGGTCGCCCATATCGGCCAGAAGCGATCAGATTCAAGTGTCAGCCAAATTAGCGCAATGAGTGCTAAAACGTCGATGGCGAATATTTCCGCTTCCAGACCCGTCCATGGCGTTCCCAATAAACTACCAACAGCTAAGGATGATAACGACCCTATTATCATAATCGCTGTCCCTATATATTCCGAACGAGCACCGTGCAAAATTGCATATCCACAACAGACGAACAGGAATATATAATAAACATAGGCCCCTATCGCGTTGTGGATCACCACATCATCCCTAATGCTGGCTTCAGTTTGTTAATAATCGCGACAGTCATGCATGCGAGCGGTTAGGCCGCATGATCAGCCATATTGACTATATTCTCAATCTTCATCTGGCCAAATTCCGATGGCTTCATATCACCGCTCCCCATAGCCATTGCCTGCAGTCCAATCAGGTCGCGGGTTTCTGCCAGATGGTTGTGGGTTGTGACCAGATGTCCTCTGGCCGCAACCAATGCAGATAATGTTTCCGCTGCCTGAACAATCGCATCCTGGCCAACAACAGCCGAGAGTTTGGCGTTCGTCCGTGCAATCGGCATATATCCCGCCAAATCAGACACTTTATATATTGCATCATCAATGGCCTGTTCTGCCGCAAACAGTCTTTTCGCCACATTCTCGGCTGCGTCTCGTCGTTGCTTTAGCATCATCGTTCCTTTCCTAAGCCTGCAACATCACACATGCATTCGTGTAATATCGTCAACGGGCGAATGCGTTGGCCGGAGGGGGTGTCGCTTATCCTCTTAGCCGGGAAAGCGCTTCCAGTCCTGCTACAAGGCCGCCGAAAGATAAAGCGGACCCAATCGCAATGGCCAGTATCCATCCCAACCGCTCGACCGTAGCAAGACTGTTTTTCTCGCCACGAAAGCGTGGAACGGGAAGCGGCCGATGCCGGATTTCGGATGGCTCCAAAGCCATGATAGCACTGCCGCTATCCGCATTCGCACCATCATCCGTTTCGCCGGTTCTTTTGTTTCTGGTTCTCCCGGATGACGGTTCCTGTTCCCTGTTTTCCCGGGCCGGCTCAACCGTCGACGATTGATATATCAATGGTTGATACGCTTGTTGCTGATCTTCAGCGGCAAATTTTCGTGCCGCCTCAAAACGCGACTGCGCATTCAAAATACGCATGGCCGTGCGCAATCTCTGATCCACAGTGTGCGGAGACACGCCGAGTTCGCGCGCAATTTCCTTCGAATTGAGATGCGCCAGCACAAACCGCAAGCAGTCGCGCTGTCCATCATTCAGCTTGTCAATATTGCTTACTGTCATCTCGAAGAAAACCAATCGAATCGGCATTGGGAAAACCCGCAAGTTCCCAAACACGAATAACAACGTGACCAGTCTTGTTCAAATATGGTCGAAATTGACCACCCTATTGCCATTGAGGCCCCCTAATTTTTCAATTAGCTCCATGGTTTTCGATATGACCATTAACAGATACTTCGATAATTTTGAAATATTATTGAAAGCTGGACCAACAGCTAGGCTTCAGAAAAAATTTCTGGATCACGGCGCATAGTTTGAAACACAAAGTATGCTGGACTTGACCACAGGTTCAGGCCATCAATCAAAGAAAATGATGGAGAGAGCATGACCGCGACACAGGCAGGGCCGCTGACGAATACCGGACTGGCATATCGATCCGATGGGTATCGGAACTATGTAATAATCTCGTTGATGCTTCTATACACTTTGAACTTCATCGATCGCATATTGATCGGCGTCGTCGCCCAGCCGATCATCGAAGAATTCAAGCTGCAGGACTGGCAATTTGGCTTGCTGTCCGGCTTCGGCTTTGCCCTGATGTATACGGTAATGGGCATACCGATCGCCCGGCTTGCCGAACGCATGAACCGTGTCAAAATCATCGCCGCTAGTGTCATCCTGTGGTCGCTCATGACTGCATTGTGCGGGATAGCTGGCAGCTTCATCGCACTGCTGGTTTTCCGTATCGGCGTCGGCATCGGGGAAGCGGGCCTAACACCCGCAGCCAATTCGATCATTTCCGACTATTTCCCGCCTCGCAGCCGCGCCAGGGCAATCGCCATCTACACCATGGGCATCACATTGGGCGGCGTCCTAGCCAATGCCTTCGGCGGGCCGATCACCGAATTATTTTCCTGGCGCGAGGCGTTTTTGGCCTTGGGTGTACCGGGCGTGATTTTCGGCGTAATTTTCCTCTTCACGGTCGAGGAGCCTCCACGTGGCTACGCTGACCCGCCAACCGCAACCAAGCCGCAGAAAATGGGCATTGCAGAGACGGTCAGGGAATTGTCGGCCAAGCGCAGCTTCTGGATCAACATGATCGCTGCCGCTCTGGTCGCCTTTGTCGGCTATGGTGTCAGCAATTTTCAGGTCGCTTTTTTCCAGCGCGTGCATGAAATGTCGATCTCGGAAGTGACGCTGCAGATTGCCGTCCCGCTGGGCCTGGCCGCATCTGCCGGCGCTTTCTTCACGGGATATCTGACCGAGAAGATGAGCGGTCGCCATCCCAATGTTGTGGCCTGGTTACCGGGCGCCATGCTGATCATCTGCGTGCCGCTTTACTGGCTGGGCTTCACCACAGATAGCGTCCCCTTCGCCTTGACGGCGTTACTGTTCGCTGCCGTCCTTCACTATGGATATCTTGGTGCGCAATATACCATCTGCCAAGGTGTTGCGAGCCCGCAGTCGCGGGCAACCGCCGTTGCCCTGTTTCTGTTCATCGTCAACCTCATCGGCTATGGCTGCGGTCCACTGGTAATGGGCATTGCCAGCGACATGCTGATGAACGCCAATCTTGCCAGTTCGCAGTTCGCCGCAGAACTGACCGGCCAGATCTGCAAAGGCAGGCCAGAAGACCTGATAGCAACCCTCGGTGCAGCCAAGGCCGGGGCCTGCCTGACGGCAAGCGCGGAAGGACTGCGCTGGTCGATGATCTACATCGTCGGTATATTCTTCATCGCGGGCGGCCTTTATATCTTTGCCTGCAAGACGCTGCAAAAAGACCTTGTCGCGAAAATGAGCTGAAGCAATATGGCCCGTCCTGAATCATGGCAGCTGCTTGCCGAAAATTATCCCGTATCCGTCGTCATGCAGACACGCTTTCAGGATATCGACCCCAACCGGCATCTCAACAATGTCGCCTTTGCGGCGATGTTCGAGAATGCGAGGGTTCGGCTGAACCGTACGCTAAGGCCGTGGGGCGACCGGCCCAGGAACGAGCGGAGCATGGTCGCCGCGGTGACGATCAACTATCTGCGCGAAGGCCAATATCCCGATGACGTCGAAGTCAGCTCGGGCGTCAGCAAGATCGGCAGCTCAAGCTATGTGATCGCGCAGGCCATGTTCCAGAACGGTCAGTGTATCGCCACCTGCGATTCCATCATCGTCTGCCGCACAGATGGCGAAGGCAAGCCGTTGCGTCAGGCAGTGGTTGATGAGCTCGAAAAGATGCGAACCACTGGCTGACTCCACGGCAGCCTTGCCGTTCGAGCGAAGCCATTGGAAGCTTTGGAAAGGTCCTTCGACAAGCTCAGGAAGAACGGAGCCAATCCGAAAGCAGCGAATTAGTCAGTGAAATTAGCTTCCCGTTTCTGCATGAACGCCATGACCGCTTCCACTTGATTGGGTGTGCGGCTGACCTTGTCCTGACCGACCGATTCCATCATCAGTATCTCGTCTTCGTTCATATCGGGCAGCTTGTTGATCAGGTCTTTGGCGATCTGCACCGCTTGCGGATGTTTGCTTGCGATCTCGGCGGCGATTTCCATGGCTTTCGCGTGCGGATCGTCGGACAAGTGGGTAACAAAGCCTAGTTCCTTGCCTTCTTCGCCGGTGAATATCCGGTTTGTATAAGTAAGTTCCCGCAAGATATCGTCGCGGACAAAGCTGCGCCAGGTGGTGTAGCTGCCCATATCCGGGATGAGGCCCCAGCGCATTTCCATGATCGACATTTTTGCATCCGGTGCCACCACACGAATGTCGGCGGCGCTGGCAAATTGCAGACCGCCACCGATACAAGGGCCGTGGACCGCCGCGATAACCGGCGCCTTCAATTTCCGCCAGAGCAGCACGATGTGCTGATATTTATTGGCATTGCCAAAGGTGCGCTCGGTAAGGGTGTTGGCGAGTGGTGACTTGTCGCCATCCTTGCCTGGTTCCGATGCAGATGCGGCCGACGCCGCAAAGCTACCCATGTCAAGGCCGGCGCAGAAAGCCTTGCCTTCGCCGGAAAGAACAATGGCACGAATGCCTTCCATTGCTGCCAGCTTTTCGCCGGCTTCGACGATTGCATCAATCTGCTCCGCATCGAGCGCGTTCATCTTCTCCGGCCGGTTGAAGCGAACATCGGCGATATGATCTTTGACGGTAATGGTGACGCGTTCTGACATTTTTTATCCTTTGCTCTTCCCCGTTCGCTTCGAGCGAAGTCGAGAAGCTTGATATTCCCACTGTGTCTCGACTGCGCTCGACACCAACGGAAATGGAGATTCGATATTATACTGAACCCTGTTTAATCGCCCAGTTAACCAGCGGCAACTGGTCATTGCCGAAATACATTCTTTCGCCCTCGCCAAAGGGTACAAATATGCTCGGCGAGCCATAAGAACCGCGGGCAATCGCCTCCTCTGTATTGGCGCGCAGCCGGTCCTTGATCGCTTGCTCCTGGGTCCGCGCCGCCAAAGCGGCACCGTCCAGGCCGACCTCATTGGCAATCGCTATCAACACTTCCGGGTCATCCAGATTACGCTGCTCCCCATAATAGGCGTTGAACGCAGCGGTAGCGAACTTGTGCAATACCGCCTGATCATCCTCCAGCGCGCAACAGACCCGCATCGCGTGCACCGACTTGACCGGATGATGTTCGCTCGGGAAATTCATCGGTAGCCCGGCCAGTTTTGCCCAGTCCTTGAGCACGCGAAAACTGTGAACGAACTTGCGATTGTCGGGATTTTCCCGGGCCGCATAGACATCCTGGTTAACCGCGTTGAACACCCCGCCGACAAGAAACGGCTTCCAGATGATCTCCGCGCCATTGTCCTTGATGATTGGCTGAATATTGTGGAATGCGAGACACGTCCATGGCGAGGAGAGATCGAAATAGAATTCTACTGTTAGTGGCATGTATTAATCCTTCCTGTGCCCCGGCAAAGGCCGGGGTCCATCTCCTGAATGATCACCAACAAGCGTCGGTCATGTTCGACGCTGACCGCCAGATCAAATTCCTTGCCTAACACCGGATGCCGACGCAATTCCAGGAGATGGGCATCTGCCTGCGCAGGTGCACTATTCCTTCAGCCCGAACAATGTCTTGCGGGTCTGGGCATCGTCCTGCGGGTTGCGATTGATCTTGTCGCGGCCGACGGCCATGCCGCAGCGCAAGCCTTCGCGTTGCTTCAGCGTCTCGTACCAGCGTTTCACATTGGAAAATTCGCCGAGGTCGATTTCCTGACGCTTGTATGTCTGCACCCAGGGGAAACAGGACATGTCAGCGATACTGTAATCCTCGCCGGCAAGATAATCGTGATCCGCCAGCCGCCGGTCCATGACGCCAAACAAGCGGAGCACTTCCTTGCGATAGCGCTCGGTGGCATATTCGATCCGGTCGGGCGCGTAGAGTTTGAAATGGCCATGCTGGCCCATCATCGGCCCCAGCCCACCCATCTGCCACATCAACCATTCCGTCGCGGCAATCTGTCCACGCAGATCATGTGGCAAGAATTGCTCCGCCTTGTCCGCGAGATAAAGCAGGATCGCACCGGTCTCAAACACCGAGACCGGTTCTCCGCCATCCGCCGGATCGTGATCGACGATTGCGGGAATCCGGTTGTTGGGACTGATCGCGAGAAACTCCGGCTCGAACTGTTCGCCTGCCCCGATATTCACCCATTTGACATTATAGTCGAGCCCGCTCTCCTCGAGCATGACCGAGATTTTCCACCCATTGGGTGTCGGAGCAAAATAGAGATCGATCAAATCGCTTCGCTCTGTCCCGGCGTATTCACACCCATTTTCTGGAGATATTTCTTCACATTGCGCGCCGCCTGACGAATGCGTTGCTCGTTCTCGACCATCGCAATCCGGACAAAGCCCTCGCCGTCCTCGCCATAGCCGACACCGGGCGCGACCGCGACACCGGCTTGGGTCAGCAATTGCTTGGAAAATTCGAGACTGCCCATGTGAGCCAGTTGCGGCGGCAACGGGGCCCAGGCGAACATCGACGCGGCGGGTGGCGGGACTTCCCAGCCTGCCCTGCCAAAGCTTTCCACCAGCACATCGCGCCGTTTGTGATAGAGTTCGCGGTTCTTGGCAACCTGATCCTGCGGACCATTGAGTGCAGCGCAGGCTGCAGCCTGAATCGGGGTGAACCCTCCGTAATCAATATAGCTTTTTACCCGGGTCAGGGCGCCAATCAGCGTCTTGTTGCCGACCGCAAAACCGACCCGCCAGCCAGCCATGGAATATGTCTTGCTGAGCGAGGTAAATTCCACCGCCACATCTTTGGCGCCCGGTACCTGCAAAATCGAAGGCGTCGGGTTGCCGTCGTAATAGAGTTCGGAATAAGCGAGATCGGACAAAAGCCAGACCTTGTTTTCCTTCGCCCAGGCCACCAGCCGCTCGTAGAAGGCGAGATCAACGACTTCCGCGGTCGGATTGGAGGGATAGTTGACCACGAGAAGCGTCGGGCGCGGCACGGTAAAGGCCATCGCCCGTTCCAGCGATTCCCAATAATGTTCATCGGGCGTTGTCGGCACGCTGCGGATGGTCGCACCGGCAATGATGAAGCCGAACGTATGGATAGGATAGCTCGGATTGGGCGCAAGAATGCAATCGCCTGGCGCTGTGATCGCCGTCGCCAGACTGGCCAGGCCTTCCTTCGACCCGAGTGTCACCACGACTTCCGTTTCAGGGTCCACATCGACACCAAAGCGGCGTCCATAATAATTGGCTTGTGCCTTGCGCAGACCGGGAATGCCCTTGGATGCGGAATAACCGTGCGCATCGGGCTTTTGCGCCACTTCGCAAAGCTTGTCGATGACATGCTGCGGCGGCGGAAGATCGGGATTTCCCATACCGAGATCGATAATGTCTTCACCGGCCGCTCGCGCCGCTGCCCGCATGTTATTGACTTCAGCAATCACATAGGGTGGCAGGCGCTTGATGCGGTAAAACTCTTCGGACATTATGGATCGTTTCTTGCGTTAAATGTTAAAGGGCCCCTGCTTTGCGTAATTTTCACGTGAATGTCGAGTGCTTGTGGATGGTAATTGTGCGCTAAGGTCCATCCCGTCGAATAATGCGCGAAATGGGATATGGGCTCGCGGAATAATCTCCCCGGGCACTGATCTACCATAAGCTTGTTCGGAAGTTCTTTTGTTTTGCGGGTTTATTTCTGCCACCTTCATGATTAGTCCTGATCATCGACAAGTATCGTCTGGGGGCATCGGGTGAATAGAATTCGTCTTAAAAAGGTACGCGCTGGCATAGCCATCAAAGCGATAACAATTTTCAGCCTTTTTACTTCTGTGGTCCAAGCTCAGGACGGCGTTGTAAATGTGGATCAGGCGAATGCAAAGCCTGAATCCACCCATATTGTCGAAACTAAGATTTTCGCAAATCCCGGCCATTTCGGCAATCCGGCAATATCGCCGGAAGGCGACCGCGTTCTGTACCGGCAACAACTGGGTGGAAAATCATATCTTACCGCTGCGGTTCTATATGGTGATGCCAAGAAGCGTATAGCTATACCTGAAAATGTGGACCTTCGTTGGTATCGGTGGGCCGGTAACAACAAGATATTGTTCAGCGTTTCTGCCGTCGTCGACACTCCGGTCGGCCAGCGAAGGCACACAGGTCTATATGTAACAGATGTGGCCAGTGGCGAGTCCATTACACTGGGTCGAAAAACGCAAGGCTTTGATGGCGACAATGTTCTGTATGTTGATCCAGCCGGTGCATATATTCTGCTTTCCTTGCAGCGGTCCATTTACGACTATCCCGGTGTTTATCGCGTCAAACTCGAGAATAACGAAATCACACGCGTGGTCCGCAGGCAATCACAGATCTGGACCTGGATTGCTGACAACAGTGGCGTTGTAAGGATGGGGTTGAGCAAAATCGGCGGTACCTTGAAAATCCATTATCGGAGGACGGCCGAGGAAAAATTCAGACTGATCGGGAAAATAAAGGAGAAGGATGATCTGGAAGAAGCGTTGCTCGATATAACCCACATCGTCTCTGAAGCCGACGAAGGTTATGTCCTTTCCAATAAGAGAACAGGACGCTTCGCCCTTTACAAGTTCGACTATCTGACTCGGGAGGTTGGAGAAATGGTTTTTGGCCATGATGAAAACGACGTCACCAGGTTCAACCTGAACGATAGCGGAACCGCACTGGAATCCGTTTATTTTACAGACTCCCGTGACCGGGTGAAATGGTTCGACGCAGATCTTGCAGAACATCAGCGAAAGCTGGATTCGGCTTTGCCGGGACAGGAAGCATGGATTCAATCAAAAAGCCGAGACGGCAAACGCATGATCGTCTATGTCACTTCCTCCACCGATCCAGGCAGCTATTATCTTTACGAACCCGAACTCAAGAAACTGGCATGGTTTGCCAGCCTGAACGACAAGCTGGATATCGATAAACTGTCCAAGACGGAATATGTGAAATATGATGCCCGTGACGGCACAACGGTTCCAGCCTATCTGACGCTTCCCAAAAACCGGCCCGCCAAGAATTTGCCGCTTGTGATCCTCCCGCACGGAGGTCCTTACGGAGTGCGGGATACTCTGGATTACAATACGGAAGTGCAATTTCTCGCCAATCGCGGATATGCAGTTTTGCAACCCAATTACCGGGGATCCGACAGCTACGGTGAGGCTTTTTACAAGAAGGGTTCGGGTGAAATCGGTCGAGCGATGCAAGACGACCTCGATGACGGTATGGATTGGCTGGTCGGCCGCGGCGTTGTTGATGCGGACAAGGTTTGCATCGTCGGCGGCTCCTATGGCGGTTATGCAGCCTTGTGGGGCGTAACGCGAAACCCTGAGCGCTACCGCTGCGCAGCCAGTTTTGCCGGGGTCACCGACTGGAACAAACAACTGAAATATGACGACCGATTCCTGAAAAGCCGATATAAAAGGGAATGGCGGGATGAAGTGCGAGGCCAAGAAGATTTTGATCTCGACAAGGTTTCCCCTGCCCGACTTGCGGCGCAACTGGAACGCCCGATCCTCCTAGCCCACGGGAAGAAAGACAGCACCGTCCCATTCAGCCAGTTCAAATTATACCGGTCAGAGCTTGAGAAAGCTGAAAAAGAAGCAGAATTTGTTGTATACGAAAGCGAAGGACACGGCTTTTCAGACCCTGAGAACGAGAAGGATTGGCTGGATAGGCTAGAAGCATTCTTGTACCGGCATAATCAGGCCTACTAGATACGGCAATCCGGGCTTCAGGAAGCTATCGTGCGAGCACCACGCAACACCGTTCGTGTCGCATTCCCCGTCATGACAATGGATTTCGCCCGGATCGTATCCAGGAAATGCCAGGTCGAAGTCGCTTTTTCAGGGGTAAACGCCACGGTCATATAGCCGCGATGCTCGGTATCTGCCCATTGCAGTTGTTTGTTGGCCCCGACGACGGCTTTGGCGACCAGATCGGGATTGACGCCTTTGGTATAGGCTTCAAAGCCCGGCGAGCTGACGCTATGGCCAGCGAATTCCACCCCGGCGGCGCCATCCTGCGTCTCGAGGTCGAACGCCCAGGCGTTGTGACTGTCACCCGACAGGACGATCAAATCTGCATCAGCCTGTTGCGCGGCAGCCAGCGAACGGGCACGGGCCTGAGGATAGCCATCCCAGCTGTCAAAATTGATCGGCAGTCCGATTTTTGCCGCCAATGCTCCGACTGCTACGCGCGCCTGAGCAATAGGAGGGGCATCTTCAGGCACCCAGTTTTTCGCGTCCTGTGGCAGCACCAGTTCACCCATCACGCACTGCTGCGACCAGACTTGCCACTTCGTGCCCGAAGCCTTGGATTTCTGTAGCGCATTTTCGAACCACTGTTCCTGAACAGAGCCCAGCATCGAGCGTGCCGGATCCTGCCAGACATCGTCGCGAAACGCCGTGAGCGCTGCTGCGACATCTTGCTGCCCCTTGATCGATTCCGCCAGATCTACCGGCTTGTCACGGCCGCCAATCCGGCTTTCGGTAAAGAACAAGGTCGCCAGATCACCGATTTGATATTCCCGCCAGCGCGCGTTGCCGAATTCCATATCCCGAACCGGCATCCACTCCCGATAGACGCGCTCGGCAACGCGCTTGCGCACCTCCCAGTCACCTTCGCTCGGATCATGATTTTGCGCACCGTCCTTATAGGCGTCATTGGCAAATTCATGATCGTCCCACGACGGGATCATCGGCAATACCTGATGGATGCGTTGCAGGTCGGGATCGCTGCGATAGGCGGCATAGCGCAGCCGGTAATCGGCAAGCTGGACCATTTCATGGGCGGGATCGATTTTCCGTCCCGCCAACGCTTCCTCTTTGGAAGGATAAGTGCCGATTGGATATTCGTAGAGATAATCGCCGGTGTGAATGATCAGATCGAGATCTTTATTTTGCGCGGCATGGGCATAGGCATTGAAATAGCCGAACGGCATGTTGGAACATCCGACAACGCCGATATTGAACTTTTGCACCGGGCCCTGCGGCAAAGTCCGGGTCCGGCCGACCACCGATTTCGTGCCGTTGGGTCCGATGAACCGATAGAAATACCATTGGTTGGGGTTGAGACCCTGTACCATAATTTTAGCGGTAAAATCCCGCTCGGCTTTTGCCTGCACTTCCCCGACCATCTTGGCATCGGTGAAATCCGCATTACCCGATATCTCGGCGGTCAGCTTGGCATCGCCACTGCTGACAAAGCGGGTCCACAACAGCACCGAGTCCGGTGCGGGTTCACCGCTGGCGACGCCATGGGTGAATCCTTTTCCGCCCATCAGCGATGCCGAAGCCGGTACGCTAAGCGCACCAAGGCCAAATGTTCCCAGCGCCATCAATTGGCGGCGGTCGATACCGATTGTCATAAACTTATCCCAAAACACCCAATGCCAGCAAGGTAACGAGAAACAATGTCAAACTGATGACGGTAAAAAATAATAGAAAAGTTGTGCGAAGCAAAGCTTCCGGGCGCGACAACCCGTAAGCATGGCGTAACTGGCGATACATGTGAAAGGGCGGATAGAGTATCGCGAATTTGGTCCATATCGACTCCGGCACCCCGATCGCCGCACATAGCGCGCAGGTGATGAACAGCAGCGACATGAAGCTGATTGAATAGGTCGTAAAAACCGCATGATCGTAGAAATGAAAACCGCGCCTACCAATCAGCGTCAGCCAGACGAAAGGAAGCGAGATCGGAATCAGCAACCACGCGAACTTATAGCCGTTGGCCTTAAGCTTATAAATCAGCAGATCGGGATTGGCATTCACCTTCTTGATCGTATTGCGAAGCCATTTGTCAACGTCTGCTGATCCAGTGTTAATAGAGCTTCCATCAGTCGGCGTATCGCCCGCTTTGATATCTTTCAGCCCAGTTTCAATTTTATCGAGATCATTTGGAGAAAGACCGCCAACTTCAGTGTCTCCATCGCCCCAACTCACAGCCGGATACGGGGTCTCCTCGCCCGTCAGATCTGCTAACATGTTGCGACCTTTCTTCAGGTCCAAAATTTCCTTTTCCAATTTCATCTTATCGTAGCCCGTCGCCAAAGCAGACTGCTCCGTCTTTCTAATTATCTGATCCTCGGCCTCCTCGACCTGAGTTGCAACGCCGGTGTTGATGACTTCGTCAGTGAGGTCGATATCGGCAGTTGAGAACGGATCACCCAAAAAAGAAAAAACCGCGAACATCATGAACACAGAAAATAGGAACAGCGCCATCGGCGAGATAAAATTCGCGCGCTCGCCGTGCACATAGCGCCGTGTCAGGTCTCCTGGCCTCCAGGCTAATAATGGCAATGTCCGCCAGAATCTGCCTTCGAAATGCAAAACGCCATGCAAAATATCATGCCAGAAAGCGCCGATCGAGCGATGAACGTGCAGCGCCTGGCCGCAATTGGCGCAATAGTTGCCAGCAACGAAGGCACCACAGTTCAGGCAATTCCCACCTTCGCCACCGGCTACCGCGTTGCTCTCGTCTTCCAATGCTTTGGCGATCAGGCCGCCTTCCACGGCGGTTCCCATTGCTTCCAGTTCCTCCGACATACGGCGCAGTTTGACCTATTCATTCAATAAGGCAAGTGGCTTTTTGTAATCCGTTCGATGTTATGATATATGTTATATCGTATCATAAGTCAGGAGAGACAAAATGCGCAGCAGGAAGCACTTTCTTCGCCAAAAATCCGTCGCTGTCACCACAGACAAGCCATTTGCGGAACTCAATATCACGCCGCTGATAGATGTACTGCTCGTTCTCCTCGTGATGATGATGCTGTCGATCCCGGCTGTCACCCACAAAGTCGCAGTCGATCTGCCAAGCGGTGCTCCGAGAACCAGCGCTCCTATAGTCAACAAACTGTTCCTGAATGCGGCGGGCACGGCGATCTGGAATGGCATACCGATGGACAGCGACCGTTTGCGCGGTCGGCTGGAAATAATGGCGAAGGATCCGGCAAAGCCGCAACTACATTTCGAAAGCGATGCCCGGGCCCGATACGAACGATTTGATCAGCTTGTGGCGATGATCAAACGAGCCGGCGTTGAAGAAGTCGGCTTCGTGGGTAACCAGCAATTCGCAAGTTGGGACAGCCCTTGAATCTTCGATTTACACCATGAAGTGGCGAAAGTATGCAGCGGATCGAAAGGACCGGAACGATTTGTCACTGATATGCATGCCCAATCTGATCGGGTAATCAGGCGTTTTTTTGGCAGCGCCCGGTTTTAAAACCAGACCTGAAAGGTAACCGAAGCGAGAATTCAGCCCATTAGCCAGTTTTTTCTTAGTTAATCAGACTTTGCTCCGTTTACGCTAAGATGAACAAACTAATTATCTTCGGCGGCCTATGACAGCCCGAATAGCCCGGCATACGCGCTTCCCTTCTGTGTCGACCATTCTTCTGGTGTCGGCAATTTTCGGATTGCTTGCTTGGGGTGGTGCCAGTCTCACGCAGGACGAAGGCAGGATTGCGGTCGTCTGGCTTGCCAATGCGTTCCTGGTAGCCGTCATTCTGCGGTCAGCCAAAAGGCATGTACCTTATTATCTCGCTGGCGCGTTTCTCGCGAATATTGCCGCAAATCTCCTGACAGGAGATACGGTTATCCGAGGGACAGCACTGGCCGCCATCAACCAGTTCGAGATGATCCTGATCTGGTTCCTCATGCAACGGCTCGGCGCAGCCAAACCGGACATGCAGAGGATTTGGGACCTGGGCAAATTCTGCCTGGTCGGCGGGCTTGTGGCTCCACTGGCATCCGGGCTGCTAGCTGGGCTGGTATTCTCTGCCGGGACCCTGCAACTATTTTTGATGTCGTGGCTTCAGTGGACCGCGACCAACGGCCTTGGTATGATTTTGCTCGGTCCGGCGGTCATGGTAGCGATAGATGCGATCAGGCCCGCAGACAGGCCAGGTGATCGGCGAAGCGTTGTGCTGTTTAACGCCAACCGCTGGGAGTGGTTGGCAATTCAGGCATTTACCTTGGCTGCCGCAGCTGCAATTTTTTGGCTTCTCAGTTTTCCGGTCTTCTTCCTCGTCGCGCCTTTGGTGCTGCTCAATGCCTTTAGACTGGGAACACCCGGCACCTCGGTTTCCATCGTATTAATTGCTATCGTCGTGGTTATCTGCGCGGCCTTCGAGACAGGTCCATTTTATTCCGTCGACCTAACTTTGACCGCGAAATTGTTCATTCTGCAATTTTTTCTGCTGAGTTGTTTTGCAGTGGGGATGCCCACAGCGGCAATGCTGACCGAAAAGGCGTCGATCCGGCGTTCCCTTAGCGTACACCGCGAGGTCTCCAACTCCATGCTGGAAAATATGACCGAGGTTCTCTTTCGGACAAATAGCGATCTGCAATGGCTGTTTCTGAACCCCGCCTGGGAGAAGCTGACGGGCCGCTCGATCGAAGACAGTTTGGGACGGGATATGGGCGAGATATTTGCTGTCGACGATTTTGAGGCTCTTAAAACGCAGCTCGAGCCCGTCCAATCCGGCGCGATCCAGCGCGCTCGATTTGAGGGTTCCATCTGCCACGAAAACGGCTCTATTCTTGCCGTCGAGTTGAGCTTTTCCAGACTGGCTGGAAAGAATGGAGGCTTCCTCGGGATTGTCGGGAGCATCAGAGACATAACCGAACGCAAGCGAATGGAACAAAATCTGGTTGCCGCCAGAGTAGGCGCCGAAGAGGCGGCAGATGCCAAAACGCGATTTCTTGCCAATATGAGCCACGAAATACGAACGCCGATGAACGGAGTATTGGGGTTCACCCAATTGCTGCTCGACGCCGATCTCCCTCCGGAGCATAACAGCCACGCCAAGATGATATTGGATTCCGGCAAAGCCATGATGCGGCTGCTTAACGATATCCTTGATATTTCCAAGGTCGAGGCTGGTCAGGAGAATAGCAACATTGCCCCCATGTCTACGCAACATGTGCTGCAGAGCTGTGTGTATCTGATGGCCCCGATCGCCGATCAAAAGGGGCTCGATCTCAAGCTGGAAGTTGAAGATAATGTACCCGCAATGGTGATGGTAGACGCAAATCATTTGCGCCAGATCGTATTGAATCTTCTGGGCAACGCCGTCAAATTCACCAGCAGCGGTTCGGTCACGGTTTCCGCCAGCGCCAGCCTGGCCGGTGCCGAGACAATCCAAATGCAGGTGATGGTCAAGGATACCGGAATCGGCATTCCATCCAATCGTCTTACGGCCATATTTTCTCCGTTTGAACAAGCGTCCCCGCAAACCTCGACAATGTTCGGTGGAAGCGGCCTGGGATTGACGATCAGCAAACAGCTGGCATCGATCATGGGCGGAACGATCGAAGTCGAGAGTATCGAAGGGGAAGGCACCACCTTCACCATCCGGTTCCCGGCGGGAATAGTAGCAGCCCCCTCGCCCACCACCAACAAAACAACAGGAACACAATCAATGCCCTCTATGAATAGTCCGATTGAGACACCATTAGCTCAAGCCTATACCGGCAGGATTTTGATTGCCGAAGACCATGACATCAATCAGATCCTGATAGCCGAAATGATCAAGAAGCTCGGCTATCAGCCGGTGCTGGCAGTCAACGGTGAGGACGCCATTGCAAAGGTGGAAGCGGCCGCAGAAGGAAATACGCCCTTTGATCTAGTGCTTATGGATGTTCAAATGCCGGTCATGGACGGCTATGAAGCGACGGAATCAATTCGGAAGAAGGGCTATCCGAAGGAACAGTTACCGATATTGGCGATAACGGCAAATGCATATCCCGAAGACATCGCACGTTGCCTGCAAGCTGGCATGCAGGGTCATATTGCCAAACCGGTAATGTTCGACAATTTGAAAGCTTCGCTACAGAACTGGGCATTGTCGAACCAAACAGCATCGACCGGAATCGCTGCAATTGATTGATCAGCGCGGTACAAAGCACCAATCCACCTTATCTTCTTCTTAAACCAGCCAGGGCATATCGCAGCTTTTTATAGTTGCTCGTTTACCAACAGCTTGGAATAGTTGGACAGGCCTATTCCATTCATCAGATCAACAGACTAGGTTCCGCCTTGAACCCGTTATAAATTTGAACCGGTTATAAAGAAGTCGATCAATTCGAATAGAAGATTGGAAATTTGCATGCGGAAAGTCCTGATTTCAACAATATTGATACTTGGTATTGCAAATATAACACCGCTTGCCGCGCAGCCATTGCCGGATCAAACCATCGATTCAGCAAAAATCCTTCCCCATTTTAATGCGGATACGGTCGATGCAACGCTCAAGACCGTCACCGGCAACCATCTTGCTACCGTCACGCCCTCAGGGGAAAATATCATAACCGCCTTCGCGCCAAATGGCCTGCAATTCACTGTTCATTTTCGTCAATGTGTCGAACAGGAACCTGTTCAGTGCAAAGCGCTGCAGCTTTTGACCAGCTGGAGTCTGGAAGGCCGGGAAGTAGATTTGCAGAATATGATGCCGCAGTTTCAGCGCAGTCATTTATTTGTAAATAGTGGAATATTGGAAGATGGTCGCCCCTATATGACGCGGATCATCGTTGCTGACCAGGGCCTGGCGCAAGGCAATCTTGCGGCAGAAGTCCGTAATTTTATCAGCGATGCTACCGACTTTAACGGTCGATTGACAGCAGCGGCCCGCTAAAGCTACCGACCGCAATCGGCTAGCCAAGGCGCTTTCGTCGGACGCCAATATAGCCAGATGGCGGCACCTTCAGCAATAGGGCGCCCGTCAGCAAGCTCTTCTTCTACAGAAGAAATACGCCGCTAAACTGGACGCCAAAATCCTCACGCTTGTCCGGGCAGCATATCCCAATATTTGCCAGCGCGATACACGCGCTTACAATGACTCAATGCGATAAATCACTGTAAACAATGCGTCTATATTAATGTAAACTTACTTATATCGATGTAAATATATATCTCCTGTATTTGGAGAATCTTCCAACATACTATATCAACTCCGATGGGGTCGCATTGTTGTCAACAGACTATTGGAGGGGTTAATCATGAAAAGATTGAAACTATTAGCAGCAAGCGCGGTCGCCATAGCAGCCACATTCACCGTTACGGCACCAGCTCATGCACAAGCCGACCCGTTACTCGGCCAAATGATGCTTTTTGGCGGTAATTTCTGCCCGCGCGGTTGGGGAGATGCTTCAGGCGCCCTGATCGCCATTAGTTCAAATAGCGCTTTATTCTCCCTTCTGGGCACCATGTATGGCGGTGACGGACGTACCACATTCGCCTTGCCTGATCTGCGCGGTCGCGCGCCAATCAGCATAGGTAACGGGCCAGGGCTGCCAACCTACCCCATTCAGGGTGCCAAAGGCGGTTCGACGAGCTTTACGCTGACCAATGCTACCATGCCGAGCCACAACCATGTCGGCACGATGAGAGCCAGTAATTTGCCGGGCGATACGGCAAATCCCAACAATAATAGCCTGGCAACAACCGGAAGTACTACGATATACCACACTGGCGCTCCGGCAGTGAATATGGACGTCGGTACCGTTGTTATCGGCAATACCGGAAGCAATCTCGCGGTTAACAAGCTCTCGCCGTATCTGGTGATGCGCTGGTGCGTAGCCATGCAAGGTGTGTTTCCTTCACGCAACTGAAGCAGAAGGTTTTGATGACCTTATTGTTTTTAACGTGAAAGGAAATTCCTCATGAATTTATATCAATCGATCTCGCTTGCTTTGACAATCGGCGGTATTTCGTTGGCGTCAACATCGCCTGCCAACGCCCAAGCTGGCACGCAATATATAGGACAAGTATCGGCCTTTGCAGGCAATTTCTGCCCTCGAGGCTGGATGGGGGCTGACGGTACTCTACTGCCGATCAGTCAAAACTCAGCTCTATTTTCGCTATACGGCACCTATTATGGAGGCGATGGGCGAGTTACTTTTGGATTGCCTGATCTACGTGGACGGCGTCCGGTCGGTTTCGGCGACGGTCCTGGAATTGGCAATTATGCTATGGGCGAAAAAGCCGGTGCGGCCGAATTTACACTCACCGCCAATAATTTACCCGCTCATAATCATATCGGTGCGTTGAGAGCCAGCAACCTCCCGGGTGATACGGCAAATCCCAATAACAACAGTCTGGCAACGACGGGGAGCGCCACAATATATCATACCGGTGCTCCAGTGGTGAATATGGATACTGGCACTGCTGTCATTAATAATGCCGGCGGCAATCAGATGGTCCAAAAGCAGTCACCCTATCTGGTGATCCGCTGGTGCGTCGCAACGGTCGGGATATATCCATCGCGTAACTAGATTGGTTTGGCCCAACGCCAAGCCTACTATGGCTATGCCAGAATTCACTTCCTGTAAGGATGAAGTGAATTCTGGCAAACGCTGCAAGTACGCGGTTCGTTATTCGCACCTGGAATGGTCAAATCCCGATTGCTGATGCGCCAATATCCCATACCGTCTAGCTTCAATGATAGTATACATCTGCGCCTTGGTCGGGCACATTCCCGCCATGGAACTGAAACTCGAAAACAAGAATGTGCTGGTTACGGCCGGCAGCAAAGGCATCGGACTGGCAACCGCGTCGGGATTTCACAAATGCGGCGCAAAAGTCACCATTTGTGGAAGATCGCAGGATGCGCTCGACGCTGCAGCTTCGCTGATGCCGGGATGTCTCGCGCTGACCGGAGACGTATCCAGAGCAGAGGACATTGAACGGGTCGTTGCAGCAGCGACTCAAGAATTCGGCGGTATCGACATATTGGTGAACAATGCCGGCGGACCGCCGCCCGGCCTGTTTGTCGATCTGTCGGACGAGGACTGGGACAAAGCTGTCGAGTTGACGCTGAAATCCGTCATCCGCGCTACCCGGTTGGTGTTGCCGCATATGCGGGCCCAGAAATGGGGCCGGATCATCAATATCTCGTCGACCGGCGTGAAGCAGCCTGTTCCCGGCCTGACCCTGTCCAACAGCATCCGGATGGCGGTGCTGGGATGGGCCAAGACACTCGCCAATCAGGTGGCGGCTGACAATGTGCTGGTGAATACGGTGTGCCCGGGATTTACGCAGACCGATCGCATCGCGCAGATTTTCGAGCAGCAATCCGCAGCCTCCGGCAAGAGCATCGAGGAAATTTCCGCTACCCTGGCCGCGCAAATTCCCATGCAGCGGATCGGCCAGCCCGAAGAGATTGCCAATCTGGCGGTCTTTCTGGGATCGGAAGCTGCCAGCTATATGACGGGAACGTCGATTCAGGTCGACGGGGGCTCGGTACAAGGTTTCTGAAGCCGGCATATTTGCGGTCAAATACAGGCGACGGGCACAACAATTGTTTCCCAAGATTTAAAAGCCCGCTAATGGGCGCGGATGACCGCAGAAAAACCAAAGCTCATCATCCGCATGGCGGAACTGGAAGATGCCAGGAAAATATCGACCTTGTCACGCAAGGTTTACGGCAAGGGCGAAGGCTATACTGCGGAGGAAGTGCGCGGCCAGATCAATAATTTCGCTGATGGCCAGCTGGTAGCGGAATATGAAGGCAAGATTGTCGGCCATTGCGCGACATTCCAGATCTCCGAGAAAACCGCTCGTGCTGCACATAGCTGGGCTGAAATCACCGGCGGCGGCTTTGCCGCGCGGCATGATCCGAACGGCGAGATCCTCTACGGCATGGAAGTCAGTGTCGATCCGGATTACCGGCGTCTGCGTATTGGGCTGCGTTTCTACAAGGTCCGCCGCGAGCTCTGCCAGCATCTCGGGCTAAAGGGGATCATCTTTGGCGGGCGGTTGCCCGGCTATGCCCGGCGCAAGCGCAAATATCCCGACCCAGCCGATTATCTGGCGGCGGTGGTCGACAAGCAGTTCCGCGATCCGGTGATCAACTTTCAGCTTAACCAGGGCTTTGTCCCGCTGGGGATTTTGAAAGACTATATGCCGACCGACAAGCCCTCCGGCGGCAATGCGGTGCATATGTTTTGGGAAAATCCGCTGGCAGCCGAAGCCAAGCTGGTGACGCAAACACCGCATGACCGCCTGCCCCAGTCCGTGCGCGTCGCGACCGTGCAGTTCCAGATGCGCAAGATTGCCTCGCAGACCGAATTTGAAGAACAGGTCGAATATTTTGTCGATGTCGCCGCCGATTATGGTGCGGACTTTGTGACTTTCCCGGAATTGTTCACGCTGCAATTGCTGTCGCTGGAAGGCGAGAAACTGGATCCGGCGCAGGCGATCGAAAAAATCGCCGAATATACCGACCGGTTCAAGGAAGTGATGGAGAAGCTGGCGGTTTCCTATCATATCAACATCATCGGCGGCTCCCACCCGACGCGCATGGAAAATGGCGATATTCGCAACATATCCTATGTCTTTCTGCGCAATGGCGCGATCTATACGCAGGACAAGCTGCACCCCACACCCAGCGAAGTGCGCTGGTGGAATATCAAGGGCGGCTTTGGTGCAGAAGCCATTCCGACCGATTGCGGACCAATCGGCGTGATGATTTGCTATGACAGCGAATTCCCGGAGATGGCGCGCCATCTGGTCGATCAGGGCGCGATGATATTGTTCGTCCCCTTCTGCACCGATGAACGGCGCGGCTATTTGCGGGTACGCTATTGCTGCCAGGCACGGGCGGTGGAAAACCAGTGCTATGTCGTAATGTCGGGCGTGGTCGGCAACCTGCCGAATGTCGAAAATATGGACATCCACTATGCCGAGAGTGCGATCCTGACCCCATCCGACTTCCCGTTCGCACGGGATGGCGTCGCGGCAGATACAGCGCCCAATACCGAGACCATCGCGATTGCCGACCTGTCGATGTCCAGCCTGCTGACCAGCCGGCAATCGGGCGCGGTGCAAAACCTAAAAGACCGGCGTTTCGATCTCTATCGAGTACTCTGGAAGGGTTAGGTTCGTTTCGGGCCCAATTTGCACGGCGCAGCGCTCGCCAGGTTCTTAACCGCTGGTTTCCATGATATCCGCCCATTTCCCGGCTTCCTTGACGCGCCCGTCTTCCAATATGATCAGCTGATCGGAATTTTCGAGCGTCGGTAACCGGTGACCGATCACGATGACAGTGATGGCATCGTGCAGCTTGTCAATCGTATCGCGGATGCGGGCCTCATTCTCGATATCGAGCGCGCTGGTTGCTTCGTCCAGGATAATGAGTTCCGGCTTCTGGATCATCGCCCTCGCCAAGGCAATTCGCTGTTTTTCGCCACCCGACAGACGTTGTCCGGCATCGCCGACCACAGTATCAAGCTGTTCGGGCAGGTTGAAAACAAAATCTGCAGATGCAAATTTCAATGCCTTTTCCAGGTCCTCATCCGTGGCATTCTCGTCTGCCCACAGAAGATTATTGCGGATCGTATCATGAAACAGGAACACATCCTGCGGCATATAGGCGATGGATTTGCGCCAGTTCAGACGGTTTTTCTCGTCGAGCAAAACACCGTCAATCTCGATGGTGCCCGCGTCCGGGGTCAGCAGTCCCATGATCAGATCGGCCAAGGTCGATTTTCCTGATCCCGATGTCCCCATTATTGCAGTGGTTTGCCGGCTCGGGATCTCGATATCGATGTCACGGAGCGAAGGTATGCCGCGAGTCCTGTAACTGAATGAGACGCTCGACAATTTGATGGATTTGTTAAACTGGATTTTATCGCCCAGATTCTGGGATAGCGTTTCTTCCCGCGCGGCACCGGCGTCGCGCATCAAATTCGTATAATTTGACAAGACGGAGTCTGAATGCAGGATATTGTTGATCTGGGTCTGAACCTCGCGAATCTGGGGGGATAGCCGCGAAAATATCAGAACCAGAATAAGCAAGGTGGGCAATGTCAGATCGAATGTCGTAACCCCGATATAGAGTAGCGTCACCATGAACAGAGCGACCAGAATCTGGAAAATAAAGGTCATCGCCGCATTCAGATGGGTGAATTGCAATGACCGTTTGCGCAAGAGGCTGCGTATTTCCAGCATCAGCTGACTCTGGCGGTTCTCGCTTCTGAGAATCTTGATCAGCTTGATCCCGGACAAACCTTCCTCAACCGTCTGTTGCACCTGCCGGTTGGCGATGCTCAAAAGCTTCCCCTGGTCATGGGCAAGCTTATGCTGTCGCCGCATCGCGAAGAACAGGCCGCCGCCCAGAACCATTGCCGCAAGCGTGAGCGGAAAGGATAGGCTGAAGGCGACTATGATATAGGCTGCGATCGAAAAGGCAGACACGATGAAGCGAACGGAATACATCAAAGCGCTACCCAATCGACCGATCTCGGTTACCAGCAGATTGGACATGTCGGACTTTTTCTGGGTTGTCAGCCATTCCCAGCGCGCCTCGAGCATCGCATTGAAACTTTTCGTGCGAAGATCGTCCAGCAACTCCAGTCGGAAACGTTCGGACACGATCGTTTGGCTATAATTTATAAGCGCGCGGAAAATATTCAGTGCAAGGAATGTGCTCAACAGCCCGATAAGGGTGATGGGAATGCCGACAAAGGATAGAGCGTCGACGATCATACCGACGACACCCGACGTTTCAGCCTGGGATTTCTGCAGCGCTGCCAAAAGTGGAACCAGGAGCACCAGCCCGATGCTTTGGGTAACGCTCGACAGAACCAAAAGTCCGGCAAACAGCAGCGAGCGCGACCGTGAAAATCGCCACATCATTTTCAGATAAGTCAGAATCAGCATCATGACCGTTTAGTAGAAGTCCTAAACTAATCAATCGAAAGGCATCTGGCGCCCTGCCAGCTCGGGCAATTGTCACTGGAGCGCAAAATGGTTCAGTGCCAGGCCGGCTATACTCTGGACCAAAAATATGGTGAATCAGTTATGATTCCCGGAACGAAAGTGGCTCTACTCGAATCGATCGATTTCGACCAATGATAATTGTCATATCCGAACGAATACAGAGTTCAGGAAACGCGCAAGCATGATTTCAATCATGCCTATTTTTCCTGAAAATACGATATCCGCAGAGCCCGAGAGTATGGCACTCTTCAACGGCAAAGAAGGTCTGCCATTGGTATTGGCAGTCAGAGTTTCATAAAACAGGGCTGCCATCTCTTTCACCGGCTTGTCTTTTCGATAGGTATTGAGAAGCAGATGCCATTCATCGTCCAGGCTGTCGGGAAAGACTTCTTCGGTCATCAGCAAGCTCGCGGCGACCGCCTTGTCACAGCCGTATGATTTCGCGATGTCCATCATTTCCAGTCGAATATGCACAGGCATATGTCTTGCCATGACCGACAAATCGACCGCCCATTTCAATCTCGGCCACATTGCAAGAGCGCCGTGCAAGACAAGATAAAGGCAATAGAAGCTGTTTGAAAGCGACGGGGTCGCATTGAACTGGACGGACTCGTTAAAATCAGTTGTCAGAGTTTTCGGTTCAAATTTAAACAATCTATGATGCAATTCTATCGGCACCGAAAAGGCCGGATCCACAAAAGTAATGTCCTTGAAGCGCTTGAGCTCCATATCCTGACGCGCCAGCTCAGGTTTTTCTCTGCGTCTTAATGTGTTGGATTTGAAGATATATCCTTCCTGATTCATTAGCTCTATGGCTTGCCGAGATTGATCCGTAGGGATGAGGATATCGACATCTTTAGATTGCCGGACCGTTGAATCATCGTGCAGTTGTTTCGCCAGCCCTCGCCCCTTCAGAAAAGAGAAAGGGACAGAATGGGCTGTCAGCAATGTCGATATTTTTTTTTCGGCAGCTTGTTGCCTCAGGCCGGCGTATCCATTTTGCTGATATGCCGACTTCAATATCGAAGCAGCATTGGATTCTGCCGTTATATCGGCGCAGCTTTGCCTCGCAATATGTAACAACGGGCCTACCCGATGCCGGCTATCTGCAAAAGTTGCGAGTTCCTCGCTGATCGGTTCGGAACCGCTCATCAACGGTAATGATATGGCAGGACGCAAATATCTGCTCAAAGATATTAGAAGTGCCTCGCTATTTCCATTCATGGATTACGCCTAGAATGTAACGCCTGCTTAGGCGAGAGGAGAATGGTTACGGCACCGGTTTTTTGACCCCGATAGTCAGTTACCCCGTTTGCAACACGACAGCGTTGCCGCGTGATAGGAAGCGAACAGCATAGACGAAGTCTTGTGAGTGAATGGCGACGGACAGGTTATAATCTTCCGATGTCCAAGATTTTGGCGGCATCTACGCAAAATAGAAACTCTCATTCATCTTTTCGCCAGACTTCCGGAGATCGACTGAACGAGAGTTGCTATTCGAGAGACCCGAGCGGGCAGCGTGCGACCGGGTCGGCATATCCTCCCTAGATCGTGACGCGGTGCCAGGGAAAGCCGAGCGATGCGCAGCCTGCCATTATCCGGATACACGATAATGAAACCCACCGATGTCACCGAAGACGACAGTGCGGTCGGCGTCATGTGCACCGATGTTTTTGGTCCTGGATGGGGTAGACTGCGCATCGCCCACCTCGCCACCGCCGATCGTGTTGGAATCGAGATATTCGAGTTTCCGGAAAACCACGCGCCTGACAATAATCTCGACCACAAACGCCATGGGACCTTCCATTTTTGCATTCAGGATCCGGACGTTGAAGGATTGATCGAGAAGATTGTCGCCGCCGGAGGAAAGCAGCGCATGCCCGTTCGCGAATATTTTCCCGGAGAGAAACCCTATCGCATGTGCTATGTCGAGGACCCGTTCGGTATCGTGTTCGAAATTTACAGCCACAGCTATGAACTGACCTATTCCGACGGAGCCTATTCATAATATACCGGTGCGAGATGATGCGCGGTCTCGGCCATGGAAATGGTCAACTTAGTTCCGGCCGCGCAACTTAACCGCTAGAAGTGCGTTGTCCGCCAGAAGAGCGATCAAAACAAAAAATAAGGCAAAAATCATGAAAATCCTAATGGTCCTCACATCGCACGACCAGCTTGGCGACACCGGCAAAAAGACCGGTTTCTGGCTCGAGGAATTCGCCGCGCCATATTATATATTCAAGGATGCCGGCGCGAATGTCACGCTTGCTTCGCCCAAGGGTGGCCAACCGCCGCTCGATCCGTCCAGCGACACCGACGACGCGCAGACAGACGATACAAAACGTTTCAAGTCGGACGAGGCCGCGCAGGAAGAACTTGCCAATACGGCGGTACTGTCTGCTGTTTCTGCTGACGGATTTGACGCGCTCTTCTATCCCGGCGGACACGGCCCGCTCTGGGACCTGGCGGAAGATGATGACAGCAAGGCGTTGATCGAAGCATTTGCCGAAAGCGACCGTCCCTTCGGTGCGGTCTGTCATGCGCCGGCGATTTTCAAACATACTAAAAATGCGGACGGCAAGCCGTTGGTATCCGGCAAGAAAGTGACCGGCTTTACCAATACCGAAGAAGAAGGCGTTGGTCTGACCGACGTCGTGCCATTTCTGGTCGAGGACATGCTGAAAGAAAATGGCGGCGACTATCGCAAGGGTGTCGACTGGGCCTCTTTTGCTGTCGTCGATGGCAAGCTAGTGACCGGCCAGAACCCGGCATCATCGGCAGAAGCCGCGCGCAAGCTGCTTGACCTGCTTTAAACCGAAATAAACGGAGCGACTTATGAATATCCTTATCGCCGGTGCGACCGGCAACACCGGACTGCGGCTCGTCGATCAATTGAAAGCCAAAGGCCATTCCCCAATCGCGCTGGTCCGCGAATCCTCGGATACCAGCTCCTTGCCTGCGGACGTAGCGCAACGCCAGGGCGACCTGACCGACCTGCAAAGCGGCGTCTGCGATGATTGTGACGCAGTGATCTTTGCCGCCGGGTCGGGCGGCTCCACCGGCCCTGAAATGACCGACAAGGTCGACCGCGATGGAGCCAAACGGCTGATCGATTTGGCCGCCGACGCGGGTGTTTCGCGCTTTGTCATGCTGAGCAGCGCCGGCGCGGATGATCCGGATCCCGAAAGCGACCTTGCCCATTATCTGCAAGCCAAGCACGAGGCAGACGAGCATCTGAAAGCCTCCGGCCTCAGCTATGCCATCGTTCGCCCTGTCAGCCTGACCGACGATGACGGCAACCGCGATATGCTGTTTGGCGATGACGTCGATACAAAGGGGAAAGCAGCGCGCGGCGATGTTGCTGCTGTGCTGGCAAATGCGGTGGACGATAGTGAATGGACCGGCAAGGCCCTGCTGATGCAGTCTGTCTAGGTCGGTGTCTGACAACCCGGGTCTGACGGACGATAGTGCGGGCTATAAGTTCAAGCAGCACGAACTGCCGATCCTGCCGGGGTCGCCGGCCAACCCGGACCATCCCGCACGTCGCAAACTGGCCTATCTGGTCATAGGTCTGTTTCTGGGGCTCGTCGGAGGAGCCCAGAACGGCTTCCTGCTGGCCAACACCGCCGCGCTTCAGGGCGAAATGGCGCTGACCCCCGTTCAAGCCGGGTGGATCAGCGTCGCTTTTTATTCGACCTACGCCTGCATGAGCATGCTGCTGTTCCGCGTCCGGCAGGAATTTGGCATCCAGCCGTTTGTCAAATATGCCATGATCGGTTTGGTCGCGGCCAATTTCGTTCAGGTGCTGGAGCTCGGCTATTATCCCGAAATTGGCGCACGAGCGATGGCCGGGATCGCCGCCAGCGGACTCTCCGCGCTCTCGATCTATTATCTGATGCAGGGGCTGCCGGCATCTGCACGGATCGGCTCACTCATCCTCGGTATCGGGCTTGTCCAGACGGCCTTCCCGCTAGCGCGCGCCATATCCCCCTATTTGCTCGTCGACGGCAATATCAGCCGCGCTTTCCAGCTGCAATTTGGCCTGTCAATAATTTCGCTTGGCGCGGTTTATCTCTTGCGACTTCCTATCGGCTTTCGGAAGCAGACATTCGAGAAGCTTGATTTTCCCAGCATCACATTGTTTCTGGTTGGCGTGGCAGCATTGCTGGCTTTCCTGATTCAGGGACGCATTCAGTGGTGGGACGCCAGCTGGCTCGGTTGGGCACTTGCGCTCGCCATCCTGTGTCTGGGCGGTTGCCTGTTGATCGAGATGAACCGGCGAAGTCCGATGCTCAACACGAGTTGGCTATCGAGCCGGGCGATCCTTTCTCTGGCGATCACCGGCGCGGGAGTGCGGGTACTTGTTGCCGAGCAGAGCTTTGGCGCGAGCGGGCTTTTCTCGGCGCTCGGCTTCGGCAACGAGCAACTGACCGGCTATTATTTTATACTGGCCGGAGCGACCGTTGCCGGCAGCATCCTTTCGCTCGTCCGCCTGGACCCGAAAGACCTGACCCGACCGATCCTGTTTGCCATAATGGTCATCGCGATCGCCGCATTTGCGGATACGCGAACCGGTATCATGTCCCGTCCCAGCGACCTTTACTGGACCCAGGCCGCCATCGGTTTCGCTGCGGTTTTCGCCATGGGTCCGGTGATGATGGAAGGCATGTTGCGCGCCCTTGCGGCTGGCCCGGCCTATGTCATCAGCTTCATCGCGGTATTTTCCCTCTCCCAGACCTTGGGTGGTCTGGCGGGCGTATCTGCACTCTCGGCCTTTCACACGATCCGGCTCAAGACGCATCTGATCGACGCCGGTGCGACGCTTACCGCGACCAACCAGCAGCTTGCCGGTGAAATCGGGCAATTATCGACAGGTTTTGCAGCGACTATTTCTGATCCGGTGCTACAACAGCAGGCGGCTGCTTCGCGCATCACCCAGGAAGTCGGCCGTGAGGCAGCGGTATTGGCGTTTAACGATGTCTTTTTCCTGATCGGGACCCTCGCTTCCATCGCCTTTGTTGTGGTGCTAGTGCCCTGGGTGATCAATCGCGTCCGAGGACGAAACCCACTAAGCAAGGAACTCGTTTTTCTCGAGAATATGACCGCCAGGAGCAAACGATGAATCAGCAAGAAAATAACGGCCATCCTGGCGCCGCGGACCCGGAGAGGGAAAATAGTCCCACTACGGACAACGTGCCCGAATCTGCTCCCGAAGAAGAGGGTGGCTGGAAACCCAACGTCTCCCGAAAAAAGCTCGCGCTGGGTATATTCGTGATATTCGCGGGCGTATTGATAGCGCTCTTTGCCTGGGGACTGACCCCGTTCAACAGCGGTAATCAAACGACCAACAATGCCTATGTCCGCGGTATGACCACGGTGATCAGTCCGCAGGTCTCCGGCTATCTGACCGAAGTGCCGGTGAAGGATTTCCAGCGCGTGAAGAAAGGGCAATTGCTCGCACGGATCGATCCGGCACCCTATCGCCAGCGCCTGCAGCAGGGGCGAGCAAATACCGCAGCCCAGGCCGCCAATCTTGCCAACAGCCAGCAGAGCCTGCGCTCGGGTCAAGCACAGATGCGTCTGCAAGATGCCTCTGTTGCCGCCGCCCAGGCAGGTCTGCAGAAAGCACAGGCCGATATGCGGCGGATCGAAGAGCTGGTTGGTGAAGGATCAGTGTCGCTACGCGAGCGGGATCAGGCGCGGGCAGCGCTGAAGCAGGCAGAAGCGGGCGTTCTGCAGGCCAAAGCACAGCGCGCGATTGCGGCCGAGCAGGTGCGATCGGTTCAGGTCGGACGCGGCGCGCTCGAAGCGCAGGTTCAAGGCGCCGATGCCTCGGTCGAGCTGGCGGAAATCGAACTGTCCCGCACCAATATCCGGGCGCCCCGCGATGGTCGGCTGAGCGAAATTTCAGCCCGGCTGGGCCAGTTGGTAACCGGCGGCACCCAGCTGATGTATCTCGTCCCTGACGATCTCTGGGTCACGGCCAATTTCAAGGAAACCCAGACTGCCAAAATGGCGGTCGGTCAGCGGGCCACATTGACGGTCGATGCGCTCGCCGGGGAGGAACTGACCGGCACAGTGCAAAGCATCGCGCCCGCCGCGGGCAGCGAGTTCAGCCTGGTCAAGCCGGACACCGGTGCCGGCAATTTCGTCAAGGTCCCGCAGCGTATTGCAGTGCGGATAAAGTTCGATCCTGATCAGGATCTTGTCAAACGATTGGGGCCGGGCATGTCGGTTGTCGCCACAGTGCATACGAACAATGGGCGGTAAACCGATGATTCTGCAATCCCGTCTCGTCCTCGTTGCAGGCACATTGGCTGGTGCAGCTGCGGTCAGCGGCTGTGCGCCCACCCTGCGCGCCCTGCCCGCATCGGCCGCCGTGCAACCCTCGCTCGAATGGCGGACCGAACTTCCGGCAACAGAAAAGCTTGAGCACAGCTGGTGGCAGAGATTTGGGGATGCCCGGATGGTGACGCTGGTCGAGAAAGCGCGAGAGAATAATCCCGACATTCTTCTGGCTGCTGCAAGGGTGGAGGAAGCCCGGGCGACGGAAGCCGTATCACGCTCGTTGCTATTGCCGACCATCGAAGCCGGAGTGGCGGGAGGCGCGCAACGCGAAGTGTCGGCATTTGGCCTAGGACAGAACGCGCTCGTTGCAGAACCCGCCTTCCGCGCATCCTATGAAGTGGATCTGTTCGGCAAAAACCGCGCAAATATAGATGCGGCGCAGGCGGGTGTCGCTGCAAACGAGGCAAGCCGGGAAGCAGCATTGCTATCGGTCAGTGCCGCGACGGCGAGCGGCTATGTCAGTTTGCTGGCGCTCGATGCCCGGCGCAAGGTCCTGGGCAATACGCTGGAATTGCGTGCGCAGGCACTGAAGTTCGCCCGCGACCGGGCGGAAGTGGGCTATACATCACAGCTGGAATGGCGCCAGGCGCAGGCGGAATATCAGGCGACTGCGCAGCTGGTGCCACAGATCGAGGCGCAAATCGCGCGGCAGGAAAACGCCTTGTCCGTGCTGACCGGTGAGATGCCCGGTGACATCATTCGCGGCGGCTCGCTCTCCGACTTGCAGCAACCATCCGCTCCCGATGTCATCCCCTCTCAGCTCTTGCGGCTGCGCCCCGATATCGCGGCGGCGGAATATCAACTGGCGGCATCCGACGCACAAATGCGAGCGGCGCGGGCAGGCTTCATGCCGAGCCTTGGTCTCAGCGCATCGGCGGGCGCGGCAATCTCCGATCTCTTGGGCGACCCGATCTCGATATGGTCGATCGGTGGCAGCCTGCTCGCGCCAATCTTCAATGCCGGCCGGCTACAGGGACAGTTTGACGCCGCAACCGCACGGCGCGACCAGGCCGCCTTCGCCTATCGCTCGACCGTATTGAACGCGTTCCGCGAAGTGGAGGACCGGCTAGCAGTCGTCGCCCGTCTCGGTGACCAGCAGCGCGCCGTGGAGGCCCAGCGCGCCGCGGTGGCCGACGCCTTGCGGCACGCACGGAACCGCTACCGGGCCGGCTACACGCCCTATATCGAGCAAGTTGATGCGCAGCGCAGCCTGCTTGGTGTTGAGCTGTCTCTGGTTCAGCTGGAAGCCGACCAGATCAACGCGATAATCGGCCTGTATCAGGCGGTCGGCGGCGCGCCCGATATTCGAGCAGCGGTCGATTGAACAGTGGGACAATCTGGAGCAATCAGACTTTACGCAACCTTTGCCTGTTCAGGACGTAATTCACACAATGCAGGACTATTTGCCAATATTCGGCCATAGATGCAGGCATCAAACGGGTGGGCATGAAACATTTGAAATCCATATCGCGAACGTCGGACAAGCTGCCAAACAATGACATAGTCGCGAACCATCGCTGCCGTGCCAAATCGGCGGATCTTTAATCGATGGACGATACGGCCAAGAATTCGCCTGCATTTCCCTATCGAAGGGTCCGCAATATTGTCGCAATAATCCTCGCCATTGTGCTCTTGGCAATATTGCTGCTGGGCGCGGTTCCGGCGAGCATATTCAAAGCCGTGATCAGCGAGAAACTGCAGGGCGCTTCGGACCGTGAAGTCGCAATCGGCTCTGTCAGCAGGGACAGTTTTTTCTCCTACACCCCCGTCATCACCATCCACGATGTACGGGTCGCGCAACCGGCTTGGGCGGGAGAAGGCGATTTTCTCAAATTGAAATCAATATCGGCGCGGGTTTCCGTACTGGATATGCTCACGGGCAGCGCAAGGCCTGATCGTCTTCAGGTCGACGGGCTCGACATAGCGCTCATCCGGGACAAGAACGGTCGCAGCAACTGGAATGATGATGATCGTGATGATGACAAAAATGATCGCGGCCCCGTCTTAACCGATCTCGATGTCACCAATTCCCATTTCAGTTTTACAGACCACAAACGCGACCTTTCGCTTGATGGTCCGATCTCTGTCAGCTCAAAAGACGGCCTGCGCGCCGAGGGCAGCGGAACATTCTTGCAATCCAAAGCGACTATGTTGTTCACCGGTGGCGCCATTGCCGGGATTGATCCCGAGGCTGATTATCCCTTCACGGTTTCACTGCAATCACCAGCCCTGGAACTGACGGCCAAGGGCAACATGCAGGGCGTTTTGAACACCGACCTTTTCACCGCCTCGCTATCTGCCCGAGCGCCAACGCTTACAAATCTGGACCGGATTATCGAAGCAGGCCTGTTCGGTACCCAGAAGATCGATCTGCGCGCCGATATCCGCCACAAAGACAAGGACTGGTTTGTCGATAAATTGAGCGGGTCGATCGGGCGCTCGAACCTGTCTGGCAAAGCAGATATTCTCAAACGCGATGGCCGGACCAAGATTGACGCCAATATAAAATTCGCCACGCTGGATTTCGACGATCTGGCCGATGATGCCGGCCTCGCAAAAGCGGCGGCTCTGACCCGGCGCATCGGTCCCCGGGTGCTTCCCAACACCCGTATCAATCTATCGAAAATGGGGCCGACCGACGGGCAGATGATCTTCGCGGTCGACCGCCTGCTCTCCCGGCGAGAGACTGTATTTCGGCGCGTGCAGGGCAAATTGTCACTGGATCACAAGCTCATCAACATTACAAATCTGGTTATCGGACTGAAAAGCGGTCGAATGACCGGCAGCGTCCAGGTCGATCACCGTAGCGGCGCACCGAAATTGTCGACAGACCTGACGCTGACGGGCGCTTCCATCTCAGACCTTATCGGCAATGGCGACATCGTAACGGCAACCATGCGGGGCCGGATCACATTATCCGGTACCGGCGACACCTTCAGGGAAGCTTTGGAAAAAGCCAACGGCAAAGCCGCGATGGTCGCCTCTGACGGCAGTGTCCGCGCAACTGTCGCGCATGTTCTGGGACAAAATCTTGGCGGGGCGGTCGAGGAAATCATCGGCGATCCGAAAGCGAGGGTTCCGTTGCGCTGTCTGGTTGCCAATTTCGACGCGCGCAACGGGATTCTGACTCCGTCACCCCTGGCTATTGATACGAAAGTATCGATCGGACGCGGCGAAGGGCGGATCACCCTGAAAGGCGAAACAATTTCTCTCATATTACGCGGCGGCGCGAAGGGGAAAAGCGCATTGCGGATTGTCGATCCGATCAAGATTTCCGGAACCCTCAACGCTCCGGACGTTTCCGTAGCCGGGCTCGGCACGGCCAAGGATGCCGAAAAGCCATCGCTGGGCGATGTTCTGAAAGTCGCGACAAAATCTATCGGCAGCGCCCTCGGGATCGGCGACAGCGACGAACAGAAAAAGGCTTTCATTCAAAAACCGAAGTCGCTGAATTGCGATGCCCTCGTCGCCGCAGCGATGCGCTAATTTCTGAAGGAGACTATATCCCCCCGCTTCGATTGCGCTTGACGGGATCGGTAATCCAGAAAAGCACCGAGTGATCTTTACTCCTCCGGCGCGTTCTCCGGAGCCTCGATGCGGACAAGCAGGGCATCATGGGACACTTGATCGCCAAGGGCCGGGCCTATTTCGCGCACAACGCCATCAAAAGGGGCGGTGATGCTATGTTCCATCTTCATCGCTTCCAGCACCATCAGCTTTTGTCCCGATGCTACGGTCTCATCCAAGGCGACTTCGATGGAGATTACCTGTCCCGGCATCGGAGAGAATATCTCCCCTGCGCCCGCCTCGGCCTCGCTATCATTGTCGAACCGGGGAATAGTGAAAAGAAACGGCTGTCCGTTTTGAAAAACCAGATGCCCTGCACTTACTGCAAAAGTTTCCAACGAGGCCTCTCCGGAAATATCCACCAGTCGCCGATCTGTTTGATCGGAAATCATGATCGTCGATTTAGGCGAGGCATTCAACCGGAACCCGGACAGACTATCAAACAGGGACCTTTTGTCAGATTGTTTGTCCAGCGCCAGCGCTTTCGCCGCAGCAAGCCATGAATCGTCCGATGCCGAAACAGGTGGGTGCAGATCATCGGCGCATTGCTCGATAAAGCCTGTGGTCATCTCCGCTCTGCGAAATACCGGATGATTGCAGCAATTTATCAGAAAGCCGGCGTTGGATTTAACCGGCCAAATCCTCAGTTCATCCAGACAGTCCGACAGCGCATCCAAAGCGGCATCCCGGTCATCCCCGTGCGTTACCAGCTTTGCGATCATCGGATCATAGAAAGGCGAAACTTCGTCGCCTTGCTCTACCCCCGTTTCAACGCGCATGCGCGAACCCTCATCACCGCTTGCAAATCTCAACAATTCCAATCGCCCGGTGCTGGGGAGAAAACCGTTCAGCGGATCTTCCGCATAGAGGCGCGCCTCGACGGCATGGCCGGTTATTGATAGTTCATCCTGCGTTTTCGGGAGTGTTCCACCGGCCGCTACACGCAATTGCCATTCCACCAGATCAACGCCGGTAATTTCTTCCGTCACCGGATGCTCGACCTGCAACCGGGTATTCATTTCCATGAACCAGATTTTATCGGCACGCAGGCCTTCACGGCCATCGGCGATAAATTCGATCGTGCCAGCGCCCTCATAGTCAACCGCCTGCGCTGCCCGGACCGCTGCACCGCAGACCGCCGCCCGCGTTTTCTCATCCATGCCGGGTGCCGGCGCTTCTTCGATCACTTTTTGATGGCGCCGTTGCAACGAGCAGTCACGCTCGAACAGATGTACAACATTGCCATGGCTATCGCCGAACACCTGCACTTCTATATGCCGCGGACTTTCAATCCATTTCTCGATAAGCACGATATCATTGCCAAAGCTTGCCTTCGCCTCGCGCTGGCAGGATGTTAAATCATCGGCAAAGCTGCCGGCGGCATCGACTTTGCGCATGCCTTTTCCGCCGCCGCCCGCAACCGCCTTGATCAGCACCGGATAGCCGATTTTCTTGGCCTCCTGTGCGAGATGGCCCGGGTCTTGATTGTCACCCATATAGCCAGGCGTTATCGGCACGCCGGCTTCGGCCATCAGTTTTTTAGCAGCATCTTTCAGACCCATGGCGCGAATGCTGTCGGGTTTCGGTCCCACCCAGATCAGACCGGCATCAATCACCGACTGCGCAAAATCGGCATTCTCGCTGAGGAAACCATAGCCGGGATGGATGGCTTCTGCGCCGCTTTGCATAGCTGCAGCGATGATCTTTTCGCCGACCAGATAGGATTCCGCCGCCGGTGACGGCCCGATATGAACCGCCTCATCGGCCTGGCGCACATGCATCGCGCTGGCATCCGCATCGGAATAGACCGCAACCGTGCGGACGCCCATTTTGCGGGCGGTTTTCATTATCCGGCAAGCAATTTCGCCGCGATTGGCGATGAGAAGAGATTTGATCATGTCTGGCCTCTACATCCGGAACAGGCCGAATTGCGCCCTGTCCTCTATTGGCGCGTTTAAGGTTGCGGCGAAGGCCAGGCCCAGCACGTCCCGGGTTTGTGCCGGATCGATAATACCGTCATCCCAGAGCCGGGCCGTTGCAAAATAGGGATTGCCTTCATCCTCATAGGTCTGCCGCACAGGCGCTTTGAAGGCCTCGACTTCCTCTTCAGACCATTTACTGGCATCCCTGTGGACGGTGGCGAGCACGCTGGCGGCCTGTTCGCCACCCATCACGCTGATCCGGCTATTGGGCCAGCTGAACAGGAAGCGGGGAGAATAGGCGCGGCCGCACATGCCGTAATTGCCCGCTCCGAAACTTCCACCGATCATGATGGTGATTTTGGGAACCTGGGCCGTCGCCACCGCAGTAACCAGCTTCGCACCATGTTTGGCGATGCCTTCCTGTTCATATTTACCCCCGACCATGAAGCCGGATATATTTTGCAGGAACAGCAGCGGGATTTTGCGCTGACAGGCCAATTCGATGAAATGCGCGCCTTTTTGCGCGCTTTCGCTGAACAAAATGCCGTTATTCGCGAGGATGGCAACCGGCATACCGTGAATATGGGCAAAGCCGCACACCAGGGTTGTACCATAAAGTGCCTTGAACTCGTGAAATTCACTGCCATCAACCAAGCGAGCGATAACCTCCCGCACTTCATAAGGCGCGCGGACATCGTCGGGGATGATGCCGTACAAATCAGACGCTTCATATTTTGGCGCTCGACTATCCTTCAACGAGATGTCGGGTGCGCGGTTTTCCGGCAGAGTGGAAATAATATCACGGACGATCGTCAGAGCATGTTCATCGCTGTCGGCAACATGATCGACGACGCCGGACTTCTCGCCGTGCATATCGCCACCGCCCAGATCTTCGGCGCTGATCTCTTCTCCGGTGGCCGCTTTCACAAGCGGCGGGCCAGCGAGAAAAATCGTACCCTGATTGCGCACAATGACGGTTTCTTCCGACATGGCGGGAACATAGGCACCGCCTGCGGTACAACTCCCCATGACACAGGCAATCTGCGGAATTTGTTTCGCGCTCATATTGGCCTGGTTGAAGAATATACGTCCGAAATGGTCCCGGTCCGGAAAAACCTCTGCCTGATTCGGCAGGTTCGCGCCGCCGCTGTCGACCAGATATATGCAGGGCAGCCGGTTCTCGAGCGCGATTTCCTGCGCCCGCAAATGTTTCTTCACGGTAAGTGGGTAATAGGTACCACCCTTCACGGTAGCGTCATTGCAGACGATCATCACATGCCGGCCGGACACCTGCCCCACGCCAGCAATCAATCCGGCACCAGGAACAGCGTCATCATAAAGGCCATTGGCTGTGAGCTGGCCGATCTCCAAAAATGCAGAACCCGGATCCAGCAACCGTTCCACGCGATCCCGCGGCAACAGTTTCCCGCGCGAAACGTGACGGTCGCGGGATTTTTCCGAACCGCCAAGCGCATCGGTCGCAACCTTGGCGCGCAACTCCTCGACAAGCGCTTTGTTATGCGCGGCATATTGCTGAAAAGTCTCGTTTTCAGCGCTTATTCTGGTCAGGATGATCGGCGCAGTCATGGCCTCTATGCTCCCCCGATCAATTCGCGGCCGATCAGCATGCGGCGGATTTCATTGGTGCCAGCGCCAATGTCCATGAGCTTGCTGTCGCGCCAGTAACGTTCGACCGGCCAGTCGGTTGTATATCCTGCGCCGCCGAGCGCCTGAATAGCCTCCTCCGCCACCCGAACGCTATTTTCACTCGCCAGCATCACCGCACCGGCCGCATCAAAGCGTGTGGTCTGCCCAGCATCGCAGGCCTTGTTGACATTGTAGACGTAGCTGCGCGCACTATTCAGCCGCACATACATGTCGGCAATCTTGCCCTGCATCAGCTGGAACGTTCCGATGGGTTTGCCAAATTGCTTGCGTTCACGAACATAAGGAATGACCGTGTCGAGACAGGCCTGCATCAGCCCGAGCGGGATCGCGGCCAATACGGCGCGTTCGTAGTCGAGGCCGGACATAAGCACGCCAACGCCGCCGTTGAGCGGTCCCATGACATTTTCTTCCGGCACCTCGCAATCGTCAAATACCAGCTCTGCGGTAGGACTTCCTTTCATGCCGACTTTCTGGATTTTTTGCCCGATTGAGAACCCCTTCATGCCTTTTTCGATCAGAAATGCAGTAATTCCGCCCGACCCGGCATCGGGGCGGGTCTTGGCGTAGACAACCAGTGTATCGGCGCAACTGCTATTGGTGATCCAGAATTTTGTTCCGTTCAGGACATAGCCGCCCTGCACGGCTTCGGCCTTGAGTTTCATCGAAACAACATCCGACCCCGCACCCGCTTCCGACATCGCCAGCGCGCCGACATGCTCGCCGGAAATGAGTTTCGGAAGATATTTGGCTTTCTGTTCCGGCGAGGCCCAGCGACGGATCTGATTGACGCATAAATTACTATGCGCTCCGTAGGACAGACCCAGAGCCGCACTAGCCCGGCTCACTTCTTCGACAGCAATTGCGTGCTCTATATAGCCAAGGCCCAGCCCGCCGTCTTCTTCCTCGACCGTGATCCCGTGCAGGCCAAGATCGCCCATTTGTTCCCACAGCTCTCGCGGAAACCAGTCTTCCCGGTCCATTTTTTGCGCCAGGGGCATGACCTTCTCTTCAGCAAAACGACGCGTCGTGTCGCGGATGTGATCGGCCATTTCGCCAAGCTGAAAATCAAACTGGGGAGTTGCGAGCATGGGATCCTCATCCTTTGGTTATTTTGGGCAATTTCTCAAACCCGTCACATAGCGCCTGTTTAGCCATGCATAAAATTGATTTTATGAGAATTTGGTATAGGATAAATCTATGATAACACGCACCCAGGTCCGGCAATTCCTCGCTGTCGTCGACGGCGGTAGCTTCACGCGAGCCGCCGCGCTGATCAATGTCACGCAACCGACATTGTCCACCGGCGTCGGCGAGTTGGAAAAGCATCTCGGTACAAAGCTTTTCATTCGCGAAAAACGGCGCATTCAATTGACCGAAGCCGGAGCCAAGTTTCTGGTTCACGCCCGCAAAATCCAGCGGGAGTTCAGGCTTGCCGAAGACGAGACCGTAAAATCCAGTCCTCCGCAAAAGGCAATCAGGCTCGGGGTTCTGGAGAGCATCGCTTCGCACATATTGGAACCGATAATCGCGGATTACCAAAGCCAGGAGTACGATAATCCGCTTTCCCTTTTGGAAGGCAATGTCTCCGAACTTCAAAGCGCTCTTGCAAAAGGGAGGATCGATGCCGCCATTACCATTTCACCGGCAAATATCTCGGCAGGCCGCATAATTCCCCTGTTTGAAGAACCCTATTTGTTGATGGCGTCGAGCCGTCACAGGATTGCTGACCGGCCAATCGTATCACCGGAGGAAGTCAGCAGCGAGACAATGATCGCCCGACGTTCTTGCGAACTTCTGGCCGAAACGAGCAAGTTTTTCACGTCGCACGGCGCCCGCCCGCCCTTCAGTCTGCGATCGCCTCATGATGACCGAATCATGGCCATGGTGCGCGCCAATCTGGGGATTACCGTTGCGCCGCGTTCGCATCAGACCAAAGGCGTCTCCGCCATCCAGCTCGAAGGGTTTTTACACGATCGAACCATCGCGCTGGTTCTTGGTGACAGCTGGATGCGGAAATTCGGATCGGACCATGTTCTGGTCGAGTCAATCAAGCAAAACCTGGAACTTTCAGCAGCCATTTCGTGAAAGATGCTGACCGGACACATCTACAAAGGTCAGGAAGCGTCGAAAGCACGTCTCGCGGTCTTCGCCGACACATCAGCGCCGACGATTAAGGCGGACGGATATAACGCGAGAGGCCGGCCTCTCAAACAGTAAAGAAAAAGTCGCAAGGTGATGGACAACCCTATCCTTTCACGGTGCTCTACTCTTCGACCATCCAGCTCGGTTTCCGTTTTTCGAGAAACGCGTTTATTCCTTCGACCGTGTCGGCTTCGAGCATATTCTCGGTCATGACCTTGGCGGTATAATCATAGGCGTCACTCAAATGCATGCCCTGTTGATGGTTGAAGGCCTTCTTTCCCAAGGCGATTGCAGATGGCAATTTCCGCGCAATGATCTCGGCAATGGCCAAAGTTTCATTTTCCAGCTCTTCCATTGGAACAGCCCGATTGACGAGCCCGATTTCCGCCGCCCGGTCTGCACTGATAAAGCCTCCGGTTGCCAGCATTTCAAACGCCTGCTTTTTCCCGACATTCCGGGTCAGAGCCACCATCGGCGTTGAACAGAACAAGCCGACATCAATGCCGTTAACGCCGAATTTCACGACATCCGCAGCGATCGCCAGATCGCAGCTCGCTACCAGCTGGCATCCGGCCGCGGTCGCCACCCCCTGGACCTGGGCGATTATCGGCTTGGGGTGTTCCACGATTGACTGCATCAAAGTCGAACAATTGGAAAACAGCTCCTGATGAAATGCGCGACCCCCATCTGCATCTTTCGTCGCTCTTGCCATCTCGCGAAGGTCATGCCCTGCGCAGAATGCCTTGCCATTGGCACGTATGATAATCACCCTGACTTGTTCGTCTTCGGAAGCATCTTTTAACGCATGTCCCAATTGACCCAGCATCTCGGTGGATATTGCGTTATAATTTTCCGGATCGTTGAGTGTGATGATGCAGATCGCGGAAAGCTGTTCTTTTTCGATCAGCGCTTTCAATTCAGCCTCCTTCTTCGGGTTCCCTGAGTAGTAACGCATTTAGTGGATCGAGGAAAATATAACCTATCCTTGTTCAGCAGATTTGCCTGACATGGATCAGCAGAAGAGGCTGGTCGCCCTCCCCTGACCTCACAGGCAGAGACAGATTCTGCCCGTCAAAACAAAAAAAACGGTCTCGACCAAGGCTGCGGCAGAGTGACTCCGTCTTGTGTTTGTACAGGGAAATTCGTCCCAATAATCGCAAGAGGATCTATATGCGTAAATATCTACTCGCGTCGACCTGCCTGGTCGCTGTCATCGCCATACCCGCGCAGGCGGAAACAACCATCGGGACAGCTACTACCGCACCGGTCCGCACTTCGACGATCAATGCCGGGGCCGCCGACGACATCAAGATCACGTCGGCCGGGTCGGTCAAGCCGACGTCTGGCGTTGCCGTTACCGTCGACAGCGACAATATGCTGATCAACGAGGGTACGATAGAGATCAGCAATGTCGACAATGCGACCGGTATTCTCGCAAATGCCGGCGTCACCGGTACGATTACCAATGGCGCGACCGGCAAGATCATTCTGGATGAGCCCTACGCCCCCACCGATTCCGACAATGACGGTGACATTGATGGCCCTTTCGCGATCGGAACCGGCCGGACAGGCATTGCGACCGCTGGTGCCTTTACTGGCAATATCACCAATAGCGGCGCCATTACCATCGAAGGCAATGACTCGGCCGGCATTCGTCTGGGCGGCACACTGACTGGCAATTTCGTACATGACGGTACAACAGGCGTGCTGGGTGACAATGCACTGGGCGTGGGTCTCCAAGATGTCGACGGCGATGTCCGTCTCGCTGGTACAATCAGCGCGCAGGGCGTTAATGCCGTGGCGGCGCGTATCGACGGAAATATTGACGGCGCGCTGGTTGTACAAGGCAAGCTCGAATCCTCTGGCTATCGCTATGTGACGGCGCCTGCAGATAGCTCCAAGCTGGATGCCGACGATCTGTTGCAAGGCGGTCCGGCACTGTCAATTGCAGGTGATGTCACCGGCGGCATCATTCTCGCGGTACCGCCAAAGGATAACAGCACGACGGACAATGATGAAGATGATGACGGCATCGAAGATTCCAAGGAAGGCTCCGCACTCGTCCGCTCCTTCGGCGCTGCGCCAGCGATGCGTATCGGCGATAGCAGCAACGCCGTGACAATTGGCGCGGTTACCGGAACCGGAACGGGCTTTGGTCTGGTCATCGATGGCGGCATTCTGGGCAGCGGTGTCTATTCCGGCATCAACGCCAGCGGTCTGCAAGTCGGTGGGCTTGGCGGTGCGGTTACCATAGAGGGCGGCATCGGCATCGGCGCAACTGGCTCGGTCAAGGCTGTCTCAAATGGTGGATCGGCAACTGCCATTCAACTCGGTTCCGGAGCCACTACACCGGAAATCCGCAATGCCGGCACCGTCGAGGCGACCGGTGGCAGCAGCGCAACATCCATCAGCACGGCGCTTTCAATCAACGCTGGCGCAGATGTCCAGACCCTCCGCAACAGTGGGACGATTGGCGCGAAGGCGGGCGGAGATGATGCGACTGCGGTTGCGATTCTCGATACATCCGGCACCGTGGGCCTCATCGAAAACAGCGGTACAATCACTGCCACCGGTGCGCTCGCGACATCGGACCGCAATGTCGCTATCGACCTGTCGGCAAATGGCTCCGGCGCTACCGTGCGTCAGACAGCTGTAGCCGCGACAGCCAATGCTCCTTCGATCATCGGTAACGTTCGCTTCGGCAGCGGAAACGACATATTCGACATCGCCGATGGCAGCGTAAAGGGCAACAGCAGCTTCGGCACGGGTGACAATCAACTCAATTTGTCGGGTGATGCCGTTTATACCGGCAATACCAGCTTTGGCGCAGGCGCGGACATGTTGGCGCTTGCAGGAACATCTGTGTTCACCGGCAACGCCGATTTTGGCGGCGGTGCGGACATGTTGACGCTTTCCGACACGTCCCGTTTTTCCGGATCGCTGACCAATGCGCAAGGCCTTGCGGTGACAGCATCAGGCGGCACGTTCGACGTGATTGGCTCTGCCCAGATCGCCTCACTCGCCGTTACCGACAATGGCGTGCTCGGCGTGACTCTGGGTGGCAGCAACGACACGGCGTTGCAGGTGTCGGGGGGCGCAAGCTTTGCGACTGGCTCAAAACTCGCGATCAAGCTGTCCAACGTGCAAAGCGCCGAGGGTGACCATGTCGTGGTGCAGGCAGGCACGCTTACCGGAGTCGACAATTTGACCGCCTCCACTACGCTTCTGCCCTTCCTCTACACAGGCTCGCTCAGTTCGAACGCCAATCAGATAATCGTCAGCGTGGCGCGCAAGGACGCGACAGAACTCGGCCTCAACCGGTCCGAAGCCAGCGGCTTTGGTGCAGCATATGCGGCATTGGTCGACGATGAAGATGTCGAAGCTATTTTCCTGGCGATCGCCGACCAGGAACAGTTCCGCAGCCAGCTCCGCCAGATGTTGCCCGAGCACGAAGGCGGTATTTTCGAGAATGTCACGGTGGGATCGCGCACGATGGCACGGTTCCTTGCGGACCCCAAAGGGCCGTTCAAGGATGAAGGCAAATGGGGCTACTGGGTTGCACAGGCTGGCTGGGGTAGCTCGAAAAGCCTTGGTGACACGGCGGGCTATGACGTCGGCGGCTGGGGCATATCGGCGGGTGCCGAACACAAGACCGACATCGGTAATTTCGGTGCCTCTGTCGGCTATCTCAACGGCAAAAACGAGAATAAGCGTAATGGCAATGAAGTCTGGTCAGAACAATGGGAACTGGCGGGCTATTGGCGTTTGACCTCGGAAAACTGGCTGGCGCACGCCCGTGTATCCGGCGCGAAGATCGACTTCGACGGCTATCGCTATTTCATCGGTGAACTCAGCGGCGAAGAGATCATCAAGACGATGACGGCTGATTGGGATGGCACATTATGGTCGGCATCCGGTGCAGTTGCCCGTGACATGCGCTCGGGCAATATCTCGATCCGCCCGACAATCGCAGTGGACTATTTCAAGTTGAGCGAGGACGGCTATGCCGAGACGGGTGGCGGTGACGCGCTCGACCTGACTGTCGCAGACCGCAAGAGCGACGAACTTGCCGTTTCCGGAACAGTCGCGATCGGGCTCGACCTCGGTGGAGTTGACCAATATGACGGTTGGTACCGCTTTGAACTGGAAGCCGGGCGCCGGGAGATAGTTGGTGGCTCGCTTGGCGTTACCGTTGCACAGTTCGAAAACGGCTCGCCCTTCACTCTTGTTCCCGAAGAACGCAAGAGCGGCTGGATCGGACGCTTGCGCGCCGTTGCCGGAAATTCGGGCTTTCAAATTGGTGGAGAAATATCTGTGGAAGAACAGCAGAGCCATGCCGCCGTTGCGGTGCGCGCCAGTCTGCGAGTCGGGCTATAACAATACCGCCCCGGCGAAACCGCAAGGGAGGAAGGGCCGACCCCCATTTCCCATTCCTCCCTTACCTTCCCAACAAGAAACAGATGGAGAAAGACATTTTTGCTACCCCTGCCTCGATCACCGCTCGCCCGTCCATGCTGCTATTGCGTGATGCAATGCGGTTGCGATATATCGCGCCGGCGGGGGGCACACGCGATGGCCGATTCAGACAACGGTTCGTCGGGAAAAACAAGCATCAAGGCCGAAGCGAACAATTCATGAGCATGGCGGAGAGAAAAGTTGAAACCGCGCGTGGCATCGAGGCCTTGCTGCTGGCCAATCGCGAAAAGCTGATCCGCTTTCTGCTCGCTCGTGGTGCCGGAGACAGCGCCGAAGACGTGTTCCAGGAATTGTGGGTCCAGATTGCGCGGTCTCAGACCGGGCCGGTGGCACACCCGCTTTCCTATCTCTACCGGGCCGCCAACAACCTGATGCTTGACCGCTACCGGTCCGCACGGGCTGCCGAGATAAGGGAGAAGGCCTGGGGTGAACATGATAGTGCACGGGTCCATCCATCGGCTGAACAATCGCTTATTTCGCGGGAGGAGCTAGCCCGCGTGGACGCGACCATTAACAGGCTCGGCGAACGTCCCGCCACCGCCTTCCGCTATTTCCGCATCGAGGGCATAAGCCAGCGTGACATCGCGGTCCGGCTTGGCGTCAGCCTGAGCACGGTCGAGGCAGATTTGCGCAAAGTCTATAAAGCGCTTACCGCAATGAAAGGCCAAATCGATGAGTGAGCACACGCCTTTCGCGGTTGAAGCGCAAGCGCTGGACTGGATAATCCGGCAACGGGATCCTGCCTTTGACCATTGGGAAGATTTTACCGCGTGGCTGGAACTGGGCACGGACCATGCCGCGATCTATGACCGGCTTGCCAGCATTGACGCGGATTCCGGCGATTTGCCCGAACCTGTCGAGGAAATTGCGGTTGCCAAGCGGCCAATTCTCGCTGACCGAAGGACATGGCTCGGCGGCGCTATGGCAGCTGCGCTGGTCGGTATTATCGGTATCTCCCTGTTCAACAATAGCGCAATGCACATCGAAACCGCTGCCGGAGAGCACCGGACGGTGGCGCTTGCAGATGGCTCACGGATCGAGATCAATGGCGGAACCGTGATTGAACTGGACGAGGACCGGCCACGCTTCGCCCGGCTTGAAAGTGGTGAAGCGATGTTTCATGTCGTTCACCGCGAGGGCGATCCGTTTCTGGTGGAGGCTGGCAAGGCAAGGCTTGTCGACATGGGGACGGCCTTCAATGTCATTCGCCGGCGTGATGCGCTGAGCGTCGCTGTTTCGGAAGGTCTGGTCCTCTATAATCCAGAGCGTGAAAATATCCGGCTTGATGCCGGTTTTGGTATCGAAGCGTCGGATGCAGGCGGCCCTCCGCAGGTTCAGGCGATCGACGCTCTCAGCGTCGGTAGTTGGCGCAAAGGCCAGCTTGTCTATAATGGTACGTCCATCGCACAAGTCGCCGAGGATCTTGGCAGGACGGCTGGTCTGACAATCATTGTTTCGCCCGACGTCGCATCCCTGCCGTTCCGCGGCGCACTGCTGATCAGTGATGACCAGCAGCGGGTGATTGACGACCTGACGGCGCTCGCCGGCATAAATGCAGAAAAACAAACTGAAGGATGGTTGCTGACCCGCTGAAATGAACGCCCGCCTGTTCTCCGCTCTGTTGTTGCTTTTGTTCGCGATGCCCGTCGCGGCGCGCGATGAATCGCGCTTGATTGAATTGCCGAGCGGAACATTGCTGCAAAGCCTGCCGCTGCTGGGGCGCCAGGCAGGTATCAGCATCAGCGTGGCCGACGCGAAGCTTTGGCAAAGTGCGGTAAAACCGGTGCGCGGACGGATGAGCGTGCAATCGGCCCTGGATCGCATGCTTTCCGGCACCGATGCCCATGCAGTAAAAGTCGGCGTAACCAGCTGGCGTATCCAGCGGCGTCCCTCCCGTGCACAGCTTGCCAGTCGGAAATCCAAATCGCCCCGAAAAATGTCCCACGCCAACGCGGAAACCCGCTCGAACGCTGACGCGGTGCTTCCGGTTGAAGAAATCATCGTCAATGCCAGCAAGATCAGCATGCCCTACGTCAACTATGCGGGGGTTGTCACCATATTGGACGGCTCCGATCTGCAATTTGGCGGAGAGCGGGGCATGGATTCGATATTGTCGCGAATGGCGACGATATCCTCGACCCATCTTGGCAGCGGCCGGAACAAGCTTTTTATAAGAGGTATTGCCGACTCCAGCTTTACCGGACCGACACAGGCAACAGTCGGTCAATATCTCGGCGACATCCGTCTCAGCTATAACGCACCCGATCCCGACTTGCGCCTTTATGATATCGACCGGGTCGAGATCCTTGAAGGACCGCAAGGCACATTATATGGCGCCGGATCGCTGGGCGGTATCATCCGGATGATACCGAAGACACCCGATCCCACCGAGACGACGCTGGTGGCGTCGGCGGGTGTTTCGCTGGTCCAGCATGGCGCGCCCGGTGGAGATATATCGGCAACAGCCAATATCCCGATCGGCGAAACTGGTCATGCATTGCGGCTGGTAGGCTATTCCATCAGCGACGGCGGCTATATCGATAATCCGCTGCTTGGACTGAATGATGTGAACCGTACCAATATCCGCGGTGGTCGCGGAACGCTCCGCCTCGATCTTGGCAGTAGCTGGGCCGTGGACCTTGGCGGCATCTATCAGACGATAAGGGCCGAAGACGCACAATATGCAGACAAGAATGCACCGCCGCTGACCCGCAGCAGCCTTGTCGAGCAAGGCGCAAAGGCGCGCTACGGATCGGCAATGGTGGTGATCATGAAGGACTGGGACAACCTGCATTTCCAGTCGTCCAACGCCTATGTCGATCACAATCTCGAAGAGCGGTTCGACGCCAGCGTGGCCAGCGACACGCCCCGTATCTTTGACCAGCAGAATGAAACACGGATGTTAACTAGCGAGACACGATTGTCCCGCCCTTATCAGAACGGGCTGGGGTGGGTGATCGGCGCGAGCTTCGTCGACAACCGGACGCGCCAGACAAGGGACTTTGGCGGAGAAAACATGCGCGCGGCGATTGTCGGCGTCACCAACCGGATCACAGAATATACCGCTTACGGCGAAGCGTCATTCGAACTGTTGCCCGATATTCTCGCAACCGGAGGCCTACGCTATACCCACGCGCGTCTTGGCGGTGATGGCGAGGATGTAAATACACTGCTGGCGCTCACGCAAGTCGGTCGCGCGATCACCGCCAAGCGGAAGGAAGAAGATCTCTTGCCGTCAGCATCACTGCTCGCGACTTTGGGCAAGAACGCAACATTCTATGCCCGCTATCAGGAAGGCTTCCGTCCCGGCGGGCTGTCTATTGACGGCAGCTTTGTCCAGCGCTTCCGCAACGATCATGTATCCACTTATGATGCCGGCATGCGCCTCGGCCGGAAGGGCGTGACCCCGTTCGATGCCACGATCTCCATCTCGCACAGCCGCTGGCGTGATATTCAGGCAGACTATATCGATGCCAATGGCTTCCCGACTACGGCCAATATAGGGGACGGCAAAATAACCAGCATTTCGGGTTCTATGGCCGTCAGGCCAGTGACCGGACTCTCGCTAGAACTGGGCGCGGTATATAACAAGAGTCGCGTCACCCAGCTATCGGCAGGGCTACAGCTGGCTCAGGCGACATTGGCCGGTCCGCCGGCCGGTTTCCTGTCGCCAGTTTCCGTCCCCGCTGTCGGACGACTGGGTCGCATACCCAATGTCGCCAGTCACGCCGTGCGCGGATCGGCCAATTATGAAACCGTCATTGGCGACGAGGATTTCCGCATTCAGGGATGGGCCAGCTATGTTGGGCCTTCCCGCGTCGGTATCGGCCCGCAATTGGGCGAAGGGCAGGGAGATTATGTCGACAGCGGCATTGCAGCGCGTATCGGCAATGATGCGCGAGGGCTGACTCTGACCATGACCAACCTGCTGGATTCGCGGGGCAATCGCTTTGCCCTGGGCACTCCCTTCGTTCCGGGCAGCGATGGCTATCTGACGCCGCTCCGTCCGCGAACGATCCGGATTGCTGTCGATGTTGCTTACTAGATCGCCGGGCTTGAGACCTTAACTTGACCAGCATGCAGGATGATTGGCGATTTGCCGATCAGCCGCTTCCGTCCACAAGCGATATTTGGCGACAAGGCCGGCGATGGGCCGGGGCGAATGGCTAAAGCCGAACAACACTGGCTATGTGCAAAACACCAAAATTTCGAGAGAAAGTGGTGCCCGAGGGCGGATTCGAACCACCGACACAGCGATTTTCAGTCGCTTGCTCTACCAACTGAGCTACTCGGGCATCTGGGCCTGCGCGATGCGCTGGCCACGTTAGGAAGCGACGCTATAGGCGGGGCTATTGCTGCTTGTCCAGCCTAAAAATGGCGGTTTTATTGCGGCTGTTCAGTCCTCTCCATTTCGGCCCGAGCCGCCGGTGAAATGTTCGGCTATCTCGTCCGGCGAAACCGCCTGTCCGGGTATTTTATAACCGTCGCCCAGCCATTGCAGCAGATCGCGATCCTTGCACCCGGCGCTGCAGAAAGGCACCCATTTTTCGGCTGCCGGTTTGCGGCAAACCGGGCATTTCGGGGACTTTAATCCGGCCATCAGTCTTTACTTCCCGAGAATTGCCGGGAACAGCCCGGTTAGCAGGATTGCGGATATGACGAGCGGGCAAACCCAGCGAACCAGAAAAAGCCAGATGCGTTGCAAATTCCCGTCCAGCCCGTTTTCACTGTCGATCAGCCGCCGGTCGGCGATCCAGCCGATAAAAATCGAGACAAGAAGCGCGGACGCCGGCAACAGTATTTTTGCGGTCAGTTCGTCGATGATCCCGAAGACGGGCTGTCCTGAAAAGATCATGAAGTCGAACGGCTGGAAATTTGCCTGGCTGTTGAACGAGAAACTTGCCCAGGCACCGATCAGGAAAGCAAGCCCGCCCAATATGATCGTAACCAGCCATCGCGGCTTTTTGAACCGGCCTATGGCCCAGCTGACCGAAGCCTCCAGCAACGCTACCGAACTGGTCAGCGCGGCGAAAAATACCATGATGAAGAACAGCAAGCCAATCAGTGAACCGGCCGGCATCGTCTGGAAAGCGACCGGCAGATTGACGAACAGCAAACCGAGCCCGCCTTGCACCTGTTCCTGACCATCCAGGATCGCAGTCAGACTGGCAGGAGCCAGAGCGGCAAAGGTGATAGGAAAGATCGCCAGACCGGCGATAATGGCAACCGACGTATCTGCGGAGGCGATCTGGGCAGATGTTTTCGCGAGATTTATGTCCCGCGCAGCATAGGCACCATAAGTGATCATCAGAGCAGAGCCGAGAGACAGCGAAAACAGGGCCTGACCGAGCGCCGACAGCTGCACCGACGGATCGAGCAAACGCGCCGGTTCGAAATCAAACAGAAAGGTAAGTGCCGCGCCGAATGATCCGGTAAACGCGCCGTAAATGGTGATAGCGATCAGCAACAGGAAAAAGATCGGCATCAACCAGACGGCGACTTTCTCGATACCGCTGCTGACGCCCCGGCCGACGGCAACTATCGTAAGAACCATGAAAATGGCGTGCATCGCCAGCATCTCGCTGCTGTTCGCTTGCAGGGCCGGCAATATCCCCTGGACCTGATCGACCGAAGAACCTTGCAAAGCACCTTGGGTGAGATTGCCCGAACCGATGGCATTGGCGAAGTCGCCCGCGAACACGCCGATAAAGTGGACGATCCACCCCGCCAGCACGCTATAATAGGTGAGAATCAGGAAAGCGCCGAGCATTCCGATAGCGGCACCGACCGACCACCAGCTCGACGCGCGCGATTCAATTGCGACCCGCTTCATGCTTTCGATAGCAGAACCCTGACCGTGGCGGCCGATGAGCGTTTCGGAAAGCAGGATCGGCAGCCCGATCAGCAAGACGCAAAAAATGTAGAATATGACAAAGGCGCCGCCGCCGTTCGCTCCGGCTTCCGCGGGAAACCGGACCAGATTACCAAGCCCGACTGCCGAACCAATAGCGGCCAATACAAATGCGGTTCGCGAGGACCAGCCCTCTTTCCCCGGTGCTACTGCGCCTGCCATTTATGATTCTCCCCGTTATCTCGAGCCGGATGCGGCCTTGTTGCTTTTGTTACTAGCTGCGCATCAACATCGGGCCAAGCGGTTTTCCGGCAAAAATATGGACGTGCAGATGGGCCACTTCCTGATGGCCGTGTTTGCCGATATTGGCGAGCAGGCGATAGCCGGGCTCGACCATCCCCGCTTCGCGCGCAACATGGCCGACGGCGCGGACGAATCCGGCGATTTCGGCCTCACTCGCCTTTTCCGAGAAATCATCCCAGCTGACATAGCGGCCCTTCGGGATCACCAGGATATGCTCGGGCGCCTGCGGGTTGATATCGTGAAAGGCGAGCACCCATTCGTCTTCATATACGGTTTTGTTGGGAATTTCCCCGCGCAGGATTTTGGCGAAAATATTGTCATCGTCATATGGCACGGTCGGGTCGATCGCCATCAGCTTGCTCCTCTTGCGGCTTTTTCTTCGAGGCCGGACAGGCCTTCGCGGCGGGCCAGTTCTGCGACTACATCGTCCAGCGACAGGCCCATGTCGGCAAGCAGCACCATCAGGTGAAACAACAGATCGGCCGCCTCTCCGGTCATCGCAGTCTTGTCATCCAGCACAGCGGCAATCACCGCTTCGGTCGCCTCTTCCCCCAGCTTTTCGGCCATTTTGGCGCGGCCCTTAGCGCGCAGGCTGGCAACATAGCTGGTTTCAGGCTCCGCTTCGCGGCGTGCCAAAATCGTGTGTTCGAGAGATTTGAGGATATCGGTCATCTCTGGCGGTTTGCGCGACAGATCACCTGTTCGTCAAGCCCTAGCGATAGAAGTTTGCCCGGCCATGAAAAAGGGCCGCCACATCCCGCTGGTGGCACGGTTCCGGCTGCACATGACAAGGAAGGCGGGCAGCCCCGGAATCACGAACTTCAGGTTTTTTGACGGCGCTTGGCTACCATGCGGCCGACAATCAGACCAACCACGCCAAGACCTAGCATCAAAAGATTGGACGGTTCGGGCACCTGCGTTCTGCCGCTGGATGTTTCGTGCAAGCTGCTTGATTTGACCGCAGGCGCTTTCGGCGTTCCGGCGATGTTGTCGTTGCCCGATGATCCCCAGCCGGTGCTAACAAGATCATGAACGGATCCACGATTGTCCGAATTCCCTGCTCCTTCGGCGGGAACGCCGTTGGCAACAGCCATTGCGGCGGCGCTTAGCAAAATTGCACTTTTCAAGAACGTCACGACCGTTTTCCATTTTCATGCCCGAAAGCTTATGGATATAGTTAAGCAATATTCCTGCCAGATCGGCAAAGCCCGCGGTTTCAGACGGACAGCTTGGTTAACGGTTTTTCGTAAATTTGCAGAATGTAAAGGAAGCCGACATTAACCGTCGGCAGCACAGGCCGGATTCAGGTAATTTTTACAATTGCGGCCAGGCTCAGATCCGGGCAGGAAGCCTCGCTGCCCGCAGGGCGGCATGGGCGTCGGCGATTGTATGTTCGCCAAAGTGAAATATCGAAGCCGCCAGCACTGCATTGGCATGGCCTTTTGTCACACCCTCAACCAAATGGTCGAGATTCCCGACCCCGCCACTGGCTACAACCGGAACAGAGACCGCATCGGCGATAGTCCGAATCAGCTCCAGATCATAGCCGTCGCGGGTCCCGTCGCGGTCCATCGAGGTGACCAGCAGTTCCCCTGCCCCCAGATCGGCCATGCGGACGGCATGTTCCAGCGCATCAATGCCGGTCGGCGTGCGGCCGCCGTGAGTGAATATTTCCCAGCGACCATCTGCCACCCGGCGGGCATCGATCGACGCAACCATGCACTGGCTACCGAAACGCGTGGCGATATCGCTGATCACCTCGGGTCGGGTTACCGCCGCGCTGTTTACCGCAACCTTGTCTGCGCCCGCCATCAACAGCGCCCGGGCATCATCGGCGGTGCGTACGCCGCCGCCGACGGTAACTGGCATGAAGCAGACTTCGGCCGTGCGCCGGACAACATCGATGATGGTGTCGCGCTTCTCGTGGCTCGCGGTGATGTCGAGAAAGCAGAGTTCGTCCGCCCCGGCCGCATCATAGGCCTGCGCCTGCTCGACCGGATCGCCGGCATCCTGCAGATCAACGAAATTGACGCCCTTGACCACCCGGCCATTGGCGACGTCAAGACAGGGTATGACACGGATACGGACGGTCATGAGCTTGTCACCCCAGCGAAGGCTGGGGCCCAGCCCAATGTTTCCGGGATGCGCAAATTTGCCTTGGGTCCCAGCCTTCGCTGGGATGACAATATCAAAAACAACTCAACCACGATTGGCCATCGCAATCGCGGTCGCCAGGTCCAGCCGTCCGTCATAAAGCGCCCGACCGGTGATCACACCTTCGATACCGTCCTTGGCAAACTGGCTGAGCATATGGATATCGTCGAGCCCCTTGACCCCGCCGCTGGCGATTACCGGAATATCAACGCCGCGGGCCAGGTCAACGGTTGCTTCAATGTTGCAGCCGGTGAGCATGCCATCGCGACCGACATCGGTGAACAGGATCGAGGCCACGCCCGCATCTTCAAACCGGCGGGCGAGATCGCGGACGCTGACATCCGAGACATCTGCCCAGCCCTCGGTCGCGACCATGCCATCGCGCGCGTCGACAGCGACGACAATACCGCCTTCATATTCTTTCGCCATATCCTTGACGAAATCCGGGTCCTTGAGCGCGGCGGTTCCGATCACCAGCCGGGCCACGCCCAGTTCAAACCAGCGTTCGACCGTCTCACGATTGCGGATACCACCGCCCAGTTGGATATAGCCGGGAAAGCTCGCGACAATCGCTTCTACCGCTTCCGCGTTTTGCGGTGATCCGGCAAAGGCTCCGTCAAGATCGACGACATGGATATGCTCGGCTCCGGCAGCAGCAAACAGGCCTGCCTGCTCCGCCGGATTGTCGCCGTAAACCGTCGCGCGATCCATATCGCCTTCAGCGAGGCGAACGACTTCGCCGGACTTGAGGTCAATGGCAGGAAATACGATCATTTGAAAAGTTCCGTTTGTGGTAAGCTTGTCGAACCATGGCGATCTGACGAGAAAGATCGTTCACCTGCGGTGGCCTGCGGCTCGACAGGCTCAGGACGAACGGCGTTGAGCATAGTCATGGTTTCCACTCCAGAAAGCGATTGAGAAAGGCCAGTCCATAAGCCTGACTTTTCTCCGGATGAAATTGCACGCCGACGATATTATCGCGACCGACCGCCGATACCAGAGGCCCGCCATGCTCCGTCTTGGCCAATATGTCCGCTTCGTTCGCGGCGTCAAAATGATAGCCGTGCAAATAATAAGCCTCACCGGTCTCGAGAAGATCATGGCCCTCGGTCGGGGTCACGTCATTCCAGCCCATATGCGGGATTTTTATGTCGTCACTCGCAGGCTCGATCGCCCTTACCGTGCCGCCGATCCAGCCGAGACCATCATGCTCGCCAAATTCGATGCCTTTATCGGCGAGCATCTGCATTCCGACACAAATGCCGAGAAAAGGTATGCCCTCAGCGTGGACCCGCCGATCCATCGCAGCAACCATGCCGTCGATCGCTACCAACGCATCGCGACAGGCACCAAAGGCGCCAACACCCGGCAATATGATGCGGTCGGCGCGCGCTACCAGTTCCGGGTCGGTGGTTACAGAGACTTGGCCCGCCCCTGCGGCCATCAGAGCGTTGTGGACGCTGTGCAGATTGCCGGCGCCGAAATCTATGAGAGCGATGGTTTCAGACATAGTGCAAATCAACCGCCGAAGGCGCTCACATTAGGAAGCCCGCTAACGGTTTCACGCGAAGCCGCGAAGTCACGAAGATTATCCGCAAGCCGCACCTTCTTTGCGACTTCGCGGCTTCGAGTGATAAATTCACGAGAAAGAGCCCGCTGGCGCGGGAAGCACAATTCAACCACCCAACTGCCCCTTGGTCGAAGGAATCGCATCACCCTTGCGCGGATCGCGTTCGACCGCCTGGCGCATCGCGCGGGCAAAGCCCTTGAAGATGCTTTCCGCAATATGGTGGTTATTCTCGCCGTAAAGCAATTCGATATGCAGCGTGATCCCGGCAGCATCGGCGACGCTGTGGAACCAGTGTTTGAACAATTCCGTGTCCATCTCGCCCAGCCGTTCCTGGGTGAAACCTGCATTCCAGACAAAATAAGGCCGACCGGAGATATCAAGCGCTACCCGGCTCAAAGTCTCGTCCATCGGCGAATAAGCACTGCCGTAACGGACGATGCCGGCCTTGTCGCCAAGCGCCTGGTTGATCGCCTGGCCCAGCGCGATGGCGCTGTCTTCGGTGGTGTGATGCTGATCGACGTGGAGATCGCCCTTGATCCGCATTTTCAGGTCAATCAGCGAATGACGCGAAAATTGCTCGATCATATGGTCGAGAAAACCAATGCCGGTGGACACGTCATATTGGCCGGCTCCGTCGAGGTTCAACTCGACAAAAATCTCGGTTTCCTTGGTGTTTCGTTCGATTGTCGCTGTTCTCATGCAACAGGCCTATAATGGCTTGGGCGAATCAGGCAAGAATTTCGCGGCCTTTGGTCAACGCGAAATTCATTTTACGCTCTTGACCCGATGCCCGCTACGCGCCACCTAGTGCAAATGAGTGATGATGCACCCGATAGCCTGATTCCATATGACGAAATCGTACAGGAAGCCCTGCGCGCCGTGGTCGGCCGGGTGCTGGGAGAAGTGGTCAGAGATGGCCTGCCCGGCGAGCATCATTTCTACATCACCTTCAAGACCCGCGCGCCCGGAGTCGATATTCCCGATCATCTGATCGCGCGATTCCCTGACGAGATGACCATCGTCATCCAGAACCGCTATTGGGACCTGAAGGTCGACGAAGACCGTTTCGAAGTCGGCCTGAGCTTCAACCAGATCAGTTCGATGCTGCATATCCCGTTCGCGGCTATCACCTCCTTCGTCGATCCGGCGGTGGATTTTGCCCTGCAGTTCCACGTTGACGAGGTCGAAGGCGATATAAATGGCCACGACCCCGCAGAGAATGACGGCGAGACAGAAGCGGTTGAGATAGTCGATGATGGATCCAACGTGGTGACGGTGGACTTCGGCAAGAAAAAGTGAGCGGAACCCGCACAGAGACCGACTCTCTTGGCGAGATACAGGTTCCCGCTGACGCCTATTGGGGCGCACAGACCCAGCGCAGTATCGAGAATTTTCCTTTCCCGCGTCATGAGCGCATGCCGATCCGGCTGATCCATGCGCTGGCTGCGGTCAAACAGGCAGCCGCAAGGGTCAACGGCATCCACGGCCTCGAACCGGAAATCGCCGCCGCCATTGAAAAAGCGGCCAATGCCGTGCGCACCGGCGAATATGACAATCAATTTCCTCTGACCATCTGGCAGACCGGGTCCGGTACCCAGTCGAACATGAACGTCAACGAAGTGATCGCCGGCGTTGCCAACGAGGCGATATACGGCACAAGAGGTGGCAAATATCCGGTCCACCCCAATGACCATGTCAACCGCGGACAATCGTCCAACGACAGTTTCCCCACCGCCATGCATGTCGCGGCGGCACGGGCGCTGGAAGTCGAGCTGTTTCCGGCGCTGGAGCAATTGCACGATGCCCTCGCGGAAAAGGCCCAAAAGTGGAAATCGATCGTCAAGATCGGGCGCACCCATTTGCAGGACGCCACGCCGCTGACGCTCGGACAGGAATTTTCCGGCTATGCCGCGCAACTGGTAGCCGCGCGCGACCGGGTCGAGAGCGTATTACCTCGGCTGCACCAACTGGCGCAAGGCGGAACAGCGGTCGGAACCGGTCTCAATGCACCGGAAAATTTCGGCGAGAATATCGCCAAGGAAATCTCCAAGATTACCGGGCTGAAATTTACCTCCGCCCCGAACAAGTTCGCCGAACTGGCCGCGCATGACACGATGGTCGAATTGTCCGGCGCGCTCAATACGCTGGCGGTATCGCTGACCAAGATCGCCAATGATATCCGCCTGCTCGGCTCCGGCCCGCGTTCCGGTCTCGGCGAGCTCGACCTGCCGGCCAATGAACCGGGCAGTTCGATCATGCCCGGCAAGGTCAATCCGACTCAGTGCGAGATGCTGACCATGGTCGCCGCGCAAGTCATCGGCAATAATCAGGCGGTGACAGTCGGCGGGCTGCAGGGCCATCTCGAACTCAATGTGTTCAAGCCACTGATCGGCGCCAATGTGCTGCGCTCGATCGAGATTATTTCCATCGGCATGTCGAGCTTTTCCGAACGTTGCGTGGAAGGTTTGGAAGCTAATGAAGCGCGGATCAAGGAGCTGGTCGACAATTCGCTCATGCTGGTGACCGCGCTTGCGCCGGTGATAGGCTATGACAAGGCAGCGGCGATTGCCAAATATGCCCATAAGACCGGCCAGACCTTGCGCGCATCGGCGCTGGAGCTGGGACTTATCGACGGTGACAGCTTCGACAAGCACGTAAATCCGGGTAAAATGACCGGCTGACCGGGAACCTTTCGGCCTCCCAAGCGCTAAATTCCCTAACAGTATATCCATTACGGGGGAAATTTGTGTCCAATTCAGTTGCGAGCAGCGAGGTTACGGAACAACTGGCGGACCAGACGAAGGGATCGCTAGACATTCTCGTCCGGCAATCATCGGACATGTGGGAAGGCATGGTAGCATTGCTGCCCAGCTTGATCATCGCGCTACTGGTGCTTGTGGTTACTTGGATTATCGCCCGCTTTGCCGTGAAAATCGCCGACAATCTGACGCGCAGAACCAGCATCCGACCGTCGCTGCGAGAATTGATAGAGACGCTGGTGCGCATCGCCATCTGGGTCATTGGACTGATGGTTGCGCTCACCATCCTGCTGCCTGGACTAACCCCGGCCAGCCTGATCGCTGGCCTCGGTTTCGGCGCGGTTGCGATTGGCTTTGCCTTTCAGGATATTTTTGAAAATTTCATGGCCGGCATCTTGATCATGGTCCGCGAGAAGATGCGGATTGGCGATTATATCGAATGCGAAGGCGTCGAGGGAAGAGTCGAGCAGATCGCACTGCGCGAAACCCACATCCGCAAGCTCGACAAAGAACTGTCAATCGTGCCCAATTCAATCCTGTTCAAAAATCCGGTGCGTATCCTGACCGACACACAGAAACGGCGGCACGAGATCGTCGCCGGCGTGTCCTATGACACCGATCTCGAACAAGCCCGTGAGGTCATCCGCAAGGCCGTCACGTCTGCAGAATATGTTGACGCAGACGAAGGCATTGACGTGTTCGCCCGCGAATTCAACTCCAGTTCGATCGATTTTACGGTGCGCTGGTGGTCCGGATCGCAGCCGCGCAACATGCATGAAAGCCGCGATACCGTTATCCGGGCAATCAAGCGGGATCTTGATGCCGCTGGAATTGAAATTCCTTTTCCCTATATTACACATACGTTCAAGGAACCTGTGCCGCTGGCCGAATAGAAGGAATAGCCGATGTCTTTTCTCCGTACCGTCACCGCCACCGTGGTGGGTGAAGAAATTGCCAGAAGGCGGCATGGCAGCGGGCTGGTTGGTTTCGGCCTCGGCTTCATTGCAACGCGTATCGCCACCCGCTCGCTGCCCGGAGCCTTGCTGGTTGGCGGAGCGCTGATCGCTAAGAAGCTCTACGATGACGCCAAGGAAGACGAAGCGATCGCCGCTTCCGAAATGGTGATCGAGATAGAGGGGCAGCCGGTGCCCGATGTACAAACACCCCCGACTCCTTAGCCAATTGCAATATTGATTGTAACTTACATTGCTATAAGCTGTTCGAAAGCCGCCAATCCATGAGCGGTACAGGAGAGCAGATTGGCAACGACCGCGCAAACGGGGCATTCGCCTCGTAAATTCTATGGATGGACCAATGTCGGGCTGTTCTTCTTCATCCAGTTTGCCGCATCCGGCTTCGTCTATTTTGCCTATTCCGTTGTCTTCCCGGTGATGGTCGAGACCATGAACTGGAACCGCGGTTCCGCCTCCATTGCCCAGTCGGTGGCGCTGATAACGCTTGGCCTGTCCTATCCATTGACCGGCTATCTTCTGAACCGGTCGGGGGTCCGCCGGACCATAACAGTCGGATTGCTGGTCATGCTGGCCGGTTTGCTGCTGCTGGTATTTGCAGTGTCCGATTTATGGCAGTGGGTTCTGGTATGGGGCGTGGTCATGGGCCTGTCTTTTGGCCTGACTGGCCCGATCTGCGCGCAGACCGCCATGATCAGCTGGTTCAGCGTCAAGCGGTCAACGACAATCGGCATCGTCATGACCGGCGGCGCGCTTGGTGGCGCGATGGCACAGCCGGTTCTGGCCGATATGATGGATCGGTTTGACAGCTGGCGGGCCGCCTGGGCCATTGCTGCAACGATGGTCGTCATCGCGCTGGCCGCTACGCGTTTCATTATCAACCGCCCGGCCGATATCGGCCAATTCCCCGACAATATCGATCCCGTAAGCGCAGTCAGTGACGAGCAAGCTCATCACACGCGCCCGAAAACCTATCGCACCGACCATGAATGGACGCTGCGGGAGATCATCCGCAAACCGGCCCTTTTTCTGATGATGGTGATTTCGGTCGGCTATCTGGGCACCTTCTTTGCCCTGCTCAATCACGGTGTGCTGCATCTGACAGACAACGGCCTGAACGGGCTCGAAGCGGCCGCGATATTCGGACTTCTGATTCTGGGCAGCGGGCTGGCGCGAATTCCGGCCGGCTGGCTTGGTGACCAGTTCGAATTGCGCTGGACATTATTCGGGTCAATCGCCCTGATGGCGTTCGCTTTGGCAGGATTCTGGCAGGGCCAGGGGATATTTTTGCTGTCGATAATGGGCATGTTATTCGGCGCCGGCTATGGCAGTCTGCTGGTGTTGCTTCCCGTCGCAATCGGCAACTATTTCGGCGAGCGCGCCTTCCCCATAATCAATTCCCTCTTCGCTCCGGTTGTTCTGCCCTTCGCCGCAGCCGCCCCTGCGGGAGCCGGCTTCGTGTTCGAGGCCACCGGCAGCTACGATTTCGCCTTTGCCGGGGCGATCATCCTGCTGTCTGCCGGAATGCTCGCCGCTTTTTTCCTCAAGCCACCCGCTACGCCCGCCTAGCCTAGATATTGCCATCGCTGGAGAGCAGAGCCGCGATTGGCCGGGTTCCCGGCCGGCGCGCCAGCACAATCATCAATATGGTCGTGAACGGTACCGCCAATATCGCGCCGGGAATACCCCATAGACTGCTCCAGATCGCCAGCGAAACCAGCACCACCATCGGACTGAGGTTAACCGATCTGCTGAGCATCTTCGGCTCGACAATATTGCCGATGATCACCTGCGCCGTCGTCATCAGCCCCGTGGCGATCAGCGGTATCGTCAGATTGCCAAACTGGGCCACGGCAAAAAGCGCCGGAAACGCAACTCCGACGAAAGAACCGATATAGGGAATATAGTTGAGCAGGCCGATGATGATCGCCCACAGGGCAGCATATTCCACGCCCAAAATGACCAATATGATCCAGCAGATGATGCCGAGGATGATGTTGATCAGCGTCTTGGTCGCCAGATAACTGCCGATATCATGGTTCATCCGGGTGATCATGTTCAGCGTGTCGGTGGAATCGCTGTCCGACCCGAAAGCCCGGCGCACCTTCTCCGGAAAGCCGGTGATCTCGCTGAGCAGGAAGGAGGCGTATAATATCGTGATGAAGACAAAGCCGCCGAAGCTGGTGAGCGAGGACAGGACCGACTGGGCCAGCGCGGCGATATCGATCTCGGTAAAAAATCTTGTGGCAAATTCGCTGATCGCTTTGGCAACTGCTTCGGTGCCCCGGTCAAATATCGCCGCCGGAGAAGCCATGAGCTCAGACATCTCCGGCCGGCCGATCGTTTCATTCCCCGGCATCGGGAACCATGCGGCGAACAGATTTTCCAGATTGCGCTGATAGACGGGCAGCGAGGGCACCAGATTCTGCAAGCTGGCTACCAGCATCCGGGTCATCGCAAAAAGCAGCGCCAGTACCCCGATCAGGGCGAGCGTCGCGCGCAGCCACAACGGCGTCTGGCCCAGTCCGGGAATACGGGCAACCGTGGCGCTGGCGGCATAGAGAATCTGCAGTAATATGATCGCGGTCACGATCGGCAATATGATGTCCTTGCCGACGTAAAACAGCCAGCCGACCATGATCGTAATGCCGATCGCAAAAAATATGGTGCTGATGCGTCCCTGAATCATGATTTCGGGATAGCCGGAATATAGCGGACTGTCATCAGCATGATTGCATCATGAAGCCGCGGTGCAAAAACATCGGGACAAGCATCTTGACGCGATGCGCCCTTCTCGGCCAATAGCCGCTATGGCCGACAATATAGCTTCCCAGAATATCGATAACGATCACCGCGAACTGAACCGCAGGGGCCTGCTGTTTGTGCTGTCCTCTCCGTCGGGGGCCGGCAAATCAACATTGGCGAAAATGTTGCTGGAAGCCGACGACGAGATCGCCATGTCGGTTTCCGTCACCACCCGCCCCAAGCGTCCTGGCGAGGAACATGGCAAGGACTATTATTTCGTCAGCGGCGACCAATTTGAAGAAATGGTCGCCGACCACAGCTTCCTCGAATATGCCACCGTATTCGGCAACCGCTATGGCACGCCATCGGTGCCGGTGAACCAGAGTCTGGAAGAAGGGCAGGATGTCCTGTTCGACATCGACTGGCAAGGCACACAGCAATTATACCAGCGCGCCGGTCAGGACGTCGTGCGGGTCTTCATCCTGCCACCTTCGCTTGGCGAGTTGCGCAACCGTCTGGAAAGCCGCAATACCGACGCATCGGACGTCATCGAAAGCCGGATGCAGCGCGCAGCCAGCGAGATCAGCCACTGGGACGGCTATGACTATGTCCTGATCAACGACGATCTCGAAGCCTGTTTTGCCAAAGTGAAGCAGATTCTCGCCACCGAGCGCATGCGTCGCGCGCGGCAAACCGGCCTGATCGGATTTGTCCGGGATCTGATGGCGGAGTGATCAGGCTGCCGGCTGCGAAGCCTGTCTGAAATGAAGACCGTCGAACACCGTCGTCCAGCTTGCGCCATCATCGGATGATGCCTGCCAATGCTGCCGGACGCTGCCGCCATGTTCGCGCGTTATCCTGTTCACCGCGGTCGGCTGATCCGCCCTGCGGCGCTTACGTCCCGGACCCCGATCCAGAAATTGAACGCGCGATGATCAGAGGCACAGGGTGATGGGGACGTCGCAGCGGCGGTCGTCGTCTGCTACCCATGGGCGGGCGCAATCAAAAGGGATGGCATCAGAAGCGCTGCATTGGCCGCGCCCAATAGGGGGCGGGCGCGAGACCGGCTTGTCCGGGAACAGGAGCTTGCCCATGCGGTAGGCAATATATCCCGGCGAGCATTTTGCTAATCCGCATCCTGACACCATCCCCCCGATTGAGCTCTGATGCGACCCGATAGCTTATGGCGCTATTCAGGATCATCACCCAGCTGCTGACCGGATAGCATATCGGCGCGCTGCTCCGCTTTCCGTTCGACCAACGGCAATTGACCATCGATGAAAAGGCGAGTCCGGTGCGTTCTGCGCACCTGCCCGGACGGTCTGCTCGCTCACTCCCGACCATCACCCGCAAAAGAGCGTTGGTTTTGCTGCCCCGACCGGTTACCAAAGGCGGGAACGGCGGAGCGCAACAAGGGGCAATATGACAGAAACACGGGAAATTGATGTCCTGATCGTTGGCGGTGGCTTTTCGACCATGCCGCTGATCCGCGAACTGGACGCAAGCGGTATCGGCTGGCTGATGGTTTCGCCGATGACTCCGATCTGGCAACAGCTGGAAGCAGCCGATGCGCTCGATTTCGATCTGGTCAGTTCGCTGCAGAGCAGCGTCTATTCCTTCGAACTGGTCGACATGCTCCGGGAGCAGGGCGAGGATTTTACCGACGGCTTCCCGACTGCCCGGGAATTTTACGCGATCCACAAGAAATATGCCGCGCGCTATGCCGACCATATCCATAACGGACGCGTCGACAATATCGACAATCATTCCGATCACAGCATCGTCCATCTCGAAAGCGGCGAGCAGTTTCGCGCCAAGCATGTCGTCGTTGCCACAGCATTCCGGCGGAAAATGAACGCGAATTTGAAGCAACTCAGCATCGACGAGAGTTTCGCCGGCAAGAGCGTGGCAATCACCTCGACCGGCGACAGCTCCAACCTGCTGATCGCCAAGCTGGTTGCCTATGGCGCGAAAGTGCATCTGGTGACCAATGGCTTCATCATGCTCGACAAGATGTTCGCGACCTTTTCGCCGTTCGATGACGGCCCGCGCTTCGTACCGCTCGACCAGCTCGAATGCCACAATTTTGCCGAAGTCAGCAAATGGAGCTATCGCGCCTTCATCGATGGCGGCTATATTCACGGCCTGATCCATCATGGCTTTGCCAAGCTGTTCGATCGCAACAGCCTCGGTGTACGCCATCCCAAGAGCATCCGGCCACACAAGGATATCCGCAGCTTTTTCAAGGCAAAAGCACCGGTCGAGAACGGCCATATCGCGATCAAATATTGGCCGATCGATGTTTACAAGCTCTATTGCGAGGAGATGCTGGAGCAGAAGATCAGCGCCGGCTATCTGATCAACGACCTGCCCTTCTTTCTCGAGCATGGCTATGTCAAACTTTGGGACAAGGCGGTCGCCACGATCGATCATGACGCGAAACTGATCAGTGAAGGCAGCGAGAGCGCGACCTTCGATATGATCATCGACGGCGATCAGGAAGAACCCGCGATACCCGAAATCTGTGTCTATGGCGATGGCGAACCCGCAGCGTTCAGTTACAAAACCCGCGATCAGTACATGGGCGTGGTGTCGCCCAGCCTCCAAAATATCTACACCATCGGTTTCACCCGGCCATTCACCGGCGGGCTGAACAATATCAGCGAGATGCAGTGCCTGATGGTCCACCGGATGATCGCCGAACCGGAGTTCCGCGACAGCATCAACGCCAATATCGACCAGCGGATCAGCGACTATAACGCGACCTATTATGCCAACCGGCCAGAGAAAAAGACCGACCATCTGGTCTGGTACGGCACTTATACCGACGAGGTCGCCAAGCTGCTCGGCATCCGCCCCAAACGCAGCGATACGCCCGGCCTCAAGGGCCTGATGAAATATTATATGTTCCCCAACAATGTCTTCCGCTTCCGCGAGACCGGCCGTTATGCGGTCGACGGCGTCGGCGAACTGCTCACGCACACCGCAAAACAATATCACGACTATAAAGTGCTGGCGCTGCTGGTCATCCGCTACCCGTTTTTCGAGCTGCTGGCGCTCGCCACCATCTTGCTGGCGCCCGTGCCGTGGTGGGTGAAGATACCGGCAGCGATCATCCACAACCGCCTGCCGTTTACGGCGACGCTGGTCGGGAAGTTCGGGTTACCGACTAGAGAGAGCAAAGGCATATTCAACTACCGGAAGACGATCAGTTTTCCGGTGCTCGCCTATCCGCTGATCGCGGCGATCGTCTGGGCAGCGGCAGGCATGGGAGTCGCTTTTGCATTTTCCGCCGGCTTGCTCGCCTATGTCTACGCGATGATCCATCTCGGCACCGCCAAGGGATGGAACCGCAAGTTTTTCTGCGACATGAAGAGTAAGCGGTCGCCCGAGATGGTGGGGTTTTTTGAGCGCTATCGGAAGGTTTTTGGGCGGGTTAAGGGTGGGAGTTAGCACTTATTGTTCCGTTCAAGCGCCTGAGCAGTTTGTCCAGACGGTAGGCATTTTCCTTCATAGCGAACCAGAGTAACGTGCGCGTTTTCCAAACGTCCATTCCCCAATTTCTGTCCATCGCGATCCAAGAACTGACGCCTTTTAAGAGCATGCATTTTGGCCAATGTTAATGATTGAATCGATCGACTAACTTATTAAGGGCTTTTCAACGAGTGACGGATGGCGTTCTTATGGACTTGTTTCTTAACGAGATAGCGATTGCATTGATGTGTCGGCAGCCACCCAAATGGTATATTCTCCATCCGGTTCCGGAGAAATCCGGACAACACGAATGGCGCCATTAGAATCTGACTCCCGATTGCGCCAATATTGCAAGTCCGACAAAGTTTGATTGGCGAATATTCGTACATCCATTTTTAGTACTCCTGTCTATTTTAAGTCAGCAATTTCAGACGTCGAAAGCTTCTCTTTTCGCAATTGATCAACAACTTTTTGACGAAAAATTTCGGGTCCCGCATTTACAAAAGTATCAAAATCAAATGGGGAGAGATTGAACCCGACTTTTTTCGCAGCTGACATAGCCTTTGCACGTCGAGCGTTCCGTTCTTTGGTGGTCTTGGCATCCAAAAATCGATAGAGAGTTGATTTTGCCGGTCCCTTGGTTGCGCTAACTGTGGGGATTCGACTATCAATATACTCCTGTTCTTTGTCATTTTTATCTTGGAGTATTCTCAAGCATTGATCGCGGATTTTTGGATCTAGCCCACTTGGTACCTGCCTTGCGTAGACATTACCTGATTGATCCACATATTCTATCGGAGCACCATAGGAACTCCGTCTGCCCAAATATGAAACACAAAACATCAACCCTTCGTTCAAACCCGACTGAAGTGCGATATTTTCCACTGATTGTGCGACTTGAGCCAATTGCTCGCCCGTGAAGGTGGGGCGATTTCCTCCATCTCCCTCGTCGGTTTCTATGTTGCCGGTTTTAGTACCAGTACCTCTAGTCAATTTGGAAGCCGACTTAATAAGGGTGTCTTCTTTGTCCTTTGCAGCCGTCAGTTGTGTATCAGCGGCAGCCAGAACCGCCTTCTTACCAGCGCAAAGTTTATGCTCATTCACGATATCGTCGGAAGCTCCATCTGGCGGAGTATCGCTGGCACAGAGATTAACCTGTTTTCCCCCAACATCATGATTCTTGTTCAAGTCGGCATGAGCATTGTCGCGAGCGGTTTGAGCAGTCTCACGATCACCGCGATACGCTTTCATCAGTTCCACAATTTTCTCAGCATCAGCAATTGACGATTCGGTCGATGGGCCACTAATAACCGTTGATCGGCCCTTCACAGCGCCTGTTAATTGCTCAATCGCCAATACGGCAACCATCGAACGCTGGTCACGAGCAGATTGGGTAATAAAAGTCTCCTGATCAATCGCTCCGGATAACCAGCGTTCACAAGTCCGGTACATGCTTTCGCGCAGAAGATTGACGGTTTGCGTACGTTCAATGGTGGCGGCAGATTCCGCGATAGCTAATCCAAGCTGGAACTTCTGATCAGTGCTCAACCCACCGTCAGCACTAAAGCTGCTACTGACGGCAGCGAAAACATCCGGCGCTGCCTCAGAGCACATCCTCCAACGGACCGTCGGGGTAGAATCTCCATAACCACCCCCAGTTGCGGCAGCGGCAGAGCTACGATCAACATAATAGACACCGTTTTTCAATTCGATGGGCGCATCAAAAATATTCGGGTTTATCAGCAAATGCCTTTGCTTGGCGTCAACGGTAAATACCTTTCCGTCCTTGTCATTGATGCCTTGGGTCCAATAAATATTATTCAACGCCCCACAGGCGCTCAAAAGCGATGTTATGGAAATGAGAATAAACGCGCGCGATAGTATAGTCATAGTGCCCCCACTGACTTGATTTACCAATCCGCGACTCGTTTTCTTTTGATGATATGCGAATTTCATAGTCTTGTAAAATACCGACACATCTCCCCAACACCCGTGACCCCCGTCACGCCCCCAAAAAAACTCCCTCTTGAAAACAGAACAAACATTGAACATATAGCGGAGACCACCCTGTTCTTTTGGCCCGCTGGACTCTCTCCGGCATCTTCTGCAAAGCATCCGCATGAGTCTGACCCACATCAAAGTAAAAGGCGCCCGCGAGCATAATCTCAAGGGCGTGGATATCGAGCTTCCGCGCGAGAAGCTGATCGTGATCACCGGCCTGTCCGGCAGCGGCAAATCGAGCCTTGCGTTCGATACCATCTATGCCGAGGGGCAGCGGCGCTATGTGGAATCGCTGTCCGCTTATGCGCGGCAGTTTCTGGAGATGATGCAGAAGCCCGATGTCGAGCATATCGAGGGCCTGTCTCCCGCGATCTCGATCGAGCAGAAAACCACCAGCCGCAATCCGCGCTCGACCGTCGCGACGGTCACCGAGATTTACGACTATATGCGCCTGCTCTGGGCGCGTGCCGGTGTGCCTTATTCGCCGGCAACCGGCCTGCCGATCACCGCGCAGACGGTTTCGCAAATGGTCGATCGGGTGATGACCTTGCCCGAAAAGACCCGCTTCTTCCTGCTCGCTCCCGTGGTCCGCGGCCGCAAGGGCGAATATCGCAAGGAATTGCTCGAGTGGCAGAAGGCCGGCTTCACCCGCGTCCGGGTCGATGGCGAATTTTACGATATCGAGGAAACGCCGAAGCTCGACAAGAAATATAAACATGACATCGAGGTTGTGGTCGACCGGCTGGTCGTGCGCGAAGGCATGGAGCAAAGGCTCGCCGACAGTTTCGAGACCGCGCTCCGGCTGGCCGACGGGCTGGCCTTTGTTGATCTGGCGGATGGTACGGTGGAGGAGGCATTGGCGCTTGCCAATGGTGCTTCGACAAGCTCAGCACGAACGGAGAGTCAAGACAATAGCGCGGCAATAAATCCCGTTCGTCCTGAGCCTGTCGAAGGACCCGGCGTCGCAGAAGCCAGCGCGAATTTCAAATCGGAACCTACGAGCAAGAAGATGAAAGGCACCGGCCTGCCCCCGAACCGGATCGTCTTTTCCGAACGTTTCGCCTGTCCGGTCAGCGGCTTCACGATCGAGGAAATCGCGCCGCGCCTGTTCTCGTTCAACGCCCCGCAAGGCGCCTGCCCGTCCTGCGACGGTCTTGGCGAGAAGCTCCATTTCGATACCCAGCTGATCGTGCCCAATCCGGCGCTGAGCATCAAAAAGGGTGCAGTCGTGCCGTGGGCAAAGTCCAATCCGCCCTCGCCATATTATATGCAGGTACTGGGCAGCCTTGCGCGGCATTTTGAGTTCGATCTCGACACGCCGTGGAACGAACTCAGCGATCATCATCGCGATGTAATTCTCAATGGCACACAAGGCCTGCCGGTTACACTGCGCTTTCAGGATGGCCGCAAATCCTATGAGGTGAAAAAGCCTTTCGAAGGCGTCGTCGGCAATCTCAAACGGCGGATGCTGCAGACCGAGAGCGCCTGGATGCAGGAAGAGCTGGCCAAATTCCAGGCCGCTGCGCCTTGCGAAACCTGCCACGGCGCGCGGCTCAAGCCGGAAGCGCTGGCGGTCAAGATCGCCGGTGAGGATATTTCGATATCGACCCGGCGCAGCGTCGGCGATGCGCTGGCATTTTTCGAGACGCTGGGAGCGAAGCTGAACAAGACGCAGAGCCAGATTGCCGAACCGATCCTCAAGGAAATCATCGAGCGGCTGGGCTTCCTCAACAACGTAGGGCTCGACTATCTCAATCTCGACCGGACCAGCGGCACACTGTCGGGCGGCGAGAGTCAGCGCATCCGTCTGGCCAGCCAGATCGGCTCTGGCCTGAGCGGCGTGCTCTATGTTCTCGACGAGCCCAGCATCGGCCTGCACCAGCGCGACAATGACCGTTTGCTGACCACGCTCAAACGGCTGCGCGATCTCGGCAATACGGTGATCGTAGTCGAGCATGACGAAGACGCGATACGCACCGCCGACTGGGTCGTCGACATGGGACCGGGGGCCGGCGTACATGGCGGCGAAGTTGTTGCCGAAGGCTCGCTCAAGCAGATACTGAAATCGAAAAAATCGCTGACCGCCGCCTATCTCAACGGCACACGCGAAATCGAAGTTCCGGCGAAACGCCGCAAGGGCAATGGCAAGAAGCTGACCGTGCACGGCGCCACCGCCAACAATCTGCAGAATGTCACGGCGTCAATTCCGCTCGGCACCTTCACCTGCATCACCGGCCTGTCGGGCTCGGGCAAAAGCTCGCTGACCATTGACACGCTTTACGCAGCGGCGGCGCGGACGCTTAATGGCGCACGGGTGATTGCCGGCGCGCATGACAAGATCACCGGCCTGCAATATTGCGACAAGGTCATCGATATCGACCAGTCGCCGATCGGCCGCACCCCGCGCTCCAACCCGGCTACTTACACCGGTGCGTTCACCAATATCCGTGACTGGTTCGCCGGTCTGCCCGAGGCGCAAGTGCGCGGTTACAAGCCCGGCCGCTTCAGCTTCAACGTCAAGGGCGGCCGCTGCGAAGTGTGTCGTGGAGACGGACTGATCAAGATCGAGATGCATTTCCTGCCCGACGTTTACGTCACCTGCGAGGAATGCCACGGCAAACGCTATAATCGCGAGACGCTGGAAGTGAAGTTCAAGGGCAAGTCGATCGCCGATATTCTCGACATGACGGTCGAGGATGCAGTGAGCTTCTTCAAGGCGGTCCCGCCGATCCGCGACAAGATGGCGATGCTTTACGAAGTCGGCCTCGGCTATGTGAAGGTTGGCCAGCAGGCGACGACGCTCTCGGGCGGCGAGGCGCAGCGGGTCAAACTGGCCAAGGAACTGTCGAAACGATCAACCGGGCAAACGCTCTATATTCTCGACGAGCCGACCACCGGCCTGCACTTCGAGGATGTCCGCAAGCTGCTGCAAGTGCTGCAACGGCTGGTTGAACAAGGCAATAGCGTGGTGGTGATCGAGCATAATCTCGACGTCATCAAGACCGCCGATCATATCATCGACCTCGGCCCCGAAGGCGGCGTCCGCGGCGGCGAAATTGTCGCGCAGGGCACGCCGGAAGAGGTTGCCAAGGTCAAGACCAGCTTCACCGGCGGCTATCTGAAGGACATGCTGGCGAAGTGAGCAGCGAACCGGCAAAGCTTCTGTTTGTCTGTTCCCGCAATCGATTGCGCAGTCCGACTGCCGAAGCCGTGCTGAATGGTGTGGAAACAGTGACCGCCATTTCCGCTGGCACGAATAACGACGCTGAAACGCCGCTATCCGGCGATCTGGTCGAATGGGCGGATATCATCTACGTGATGGAGACCGCCCACAAGAAGAAGATCACCCGGAAATTTGGTACACAATTGAAACATACGCCTGTGCGCAATCTCGCCATACCGGACAATTATAAATTTATGGAACCTGATCTGGTGGCAATCATCAAAGCCAAGTTTCCGGAATATTTTTCCTAGCGCTTCAAAACCCGCCGTTGCCATAATAGCAGCAAGACCGGCACCACCAGTTCGACGGCCGTGCCGCTGACCTGCCAGCTCGCCGGTTCGCCAACGGTCAACCATGACACCACCCGGCCAAGCCCGCCGATGAACCAGCCGAGCATCGCAAAGCGCAGGAAGTTCGCGCGTGCCCGGATATCGCCCGCCGACCAGAGAGTCATCAAACCCACAGCGACGTAAACTCCGGCGAGATATCGATATTGGCTATCGAGCGCGCTGTTAACGGCTTCTCCCCCACTATGTTCCACTGCACCGAACAGTATACCGGTGAAGCCGAGAAACAGCGGCACCAGACCGACCAATATGGTGACAATGCGTAAGATATTCATGTTTACCCCCCGTTTGATCCGCTCTCTCCAAAGCGAAAACATCCTATATCATAAAGACTTGAAACCCCTTGAACGCATATCGTCTAGCTCGACGACTAAATACGCTCAAGTCTTATCGGCAAACCGTCCTTGGGCTGCGGGATGGGGAACACCTGCCAGTTCGGCTCGTAATCCGGCCCGCCTTGCAGAACGATGCGATTCTGGGTCAACATCGCGTGTATCAATATCTTGATCTGCATATAGGCAAAATGCAGTCCAAGACACATATGCGCGCCGCCGCCGAAGGGCACCCAGGCATATTTGTGACGGCCGACCGAATTTTCCGGCGTGAAACGCAGCGGATCAAATTTACCCGGGTTGGGCCAGTGTTTTTCCATCTTGTGGACGAAGGTGGGGCTGACTCCGACCGATGTCCCGGCCGGGATCGTGTAATTGCGGAACGTGAATTCCTTGACCGCGCGGCGTGGCATCGAAGGCACCGGCGGGATCAGCCGCAGCGCTTCCTTGAAGGCCATTTCGGTTAGTTCGAGCTTGCCCAATTGTTCCATGGACAGCGCCGTTCCGGCAGGCGCTACCGACAGACATTCTTCGCGGATCCTGTCCTGCCATTCGGGATGTTTGGCGAGCAGATAGATCAGACTGGTCGCCGACGAAGTAATCGTATCATGCGCCGCCATCATCAGGAAATTCATGTGATCGACAACTTCACCCTCGGTCAGCAGTTCGCCATTTTCATGGGTCGCCAGACAGATTTGCGTAAAAATATCCTCGCCGCCCTTGGCCCGACGCTCTTTTACCTGCGGGGTAAAATATTCGAGCAGATATTCGCGCGCCTTCACGCCCTTCCACATTTTGGTGAAGGGGATGGGTTTGCGCACTACACCGACTGATGCCTGGACTTCATCGACAAAAGCCTTGTTGATCTTGTCTGCTTCCGGCCCCCAGGGGATGCCGAGAATCGCACTGGCAGCGGTATCCAGCGACAAGGATTTGATCGCCGGGTAAAAATTGAAATCAGTCCCGCCCCAATCGGCAACCCGATCCAAGATGCCCTCGCCCAGCACCTGACAGTGATGCTTCATCGGTCCCGGCTTGAAAGCGACCGACAGCGCCTTGCGATCCGCCCGATGGCGTTCGAAATCCATCAGCATCAAGCCGCGCGGGAAAAGATTGTTCAAGATCGGGCCCCAACCCTGTTCGCTCGAGAATATCTTGTCCTTGTTGAACAATATCAGTTCAGCCGCATCAGCCCCGAGCATGTTGACCGACCAGCCGCCGAAACTGAAGGCACGGTAGACCGAGCCATATTGCTCGAACATCCGGCGGCTGAAACTGGCCGGGTCCTTGAGCAGGTCCAGCGTGCAACCCAGAACGGGCAGGCCTTTTTCGCCGGGAATATGCGCCAATTCATCCTCGCTGGGCCGACTGACCCAGTGCGGGTTGGCCGATTCCTGAAAGGGATAGCCATGCGGTTTTGCTGCTGTTGTAGCCACGGGAGCACTCCTGAACTGGTGTTTAAATTCCATGATAGCTACTTTCATCAATGTCAGCAAGCCACTCCATTCATAAGCTATTCAATGACAGCGGTTTACTGGTGGGGGCAATAGATGAACAATCGCAACCCTGTATGGCTGATGCCGCGGGACCGGTTTCGAAGGAACGATCATGACCATTTTTACAACGCCCCGGCTCCTGAAGTCTGCTGTAGCCGCAGGTGCGCTCTTGAGTCTCGGCGGCTGCATGTATGGCGGCGGCGCTTATGGCGACGGCTATGTCAATAATCGCGGATATGACTGCGATCCCTATGCGCAGTTCGACGATTATTATGCCTGCGACTATGGCTATGGCTTTGCCAATATCGGATATGGCGGCGGCTGGTATGATCAATATTATTATCCCGGCTATGGGATCTATATCTTCGACCGGGGCGGCAGGCGCCTCGCGATGCGCGACAACCATCGCCGCTACTGGGCCCGGCAACGTGCCGCATATGGCGGGCACCACGCCAGAGATCGCCGCGATCAGAGATATGACCGGCGGGATGGATCGCGAAATCCGAGCCGTGACAACACCCGCAGCCAGCAACGCGGCGACGAGCGCGACAATAGAGGCACGCGCAACGAACGCGGCGATCGGCGGGAGCGAGGGACGACACGACCAGACCGGACGGACCGGGCAGCACCAACCCGCAGTCGCGGTGATCAAGCCGGCCGTCCGGACCGGCGCCCGACAAGGGCGGTCGAACAGCCCCAATCCCGACCACAACCGGCGGCTCGGGCGGATAGAGCCACCAGACCGCCGCGCTCGGAGCCTGCTCGCAATTCACGGGAAAACACTGGCAACGGGCGCAAACCCCTCAACGACGACTAGCCCGGCGACGCGCGTTGCCGCGCTCCGTGCTGCCAAATAGTTAATAGAATTGTAATCATCGCAAATAGCCTATATCCTGTATTCTCGAGTAAAATTTCGAGGAATTTTGGCGATGGCGACCGCATTTAGCGACATTCAACCCGACGAATATACACCGTCGGAACAGCACCCTCAGCATGGCGTCATCATTGGCGGACCGGCTGCGCGGGCGAAACGCATCGAATATGGCATATTGCTTTCGACGATGGTGCTGGGCTCTCTCGGCGCCTTGTACTGGACCCTCACACATTCCACCGGCTGGGTAGAATGGTCTGCGTTCCTGTTCGGCTTCGTCCTGATAAACATGGGCGTCGGCATTGGCTATCACCGTTATTTCACTCACCGTGCCTTCGAAGCGGGACCAAAAATGCGCCTCGCCATGGGCATCATGGCGCAAATGGCGTGTCAGGCCTCGGTATTGAAATGGGCAGCCGACCATCGCCGCCACCATGCTTTTGCCGATGCTGTTGGCGACGTGCACAGTCCCTATGTGGATGGCCACGGCAAGAAAATGCCGGTTTGGAAGGGGCTTGGCATTGCACATTTCGGCTGGCTGTTCGACAATACGACATCGGACATGAGGGTTTACGGCAAGGGCCTGATCGACGATCCGCAGGTCTTGTGGTGCCACAAGCATCGCTGGTCGATCGCAATCTTCTCGAGCATCGTCCTGCCCGCTCTCTGGGCATTGGCATTCGGCGGGCCGGAATATATCATCGGCACCATCCTGATCGGCGGTTTTTTCCGCAACTTCTTCTTCCTGAATTTCGTCATGGGCGTGAACAGCATCGGCCATGTCTTTGGCTCGCAGCGGTTCAAGACCAAGGACGGATCGCGCAACAACTGGTTCATGGCGTGGATGACCTTTGGCGACGGCTGGCACAATAACCATCACCAGCACCCGCGCGCCGCTTCGTCGAAAATTGCCTGGTGGGAATTCGATCTCAACGGACAGATCATCTATGCGTGGGAGAAAATGGGTCTGGTCTGGAATGTCCAGCGGGCGCCCGCCTATATTCGCAATGAACAGGGCGAATGGGTCCTTAAGAAGGCGAAGGTCGCGATGCCAAGCTTGGCAGAACCGGAAGCCATGTCAGCCGACGATGGTGGCATTATGTTCCCGGCCAAAGCCAAGCAGCACCATATCGAACCGGCTGAGTAGCGGAGGAAAAACGTTCGGCTAATGTGATCGCAAGGTCAGCGTTGCCGAGACCGCTCCATTGCCAGCAGGATTGACGCTGAGGGATTCGACCGCGATGCCTTCCCGTTCGATCCGCGCCAACCAGCCAAAGAGCGCCGTCGGCTTGGCCGATTCGACTACCATGTTGACCCGGTTATCCGACTGCGGCGTGACAGAAGCCACCGCAATACCCGTCTCACCCGCGCTTTGACTGACAAAGGCGTCGATAGCGCCGCTGAACTTGGCCACTCGCCCGTCCACCGGTTGCTGAAGCGCAGCAACCTTGGCTTCAATCCGCGCTTGCCGCTCGACCGCATCCACATAGCGCTCTTCCGCCGATGCCATCGCGCCGAACATAGGCCGTGCAATACCATAATAGCCGACCAATCCCGCCAACAGCAGACCGGCAATTCCGACCAATATCTTTTCCCTTTGGCTGAGTCCGGTAAACCAGCCTCTCACATTATCGATCATGGTGCCCTCACCGTTATATCCGCCTGCGCCGACCCCGTAGCATCGGTACGCGGGGTCGCGGTAATGATGAAGCCCGCTTCCTGCATCGCCAGAAGGGCAGGATTGATATCCTCATTGCGGACAGCCGACAATGTCGCCGACACGATCCCGTTCTCACCATAAGCCATGCGGGTTATTGACACATTGGGCACCTGCTGCAGCGCGGAATAAAGCGCCGAGGCCGGAACCGGGAACATGATATTGCCGCGATTTTCGGCGATCAGTCGCTGATCCAGCGCGCGTTCGGCGCTGTCCGGATTTTCCTGCTCACCAACAACGGCAGCGGCACTGGCCAGAGCCGCCTCGTCCGCTGCACCGGCCGCCCAATGATATTGCGCCAGTTGCACCAACGGAACGGCAAGCGAGATGATGACCAGCGCCGCCGCCATCCAGCCAAGCCGGCGCTTTTGTTTCGCGTCCATCGCCCGCTGCGTCTTTTTCGCAAACGGCCCGCTTCGGAAATTCAGATCGGCTTTTTCTGAGGCAGCGACCAGCATGGCGTCAAAGGCATCGCCGGTGATCGGCGTGATGGCCCGGTCGGCAAATAGAAATTCCCGGAGCGCCGGATCATCGGTGGCGATGATATTGTCCGCACGAACGACCTGGTCAAATCCAAAATCGGCGGAAACCGCTCCGTCACCGGCAACCGGCAGCAACCAACCCGATGGAATGATCGCATCGGGATCGATATTCAGCGCCTGCAGGTGAACCAGACCGGCCGACAATATATCCCGCCCGACCGATGCCGTGACCACCCCACCCGCACCATCGATAGCGGCGACGATATGGACCTTCTCCCCTTCCAGACTCTGGGCTTTGGCGGCGATGGTCGCAGCAGCAAGCATCTGGCGTTCGTTCGCGCCGCTGATCACTTCATGGTCCATGATGCTGGTCAGATGCGACGGCACCAGCGCGATCACGCTCACATCGGTTTTCGCCGCATCCGGACCATAAGCCTGCGAAGCCGTGAGCGGATCCGGATCACAACCCCATGTCTGGACTGCGCCGTCGGCGACGTGCCACCAGTGCAGCGCCTCATTATCCGTGGTCGGAAGAGCAATCAGAAGAAGATTTGGGTTCACGCGCTGCTGGTCTTATTCGGCGTAAATATCAGCATTGTCATCTTCACCACCCGGCGCGCCATCAGCGCCCAGCGAATAGAGATCGAAACCGGGCCCCTGACGGCCGGGATTGTCATATTGATAGGGCCGTCCCCACGGATCGTCGGGCAGCTTCTTGATATAGCCCCCCTGGCGGTAGCGTGCTGTGGTGGCCAGAGACGGGGGCGCCGTAACCAGCGCCTGCAGCCCGTCGGACGAACCGGGGTAGGCGAGATTGTCGAGCCGGTACATTTCGAGCGCCTGACCAAGCGTCGCAATATCCGCGCGCGCCTTCTGGATCATGGCGCGGTCCTGACTGGGCAGCACATTGATCACCACGATCGTGGTCAGCAAGCCGAGGATGAAGATCACCACCATCAACTCGACCAAAGTGAAGCCGTTGCGCTTTTTTTGCTGCTTCTTGGCTTCCGGAGCCGGAGCCGCGTCTGGGTTTTCAATTTCTGTCGTCATGATCATTCCTTTTTCCGGCCCTATAGTCCGGCAAGATTCTGAAGCTGCAGGATCGGTAATAATATCGCCAATATCACCAGGGCGACCAGCCCGCCAAGCGCCACAATGATGATGGGTTCGAGCAAGGACAAGGCGGTCGAACTGAAATTGTCAAATTCCCGTTCCAGATAGCCCGCCGCCCGCGCCAGCATGTCGTCCAGTTGCCCCGATGCTTCGCCGCTCGAGGTCATATAGACCAGCATTGGCGGGAAAACGCCGGTATTTTTGAGTGCCGTCGACAGGCTCCCGCCGCCTCTTATGGCCTCGACCATATCTTCAGAAGCTCTGCGCAACACGCTGTTGTGGATCGTTTCGGTGGTCAGCCGCAATCCCTCGATAATCGGCAGGCGGCTAGCCACCATGGTCGACAGCGTCCGCGCCAGACGGGCCGCGTGCAGATCGCGCAGCAGGCGACCAAAAAACGGCAGACGGAGCAGAAAGCCGTCGAAACGATATTTGAGTTTGGGCTCCTTGAGCGCGCGCCAGCCAATCAGCAGCGCCAGTCCGATCAGGATCGCAATCGCCCACCACCAGTCGGCGAGAAAGCTGGAAATGCCGATAACTATGCGGGTGATCATCGGCAGTTGCTGGTTCACATCGTCAAACTGCTCGACCACCTTGGGCACAACCGCGATCATCAGAAGTGCAACGACGATAATCGAAACCAGCGCCAGCACTGCCGGATAAGCAAGCGTGCCGATCAGCTTGCCGCGCAATTCGGCCTGACGTTCGAGCAGATCCGCCAGCCGCTCGGTGATATCGGGCAAAGTGCCGGAGCTCTCTCCCGCCGCGATCATCGCCCGATAGAGAGGCGGGAAGCTTTTCGGTTCGCGGCGCATTGCTTCGGAC